>Ga0172379_10011006_pt1 | contig 10858 bp, 13 predicted proteins | sample GrowelOW334metaG_FD_119756 | JGI IMG/M metagenome (GOLD analysis project Ga0172379, IMG submission 119756) | Groundwater microbial communities from an aquifer near a municipal landfill in Southern Ontario, Canada - Groundwater well OW334 metaG | ecosystem: Environmental > Aquatic > Deep... | reverse complement strand
TCGGTGGCTTCCGCGAGAATAGCCTCGAGCTTGGCGTTCGCGACGCGCGAATACGAGCCCTCAAGCCCCGAATTCCTGGAAATTGACGCCTGGCCGCCCGACCCCACCTGCCCCGACCGCCCCACCGGTTCCGCCGAAGAAGTCGACCCCGCCGGGCTTTCGACTGCGCGCGCGGGAGCGGCCTCCGTTAGGGCCTCAAGCCTTTCTCGGCTATCCGAGGGCGTTTGTTTCATGGTCGCCGAGGGCAGGATGGCTTCATCGAGAAGACGGAGTACCTTTAGGTCGACAGGCAGAAGCTTACCCGATTGCGCGGGAGCCTCGGAACCCACCGTCGGGGTAGCGGCCGAAAGGATAGCGGCGGCTTGATCCCGACAAGCCAGGAAGGCCTGGCCACAACTCTCGGAAGATCGGCCCCCGCCCGATCTCAGTTTGGCGAGGCGCGATTCCCATTCATGGGCGAAGGATTCGAGGCGCGCTAGCCCCACGATCCCAGCCGAGCCTTTGAGCGTATGGACATTGCGGAAAAGCCCGTCGAGGTCTTCCGCTCCGCCGGCCTCGAAACTGCGCGAAGACTCTTCGATGGCTTCGAGTATCTCCACCGACTCCGAGGCAAAAGCCGCAAGAATCTCTTCGCTCATGATTCGGCTCCCTGATAGATTGCCTCGACGCGGCTGGCCCGGCTAGCGGCACCCACGAACAAGCTCTCTCGATACGACAAAGTATGGCGAGGCACTACAAAAGCCCTTCGATCGTGCGGTCGATGGCAGCCTTTATCCAAGCCGCGGCGGCTTCCGAGGTCACGAGAAAAAGAAGGCCGTCCATATTCATATCATCGAAATGGAAAAGAGTCTTGAAGACGAGGCCCGCTCCGCCGGGCTTCTCCAGCCTGGAAACAAGCAGAGCGCGGCTCAAGGGAGCGCCGATGACCCGAGGCGGCGCGCAGGAAACGCTTTCGCCAAGGAGTTCGGCGATTTTTCCCACGCAGGCTCCGATGAGGAGGTTTCCCACTTCGAAAAGCACATCGCGCTCGAGCGATACGGAATCGATCGCGCTCGACCGATTCCCCGGCCCACCGTAAAGGCCGGCTAATTTACTGGCCTCTGATTCCGTGACGAGGAGGAATCCCGTCCCCGAGACTTGGCCGCGAAAGTTCTGTTCGACGAGCGCGAATCCTCGTGGATCCCGAAGCTCGCTTAAAATAGTTTCCGCCAAGGATTCTCTATCGGTCACCGAAATCTTGGGCACCGACAAGATTACCTGGAGGTCGACGGCATCCGATAGGGCGGCCGCCGCTTTCCCGAATCCGATATTCATGGATTCTTGAAGGGCATCGAGTTCGATCGGACTGAACTCGATCCTTTCGCTCATGGAATGCGCTCCGCCAGCCGAAGACTCTCGAGCGAGGCGAGTATTTCGTCCTTCGTCGCGGGTTTACGCACGATAGCGGCCGAACCGGCTGCCTTGGCCATATCGAGGGAAAACGATTGAATATCCGCCGTGACGACGATAACCGGCAGGTTCGCGTAGTTTCGAGCGATGGCTTCGAGCGTCGCTATCCCGCCAATTCCCGGCATGGTGAGATCGAGGAAGACGACGGAAGGCCTAAAGCCCGTGGCGAGCCGCGCGAGCGCCGCTTCCCCGCTCTCGGCCTGCTCGGTCGCATAACCCAGCTCCGCGAGGATTTTCCTCATCGAAAGACGAGCTACGAGAGAATCGTCGACGATGAGCGCGCGCAAATCCATAAACCTACTATAGCAATCGCGGAATAGGAACGCAACCGAATGCGAAGCTCGCCCCGCCTCTTGACCCATCCCGACCCCTCGCGCTATAGTCCGTTCGCTTCGCCGAGATAGCTCATTTGGCAGAGCGGCGCACTCGTAATGCGCAGGTACCGGGTTCGATTCCCGGTCTCGGCTTTACAGGATAAGTAATTACAGCTACCGAAAAACCGGCGCTGGTCATCTTGCCCCGACTGTCGGAAAGACTGTCGGAAAGGAGAGGCCATGTGCCGGTTTTCAGTTTATTTGCGGAAATCCACAGGTATCTATTACGCCGAGTTCGTGGATGAAACGACCGGGTCGCGAATAGCCTACCGCTCGACAGGACAGCGAAAGCATAATGATGCGCTGTCAGTAGCAGCCCGTTGGGCCGCCACCGGGCTGCCCGAGCGTTCCAGTGCGACGCGTACCCCTAGTGATCTAATCGCAGCCCGGATCCTCATCCATGATCTCATGAAGACCCCGCTTTCCGCCGAAGACGCCTCACGAATCGTTTCAGGGCTTCAAAAGAGAGGGCTCCTTGCTCCAGAGTTCGGAACAAGAAGAAAATCCTTAGGCGAGCCTTTCTGTGCTTGGTTGAGGAACTTTTGGACTTTCGAGTCCAGCCTCTATGTCGCTGAGCGCCTCGCCCACGGGCAACGAGTAACACGCCGCCATTGCCAGGATATGACCTCCCGAGTGAATAGCATCGAAAGGATACTGGGAAAAACCATCACTCTCGCCGAGGTCAGACGGAGCGATCTCAACAACCTCGGTTTGAAATTCAAAGAACGCGGACTCGCCGCATCCTCGATCAACAAAACCCTTTCAGCCGCAATTACAGCGTTGCGTTGGGCTGTCGCGAATGAACTCATTGCTTCCGATCCTACGCGGGGGCTTCGAGGCTTTTCCGGAACTAAACGAAAACGCGGAATACTTACCCAAGAAGAGGTCGCAAAGCTCAGGGAAATTGATTGGCCGGATAAACGTGCGCAGATCGCCTGCATGGTTGCCATGACAACTGGAATGAGATTGGGGGAAATCCTGGCAATCCAGCGCCGAGATATTGGTGAAGAACTGCTCACCATTCGCCATTCCTACAGCATCAGCGATGGGCTCAAGGTACCTAAAAATGGAGAAAGCAGGGTGGCTTTCCTTCTTCCCGAAGTACGTTCCGCCCTCCTTGCGCTGGAAAAAACCAGCCAACACCCGGAAGCTATTCATCGGTTCGTATTCGCCGGCCGCTATGCCGACCGTCCACTTGACGCCAATCGCATACTACGAGGGTTCCGACAAGCACTCGTCGCGACTCAAGGCGTTTCCTGGGAGAACAAGGACTCACGATCCGCCGTGCTCAACTCGTATCTAGACAGAGGCATCGATTTCCATTCATGGCGGCATTTCTATGCCAAGCACATCGCCGACCTGGTGGAGCCGAGGACCGGCCAGCTTGGGACCGGACATAAATCGCGCGCCATGTTCGAAGAGTATGCCAGCCATGCGACGGCGGAAGACATGAAGCGGCTTGCGGACGCGGCTCAAATCGCATTCGGTTCCCTTATTCCAAAAAACAAAGTATGGAAAACGGCATGATCGTGCATCAATGAATCTGTTATGGCAAAACCCTTCTCTCACAGAAGGGTTTTGCCATAACAAGGTGCGAAATGCTTTTTGCGAATTTCCACGCAATGAAATGAAGAAGTTCATTTTTTGCAGCATAGAAGCCAGACATGAAAAAGGAGGAGAAAAGATGAAGATAATTACAATAGCGTCCTTAAAAGGCGGTGTCGGAAAAACAACGCTGGCGGCGTTCTTGGCCCAGTCTCTTTCCTATGCCGGGCACCGCGTTCTCGCCGTGGACCTGGATCACAATAACAATCTGACAGACTACTTCCTTCGAGATGAATCACCCGACGAGCTGGAGCGACGGAACATCTATCATGTCCTATCGAGGAAAAAGACAATCGTCGAGTCCGTTTTTCCCACGTCCTTCAATCTCGACATACTTCCGGCTACCTTGTGCCTCGCCCGCGCAGGAATCGAGTTCTCTACCGATCCAGGGGTTGTCCTCCGTTTCCCTTCAGCTCTTCGTAAAACCGACTATGACTTCGTGATACTCGACACGCCACCGGCTCTCAACCTTGAACTGTCAATCAGCCTCGTCGCGGCGGATATAGTTCTTTCCCCGGTTGCGTGGAGCCGTTGGACGATACAGGGCTATCAGCTTCTCGCGGATGAAACCGCAAAGGCAGTCGAAAGCACTGGCCGCGAGGCGACGATTTACGCGGTACCGTCCATCGTTACGGACATCGAGGCTGTGAAGCTCAGGAGTATGCCCCTATGGACAGCCACGACCCAGCAAATCACAAAGAACGCGGTGGTGAAGAACGCCGGGACCGCCGGGAAAGCTCTCCGCACATCCACGAAAGCATGGGAAGAGTTCGCCGCCTTGGCTCGTGAGATAGCCTTATAAGCAAAGCCGCCGATTTAGCTATCCTCAATGGCCCCCCCCGACCAGGCTTGCGCCCTCGAGGGGAACGTCTCTCTACTGCTCTATCCCCCGCCTCAGGCGTCGCTGATGGCCTGGAACTATCGGACCTCCAAACCAAGCCGCTCGAATGGTTTCATCCCCATCCGGCAAACCACGTTTTCGACAGCTTGAAAACGCCAGAGTATTGGGCCGACCTGAAAAAAGACATCCGCGAGGCCGGGGCGATTCTGACACCCCTTCATGCATTACCGGATGGAACTATCCTTGCTGGTCATTCCCGGTGGAAAATCGCCGGAGAGCTTCGGACTGAGGGTTTGGACCTTCGCCGTCTCCCCGTCCTCATAGTCGCCTCGCCCATCACGCCTGAAGAAGCCGAGCGGCGGGTCTATCTGGACAATCTGACGCGATTCGAGATCGACGAAGATACCCGCCTTGTTCTTTGGGCGAAGGTGTGGCCTGGGTACTACCTGATGAGGGGAGACACCGTGTCTCCCCCTATTTCGAAGGCTGAGATAGCACGGGCCACCGGACAAAGCGAAAGGCAAGTGCAGCGTGACGCAGCTCTTGTCCGATCCGCTACCGCCTTGGCGAAGACCGAGGGGAAAAGCGCCCCGGAGGCCATTCACCTTCGCAAAGCCAGAGAGGAGGCGAACACGAAGCGCCGGGAAAAAGAAGGAGACTTTCTTACTCTAGCGAAGAAGACCACATTGAAAATGCCAGCACTCGCTACATCTCTCACCGAGGCAATTACCACCGTGAAAGGAATGAAGGGACTGACCGTTTCGGGGGCGATCGTTGAAGTTGTTGCTCATCTTGAATACTGCGGTCATATCAGTCCGATAGAGTTATCAAATCTGATTAGGATGATTGAGCCTGAATCGAAGTAAGGCAAACCAGCCGCAATTCCTCGATTGTGCATCATGTGATATGGGACCGCCGCTCAAACTCCTGGAGGATACGCTCATGTTCTTCTTCCGAATTGTGAATGTATTTCGATTCGCGTTCCGCGAGCCTGCGAAGCTCGGCCCGCCACACGATCTGGTCCGCGATCCTGAAGAGGCGCACAATGGCAAGCCCTGAAGCCTCTTCCCCTTTGCTGTACTCTGCGTCAATAAGCCGGGAGATCATAGCGAGTCGGCCAGTCAACGTAACCATCTCAGGGAACTCCGTCAATGCTTCGAGATACTCTTCCTCGTATCTCTTACGCAGATCCTCCCGGTACTTCTTCCGGTAATAGGCGATCATGTTCGTATGGATGGAGATGGCGAATCGATCTCTCAAGGTTTTTTGAATCTCGCCGTTCGAGCTTCCTCCTACGGTCATCTCGAGGATCAGGCGGATCGCCTCCGGGGGAGTCTTGTGCGATCCCTTCACGGATAAGGGTTTCGGTACCACCGTCTTAATCACAGAACTCACAACATTTCCCTTCCTTTGCGTCTTTCGTAGCCTACTCAATCCCAAATGCGCCCAGGACAGCGTCGAGAAGCTCTTTTCTAGTAATGTTCCGCATCCCCATTGCCCTGAGATCGGATTCTTCCTCCGAGCACCTCGTCGAGAGCTTTCGATACCCTCTCGTCCTTTTCGCTACGAAGGCTCAGGAAGAGCGAGAGGCGGTCCACCATAAGCCCTTCCGCAAGACATCGTGGATCGTAGACCCAGAGTTCGAGCTCGACCGCGTCATCTTCGTGTTCGTCGACCTGAGCCGCTCTGTAGGGATCATCCGCGCCTTTTCCGATGAATGCCGCATAAACTGGTCGCGGAGGAGCGGCAAGGCTCGAGTATTCGGCGAGGGCACTCAGCCCGGAAAGGGGAGCACCGGTCGAGGCGGCGGCCTCCCGGTGAACAACGCTCTTGCGTTTCACAGGAGATGCCATGTAGCCGAAGGCAGCTTCCCAGAGCTTTCGGCCCTCCGCGACCAACTCAAGCCCCCGGGTCCTCCCCTCCCGCCGCCCCACGCCGAGGCCGCAGGCTTCAAGATCGTCGAAGGCCCGCCCGAGAGTCATCTTCGTATATCCGAGCTCGCGCGCGAGATCGCTCGGGCTCGGAAGGACGCGGATGCCCTTCTTGATCGCCCAGAGAAGGACAAGTTGGGCCACCGGTCCCAGCCGGTCGTTAGCTGCCCGGGAGGCAGGATAGAGCTCGCGCAAGTCGATGCCGAGGGGAGGAAGGTAGAGCTGTCTGCCTGGAACGACAAAGGCGATACGCGCCGCGATGAGACGACTCCGATCCAAAGCGCTAAGCGAAGGGAGTATGACGAGTACGATCCCTCCCCACATTTCAGCGACCCGATCGCGTTTTTTGGCTATCGCCGCCGGAGTCTCACGCTCTTCTCCCCGAGCGCACATAAGGAGAAGGGGCGTTCCAAGGATTTCCGTAAGCGCGAAGCGGTAGCCCTCCCTTAAAAAAAAGGGCAGGTTTTTCGCCTCCGGCCACTCGCGTATGCCTATCTCGATTCCGAGTACGGAAGCAAGATAGTTCTCAGTCCCATGGAGCGTTCTTTTGTCCATTATAGTAACATCATTACTGAATAGTATCATGCATAATGTTACTTTTCAATATATTGTTACAATAGTCGATTCCGCATGGCGCTCCCTAATCGAGGAGGTATTCCCTGACCTTTTTCCAATCCGGGAAGCGCTCGCTCCCGAAAAGAATGAGTTCGCCCTGGAACTTGTCGGCGCCGCTCTTCTCCCTGTCGTCGATGAGGTAATCGCCGCGATTCAGATCCTTGTGATGCGAGAGGATGAGCCGCTTGCGTGCCTTTTCCCCAAGAAAGTCCCTGACCCAGAGAAGCTTGTCCGACCAGGCGGAGGGATTGTTCCAGGGCGCCGTTGAGAGGATATACACGTCATGGCGATCAGCCAGGGCATGAAATGCCTCGACAGCTCCCTCCAAGGGCTTCATCCTCGAAAAAATACCTGGAACGTCGTCGAGGTGGCCATCGTATTCCACGAGGAGCCCCGGATTGATCAGCGGGAAGGCCGAGCGAAAATCGACGAGAACGTTGTCCATGTCTATGTATACGATCTTTTTCACAATTGCTCCCTTCATTCCTCGTTCCACTCAACCCGATCGGGATCGTTTTCGCATGCAAGATCGACGAGGGCTTGTGTTTTCCCGTAATGGCAATGCTTGCAGAACCAAGGCCCCAGCTCGCTGTCGTCGACCTCCATCGCTTGGTCGTAGAAGACATGGCAATAGGGGAAAGGCCAAAGCTTTTCAAGCCAGGCTTCCATGGGGTCTTCGTCGACGTCGCCTTCGTCCATGTCTTCGGCGAGAAGGACACCGACGCCATCTTGAAGATCGAGTCGACCGGAGAAAATGAAGGGTTTGCCGGTTTCCGGCCAGGTGCCGACGCAATGCCAGCGGAAGGCACCTTCGCCCACGCGAGTGATCGAACCGAGGGGAAACCACCAACGCTCCTCCGGGGCGGTTTTTTCTCGAGTGGCAGGGTCGGGAACCAGGACTCGATGCGGATTCTTGAAACGCTGCGCGACAGGCATTTCATTCCTCCAGGTTCTTGAGCATAGCGAGAGCCGCCAAGTAACGATTGAGGCGCTCCCGGTCTTTGTCTTCTAGTTGGCGCAATCTTTTTACATCGAGGTTGTCCTCGAGGTCTGCGATCTTCACGCGGCGCGACAGTGGATTCAGGGAGGCACGCTCCACGAAGAGTTGGTAGTTTTCGGCTCCTTCCTCCTCGGGGCGCTTGGTGACGCCGAGCAGAGCATCGAGAAGATGTACCGGTAGGAGGGCTCTAACCGCCGCCTTTTCGTCTACAGGGCCGTCTTCCATAACATCGTGAAGGACAGCGACGATCTTCGCCTCGAGGTCTTCAACCTGCATCATCACGCGAAGGGGATGAAGGATGTAGGGAGCGCCGGCCTTGTCGCGCTGGCCTCGATGAGCCCGCGCGGCGATGGCGATGGCCTTTTCGAGGACTTGGGCCAAAGTGTCGTCAGAAGATGTCGAGTTCCCGACCAATTGAGGGCTCCTTTTCTTCCGGTTTGTGTTCATCCAAAAGCCACTGCTCACCTTGGACGGTAGGCCAAGCGTGCCGCGTATTCGCTGCGACTTCGTCAACGCCGATCCACGAGCACGCTACTGCGAGTTCAGCGAGATTGTGTCGCCAGTGGCCGTGTCCGCAGAACCAAGTCGGCTCTCCTGGCTGTAGATCGCCCGGATCGCCGTTATCGCTTTTGCTGGGCCTCAGCCATTGATAGCCGCCATTCGGCTCTTCCTCGATTATACCCGCAGGGCAAAACCATCTTTGTATCACTGTTCAAGTCTCCTTATGGAAGCCAACGCGATTGGCTCCCGCTCCAGTATGGGCATCGGAGGGGTCTGTCCCCCATTATCCCATCAATCGAGTTCTCCCTCATCGAACTCCACCTCTGTCGCCCCGATAGAACGAAGGCGGCGCTCAATCTCATTTACATGAGGCAAGTAACGCCCCTCCCTATCCCCCGGGGCGTAGAGAAACCATAACTTCGAGTCATACACGAAATAGAATCCTGCTCTAAGAGTGGCGTAGCCGGTGGATTCAGACCTCGCGGCAAGGCCGCTCCATACGGCGGATATTTCGCAAAGCCTCTCCGGAGTCTCGGGTTTCAGCGTAACTTCTCTCGGAATGATCCCAACCTTCGAATGGGCAACATAGGCGGGGTATGGAGCTTGCTTCTTCTCATCAAACTTCATGATCAAGAAAGTCTTCGGGCACACCTTCAGGACTTCGTAGCCGCAATAGCACTCGAGTGCTCGATTATAAATTCGGACAGTATCGCCAACTCGAACCAGTTCCGGCGTCGCTGAATACCATTTTTGCATTGATGCCTCCAATTATTCCGAAATACAGAAAAGAAGACTTGATGTTGGACGCGCCGAATGGGGCACGTTCTCAGCTCTACCCCTTCGCCTAATCCCCACCGTCTTGGTGTCCCCGGACTTCAGGGTTCCGATCCCCCCGCACTTCGGGCAACGATAGGGAGAGTCAAGAATCCTGACATCCCTATCGCCAAGATTCCAGGAAAACACCGAAGCTTCAGGTAGCGGCGCTGGAGCACCCAATTCAGGAGCATGAGCTTCGTCATAGAGAATGAAACTGCTCGACCCGCACTTCGAGCACCGGCTCCTCGTAAAGAGCAGGTTGACACGGCGCATCGTCCCACAGGAACGGCAGAGCGCCGGCCAATAAGAGGCTGTCTCGAAATCGAGCATGCCGCCACCGACCATGAACGACTTGCGAAAACCACAAGGACACTTCGCCTTCACTTCGCCGCCCACGAATCCCTTCCCACTGCATGAAGTGTCTCAAGAATCTTGCTACCGTATTCCGAGAGCTTGGCCTTCTCCTCATCGATGAATTTTACCAAGGTGTTGACTGAGCCGACATAGAGCGGAACCTCGAGATGAATCAGGTACATCGACTCGAGCCTTTTTATCGCCGCACCCCATTCCGAGGGAGCCTCTCGATACTCTTCCGCAGGGAATATCTCCTTCCAGCCCTTGGCCTGCACTGGCATCTTGTGGAGGAGCCTATACTCATTTCGAGAAAGCCCGGAAGTCACACGAAACGCCTCGCGGAATCCATCGAACTCGATGCGTCCCGGCGCATAGAGGGAGACAAGGAGGCTAAGGTATTCTTGCGCCCGTTCAGGCTCTTCAACGCAGAGATACTCCCTGAAAACCTCAGGAGCGAGGAGGAGGGATTCGTAGTTCTGCTCCCCCAACTTTCGCAATTCCTCGATTTCTGGCAACCGAGTTTCCAGTTCATCAATCCGCCCCACGAGTTTCGCCTGCGAAGCAGTGTTCAAAGCAAAGCCGCCAACTCCCGAGATGAGCTGAAGGATAGCGCTTAAAGATGGAGACAGGGTTGCCAGAAAGGGGGTAGTCAGACCAAGTGCGGTGAGCATCCCTCCAGCGGCAAGATCACCTCTGTCGTTTTTCGAACTCATGCTCCCACCCTCGCAACCGCCTCGGCGTACTGACCTGCCGCCTCTTCCTTCGCCCGAAGCTCTGCTTCGAGCCGATCGAGGACCCCCATGATTTCCTGCACACAGGTGATGATGCGGACTTGCGCTGCGAGAGGTGGAAGTGCGACGAGTGTATCAAGGACCATTCCTTGGTTAATCTTGGGCATATTCCCTTGCGTCCCAGAGGCGCATTCCTTGAAATAGGTTCGGCAATGGGGGGCGATTAGATATTGGTGGAGATAGTTGCGTTCAATCCCGAAGTCACATCGAAATCGCATCATAAGGTCGGGATAGATTAAGCCCTGAGAAACCTCTTCAACAAGAGCGACGATGCCGACATAGTCAATTGAGTTCGCCCTCTGAATAAGGAAATCCCCATGCCGAAGGTAAAGGTCCGAACACTCTCCCGGCGGAACAGCAACGGTTTTGTGAAGGCTTTCTTGAAAGCGCCCCTTCGTTGTCGCGGATAGGACGAGGCATTTTGTTCCATTGACAGCAGGCAATGCGGACAGACCGTTAGTAGGTCCCTGCGTAATAACCTCTCCCAACCTCACCCACACCCACCCCTCCGGCACTTCGTAGGGCTTCTCCCCCTCCCCGATCGCCGGAAGATCCTTCCCCGCCTTGATCTTCCCTTCCTT
>Ga0172379_10011005_pt1 | contig 10859 bp, 13 predicted proteins | sample GrowelOW334metaG_FD_119756 | JGI IMG/M metagenome (GOLD analysis project Ga0172379, IMG submission 119756) | Groundwater microbial communities from an aquifer near a municipal landfill in Southern Ontario, Canada - Groundwater well OW334 metaG | ecosystem: Environmental > Aquatic > Deep... | reverse complement strand
TACCGGCTAAGCTCAATGCCAAACAATTCTTCTTTTGTTTTCATTGTCATATACCGATTACACTAACAGGAATTATGAGCTATACGACAATGCTACACTGATGTTTTTTGTGAGCTATTAGGTCGGCTTTTGCTTTGGGAACATTTGTGCTATAACTAGCGACAGTTTTGGTCTCTCAACAATCATTGGAGAAGGAGTAACAAATGTCATTTTTGCCTGTTCGACAGTTAGGTTCTGCTTGGGTGAAAGTGCCGGTAGTGAATTATGTGGAATTGTTTAGTCAGCTCGGCATTGTGGAAATTGAGCCGGCTTTGGAAGCGAGTCTGCTCGAAGTGGCGAGTGAAGAGTACTGGCCGAGCCTTATCTTTTTCGTCAGTTTCGAAAAGCGCAGTGCCGACTTGACCAGCGCTAGCACCTGTCTGGCGTGCGAAGGCTATTTTGGAGCGGATCTTAAGGCCCTGATTTTGGCGGCGGTCTACTTTCAAAATGGTGGGCGCAAAAATTTTCAGGAGTTACGGCAAGAGGGTCGTACTCTCTTCCTGTCACTGAACCGCCAGAGTAAGCCTTTTGGTCACAAGGGAGATCAAGTTCCAGCTCTTTGCTTTCAAACCGATGGTACGCATGCTCTCCGTCTGGTTTCAGGCAGGGACTTTCCACCGTTTTCGGTCTTCGTCTGTGCGGGTGAACCGCAAAAATGATTGTCATTTCGACTTGAAATCCGGCTCGGAGGGGCCGGATTTTTCTTGTCTTTTGTTTTAGCTTAAGTTAGTCTTGTTAGTAATGAAGATAGAAAATTTGGAAATATTAAAGCGCGGTGGAGTCGGGGTTTTAGCGACAGATACGATTTACGGCCTGGTGGGGCAGGCGGAAAATTGTCAAACAGTCGAGCGACTTTATGATTTGAAAGAAAGAAAAGACGACAAGCCTTTTATAATTTTGATTGCGAATGTTGCTGACCTCGAAATCTTTGGTGTTGAGTACACGCTCGAGGAGAAAGGAATATTACTAAAATACTGGCCAGGGGCCTTGAGTGTGGTCGCTTCTAAGTTGGACCCAAAATTTTCCTATTTAAAACGCGGTGGGCGTTTTCCTTCATTCCGTCTACCAAATAAAAAAGATTTAATTGAGGTCTTGAAACAGACTGGACCGCTCGTGGCTCCAAGCGCGAACTTGATTGATCAAGAGCCGGCCAGAAATATCGAGATGGCCAAGCAATATTTTGGCAACCGCGTCGATTTTTATGAGGATAGCGGGGAAGTGGCTGGTGAACCCTCAACGGTGATTGAGTTTATTGCTGGCAAAATTAAAGTCTGGCGGGAAGGGGCGGTTAGGATAGAAATAAGATAGCTTTTGTTATATAATTACGAAAGACTAAGTACAAAATATTATTAACTAATTAAAAAAATTATGAGTTGGTTTTCATTTCAAAGAAAAAGTGAATCACTGCCGACTAATTTGACTCCTGAACAGAAAAAAGTAGTGGAAGAGGCCAATGCTTTAGCTAGACAGGAACCAGACGCAGTGAACGGAGAATATGAAAGAATGTCCGAAGAAGCGATTACCAAGCTGGCCGAAAGGACAAAAAAGATTGGTGGGGAGATTACTTTATCGGAGGAAGCAAACGGTCCAGTGAGGGACCTGTTGAGGAAAAAATATACCGAATATGGTGGAAGAATAGAATCCTTGTCTGGAAATACTGATTATACTCAGCAAATAGTTGCGCTTGGTGCTCTCTACAAGATGACGATTGCGAAGGAAATTATTGAGACTGGCCGAGTTGATTATCAAGCTATTTTGGATAAGCTTCAAAGTGGGGGAACAGTTGACATGAGAGTGTTCAACGATGCCTGGAAGACGATTGGAGTTTATGTTGAGGGTAAAGTTGCCGAAAAACGGGAACCGGAAGAAGAAAAATCAGCGGCTTAACTAAAATTAAAAGCCCGACCGCGTCCGCGGTCGGGCTTTTAATTTGGCTCATTTTGTGTTTAAATAGGGGATATGAAAAGTATCGAAATCTTTACAACCGAAGCGGACGGCGATTACGCTTTGCTGGATAGCGGTAATGGCGAAAAGCTGGAAAAATATGGTGATTTTGTCTTGTCTCGTCCTGATCCGCAGGCGCTATGGTTGAAACAAAAACCCAATGATCTATGGCGAAGTGCGCAGGCCTCTTTTGAACGCAATAGTCTTTTTGCTAAATGGCATTTTAAAATGGGCACACCTAAAGAGTGGGTGGTGACCTTTATGAACTTAAAATTTTTGGTGCGACCGACCGCTTTCAAGCATACCGGTCTTTTCCCCGAGCAAGGGGCCAACTGGAATTTGTTGGAAGGAAAAATCAAAACTGCGGACCGGCCGATTTCTGTTTTGAATCTTTTTGGTTATACTGGCGGGGCCACCCTGGCCTGTCTGCGCGCTGGCGCTTCGGTCTGTCATATTGATGGTTCGAAAACGGCGATTGACTGGGCTCAGAAAAATACCGAACTGTCCGGTCTCAAAGACAAACCCGTTCGCTTCCTTGTTGATGATGTTCGTAAATTTGTGGAAAGGGAAATTCGACGGGGCAACAAATATGATGCCATTATTATGGATCCACCGACTTTCGGTCACGGCGCCAAGAAAGAGGTGTGGCAGTTGGAAAAAGATTTGATGCCGTTACTTACCAATGTGCAAAAGATTTTATCGGACAAACCTCTTTTTATCATTGTGAACGGTTATGCGGCTGGTTATTCCGCGATTGCTTATCAAAATATTTTAGCGGAATTCGTTGGTAAGTGGGGTGGTCAACTCGAAAGTGGGGAACTAGCCCTCAAAGAGACCGGTGAGGCCGGGCGCTTACTGCCAGCCGGTATCTCAACCCGCTGGAGTAATTAATTAGCAATAAGCACCTTAATAATATCTCAGAAAAATATGAAAAACATAATTTCAAAAGTTAAAAATTACTGGCCGGTAGTCAAAAACTGGGTGCTCAAAAATCGCACTTGGTCGGCTCTTATTGGGGTGGTTATACTTTTGTCTCTCTATTTTATCTTAAGTAATGGAACGGCTACAACTTACGAATTGACTACAGTCACGAAAGCGGATTTGGTAGAAGAAGTAAGTCTCACGGGTAAGGTCAAACCGAAGGCCAGCGCGGATCTGGCCTTTGAGCGTGGTGGAACTATCGCGAGTATCAATGTTGAAGTCGGGGAAAAAGTTTACGCGGGTCAGGTCTTGTTGTCACTGGAAAACGGTGAAGTCTATGCTCAATATGAACAGGCCAAGGCTGCGGTCAAACAAGCCGAGGCTAAATTGGCAGAATTAAAAAACGGCGCTCGACCCGAAGATATTTCCTATCAGGAATTGAAGGTGCAAAAAGCCGAAACCGAGATGACTGAAGCCTCAAAGAGTTTGGTTGAGGCGATCAAGGATGCTTATGCTAAATCCGATGATGCGATTCGCAATAAAGTGGATCAATTCATTCTTAATCCCAAGGGCACGACCCCGACGGTTAATTTTAATACCGACTTTGAACTAAAATTAGCGATTGAACAAGGGCGTCAGGATTTGGAGAGAAAATTGGTGATGTGGAACGCCAATCTTTTGAATTTAATGGAAAGCGAGATTCAAAATAATGGTGCCACTTACCTCAATGAGGCCTCTAATAATTTGGAGACGATCAAGGCTTATTTGGACAAGACCGCGCTCGCCGTCAACGGACTCTTGCCGAATTCAACGCTGTCTCAAACCACTATTGATTCTTGGAAAAGCGGTCTCTCGACGGCGAGAACTAATATTAGCACCGCCGTCAGTAGTTATTCCAGTGCGCGTGAAGGTTATAAAACGGCAAGCACCAATCTGAGTATTGAAAAAAATCGTCTGGCCTTACAGAAAGCCGGAACCTTGACGGAACAAATTACCGCGAGTGAAGCGGGACTGGAGCAAGCTCAGGCTAGTCTGCGAAGTGTTGAATCACAGTTGGGTAAAAGTTATTTACGTTCACCACTCAATGGTCTGGTCACTAGACAGGAAGCTAGATTGGGAGAAATTTCGGCTGCCGGAGTCAAAATCGTCTCGGTCATTTCCGCCGGCGATTACGAGCTTGAAGCTTATGTGCCGGAAGCCGATATGGCTAAAGTTAAATTGGATAATAAAGCCACGGTGACACTTGATGCCTATGGTCAAGAGGCCGAATTTGAGGCCAAGGTTTTCTTTATCGATCCAGCCGAAACTCTGATCGATGGTGTCTCCACTTATAAAATCAAATTACAATTTAACAAAGAGGATGAGCGGATCAGATCGGGGATGACGGCGAATATCACCATTTTTACCGCTGAGAAACTGGGAGTGATTGCTATCCCGTCACGGATTATTTCGGCCAAAAATAATGAGAAGACGGTTCAGTTGTCCGAGCAGGGCAAAATCAAGGAGGTGAAAATAAAAACCGGTCTCAAAGGTTCATCGGGTTTGATCGAGATCTTGTCGGGACTCAATGAAGGTGATTTGGTGGTTGCTTCGGTTGCCAAAAAATAACTATTGCTCATGTCCGAAAAAATCATTGAAGTTAAAAAACTCGGTAAAACCTATGACAATGAAGGGGTAAGCACCCGCGCCCTCATTGATGTTTCTTTTGATATAAAAAAAGGCGAATTCGTGGCGATTATGGGACCGTCGGGTTCAGGCAAATCAACTTTGCTACAAATTCTCGGACTCCTCGATGACTATTCTCACGGTCATTATTATTTGGATGGTAAAAATATTAAGGATTACCATCAGGCGGAAATTGCCAAAATCCGTAACGAAAAAATGGGTTTTGTTTTTCAAGCTTTCAATCTTTTGGCTCGTTCCAGTGTTCTGGAAAATGTAAAATTACCTTTGCTTTATTCCAAGCGCCCGGAAAAAGAGTGGGATCGGTTGGCGCGGGAGGCGGTGATCGCCGTCGGACTCGAACATCGGATGCATCACGAAGCCAAGCAACTCTCGGGCGGCGAAAAGCAACGAGTCGCGATTGCGCGGGCCTTGGTCAATGAGCCCCAAGTAATTTTTGCCGACGAACCGACCGGTAACCTAGATTCCAAATCTGGTCAGGCCGTCATTGAAATTTTGCAACGACTCAATCAGGAACGGGGACACACTATTATTCTGATTACGCACGAAACTTATACCGCTGAATATGCTGAAAGAATTATTCGTCTTTATGATGGGCAATTGGAAAGCGATTGCCAGGTGGAAAATCGCCGAACCGATGGCAAGTCATTTATAAAATAAGATGCAACTAAAATACAGTATAAAAACAGCGGTCAACGGTCTAAAAACGCATAAGTCGCGTTCAGCTTTGACAATATTGGGTATCGTTATTGGTATCTCTTCTATTATTTTAATCATGTCTCTCGGAGCAGGTGCAAAAAATTTGATTTTGGGCCAGGTGGAAGGGTTGGGGGCAAAGAACGTGATAGTCTTACCTGGGCAAGAGCCATCGGGGCCAAGTGACCTCGCCTCACTTTATGCTGATTCCTTAAAAGAAAGGGAAATAAGCGCCTTGCGAAATAGGAATAATGTACCTAATGCGGTACGAGTAATGCCGATAGTTTTTGGTTCGGAGACGGCAGTCTATCAGAATGAAATTTATAAGGCTTCACTATTTGGTTCGGGTGAGACCATGGCGGATCTTTGGGAGTTGACTACAACCGCGGGCTCATTTTTTTCTGATGAAGATGTGAAAAGTAAGTCAGCGGTGGCCGTGATTGGTGATAAAGTACGGGAAAAATTATTTGATCAAGAAGAAGCGTTAGGCGCGAAAATTAGAATTAAGAATACTACTTTTAGGATTATTGGGGTCTTGGAGAAGAAAGGGCAAGGATCGTTTATTGATTTTGATAGTTCTGTCCTCATTCCTTATACTACCATGCAACAGTATGTGGTGGGGACAAAATATTTTCAACGAGTAGTGGTAGAAGCGGATTCGGAGAATAATATTGATATTATGGCCAGTGATATAAAAAAGACCTTACGTGATTTACATAATATTACTGATCCAGATAAGGATGATTTTTACGTTTCTACCCCCGCAGAAGTGGCTGATAAAATTGGGACGATTTTTAATGCGTTAACAATTTTTTTAACGGCGATTGCGGCTATATCACTGGTGGTTGGGGGAATTGGAATAATGAATATTATGTTGGTGTCAGTGACCGAAAGGACGAAAGAGATCGGTTTGCGTAAAGCCTTGGGCGCGACGGATAACAATATTTTGGTCCAATTTCTTCTGGAAGCCATCATCTTGACGGCCGTTGGTGGGGTGATCGGAATTATTTTGGGATCAAGTCTGGCCTTTATTTCGACAATTTTGATTACTAAATTTGGTGGCTTAAATTGGCAATTTACTTTTCCTTGGAGTGCAGCTTTCTTGGGAATTGTCGTCTCGAGTTTGGTCGGTCTGGTCTTTGGAATTTATCCGGCCCGCCAGGCGGGGAAGAAAAGTCCGATGGAGGCACTGCGTTACGAATGATAATAATAAAATTATGGCTAAAATTTTAGATGGACGAAAAGTTAGAGAAGAAATAATTAAAGAACTCAAAACTGAGCTTGGACTTTTACCGCGACCTTTATCATTAGTGATTATTCAAGTCGGGGAGCGGGAGGATTCCAAAGCTTATATCAAACAGAAGAAACTCTTTGGAGAAAAACTTGGCATAAAAGTGGAACATATTTCTTTTCCGGCGGAAGTGGATGAACACGAAATAGTCGAGAAAATAAAATATTTTAATCAGGATCCTAATGTTGATGGTATTATTGTTCAGCTACCGCTACCAGCTAACCTCGATAGTAACAAAATTATTGAGACGATTGATCCGGAAAAGGATGTGGATGGACTGACGGCTCTGAATTTTAAAAAATTATACATAAATGACGCGTCGGGTTTAATGCCGGCCACCGCCAAAGGCATTATAACTCTGTTTGAACGCTACCATATCACTTTGACCGGTAAAAAGGTGGTGATTGTCGGGCGCTCGAATGTGGTGGGCAAACCGACCGCGCTTGCTTGTCTCAACCGCGGAGCGACGGTCACCATCTGTCATTCCGAAACCAAAGACTTGGCCAAGGAAACTAAAAAGGCGGACATTTTGATTGTCGCCGCTGGCTGGCCCAACTTGATTACGGCGGATTATGTCACCGCCAAGCAGATCGTCATCGATGTCGGTATCAATTTACAAAAAGTCGAAATCGAAGGCGTGGGCAAAACACTCTTTGTCGGCGATGTTAATTTCAATGAAGTGGAGCCAATTGTAAAAGCCATCTCACCCGTGCCAGGTGGAGTCGGTCCCATGACCGTGATTTCCTTGTTTCAAAATTTGCTTCAGGCTTATCGTAATAATTTAAAATAAGCGAAGGCTGTGCTATAATAACGGCGTCAGTTTTACTAGTTAATAATTATAAATATGGATTTCAATCAAATAAAAAATCAGCTAACTATGGCCAAACGAACCACGATGGCGGTCGTTGGTTTGTTTATCATCTTAGTCGCCATCTGGCTCATTACCGTGATTGCTGGGGATATCAAGACCTTTAGTTATATCGGTCGGGAATTTGCCGATAAAAATATTATTACGGTCAGTGGTAAGGGCGAAATGAACGTTAAGCCGGACTCGGCGGTCATTACTATGGGTAAATCGAAAACCGCTACAACTGTGGCCGAAGCTCAAACCAAGGTGACCGATCTCATGAACAAGGCGATCAAAGTCTTGAAAGACAATGGCGTGGAGGAAAAGGATATCAAGACCACCAATTACAGCATCCAGCCAAAATATGAATATCAACGCCCAACCAAAGCCACCGAAATTGACCTCTATTCTTATGGCAAGCAAGTCCTGGTGGGTTATGAAGTTAGTCAATCAGTGGAAGTGAAAATAAGAAATCTCGATAAGGTGGGAACAATTCTCTCGGCGGTGGGGGAGATTGGACTTGATAATGTTTATGGTCCAAACTTCGTGGTAGAAAAACAAGATGAATTGACCAAGCAGGTGCGAGCGGAAGCAATCAAAGATGCTCAAGACAATGCCAACCGTTTGGCGAAAGACTTGAAAGTCCGATTGGTTCGCCTCGTTAGCTATTCCGATGGCAATGGTTACTCGATGTATCGTGCCTATGACACAATGGCGAAGACAGCGGGTCTCGGAATGGCGGAGTCCGCTCCAGCGCCAATTATTCCTGCTGGCGAAAATAAAATCACCGCGAATGTGACTTTGGTTTACGAGATTAGATAGTTGTAGTCGCAAATTGTAAAAAACAAAAAAACGAGCGCTCGCGGGCGCTCGTTTTTTTGTTAGAGCCTATCCACTATCTAATGCCTTGAAAAAATCCCCAAATTTCGTGGCGAAAATTGTGAAATGCGAGGATGGATAGTAAGCTCTCCAGACGAGAATTTTGCAATTTGTAGCAGAAATCAGGGAGTTTTAGCAGGCAAGCTTATATTTTCTTCATATTTTGCGGTTAGATGGTGGATAGGCTCTTAGTCTTGCAAAAGCTTGCTTTTTGTGTCAAAACATTTATACTAACAAGCAGTAAATTGTTCTTCGGGTTTTAACCGACAGAAATAGAAAAGGAGCACGAGACATGAGTCACGGGCATAAACAGAAGGATCCGCACGTCTACCTGATCTGGGAGACATCCGAGGGGGTGACGGTGACTGATGAATGCCCTCGAGGCGTAAAGGTCCTTTCAAAAGATCGGACCGGGAGGCAGGTTTGGACCTACGGTGGTGATAGTACGGCCAAAGAGTATGTGATTGGTGTCGACGGCCGACTGGTCAACTGTGCCAACTGTCCAACCGGAACACCGATTGGGGTCTACAATCCCCGCAACCCTCACCATCTGAAAAAACTGGTGGCTCATACTATCTACGCCGTCAACCGGTTGAACCGGACAGTGCGTTAGGTCGTGTCTCAACCAAAAGCAAAGGACGGTCCGCGGACCGCCCTTTAAATTTGACGAAAAACGGTTTTTGCGATAGGATACAAACAACACCGCCCCCGCGGTTTTTTAATACCAATAAAAATAAAAACCATGTCAAAACTAGGTAATTATCTTCAGGAAACAAAAGGCGAATTGAAACATGTGAGCTGGCCAACCAAAAAACAAGCGATTGCTTACACTTTGGTTGTGATTGTCATCTCTTTCGCCGTCGCCATTGCGCTCGGTCTTTTTGACTGGATTTTCACTTTTGGACTTGAGAAACTATTAAATTTAAAATAAACACCAATGTCTAAACAACAAATTCAAGAGGGAAGAAATTGGTATGCGATCCACACCTATGCCGGCTATGAAAATGCCGTGGCGCGTAATTTGAAACAACGCATCGAGTCTTTGAACATGGGTGAAAAGATTTTCAATGTTGTCGTGCCCGTCGAGAAAAAAATCAAGATCAAAGGTAATAAAAGAATCGAAGAAGAAGAAAAAATCTACCCGGGTTACATTTTGGTGGATATGATTGTGACCGATGACTCTTGGTATATTGTCCGCAATACGCCACGCGTGACGGGTTTCGTTGGTGCTGGTGTTTACCCCGTACCATTGAGTAAAGAAGAAATTGACGCTCTCTTTAGTCGGATGTCGAATGAGACCGTCAAACACAATGTTGATTTCTTGGCTGAAGATATGGTCAAGATCGTGGATGGACCATTCAAAGATTTGGAAGGGAAGGTGAGTGAGATTGATGATAATCGCGGTAAGGTCAAGGTGATGGTGCTGATGTTTGGTCGCGAGACGCCGGTGGAACTGGATCTGCTCCAAATTAGGAAAATGTAGTTCACGGCTTGATATTTAAAGGTTTTTAGGTTAGTATCATAAGGCTTCTAGTATTGTGAATTGAAAATGGGAAAAGCCAAAGGTAAAATGACAATCCAGAGTGAAAAAGCTTGGAGAAATCATTTTAAATTTTAAACTGTCACTTTCAATTTTGATACTTAAATTTTTAACTTGAATTAACATGGCAAAGAAAATAACTAAAAAATTAAAACTGCAGATTCCCGCCGGTAAGGCCAATCCCGCGCCACCAGTCGGTCCCGCCTTGGGCCAAGCTGGTATTAACATTGGTGACTTCGTCAACAAATTCAATACCGCGACCGCCAAGCTGATGGGGGATATCATTCCCGTCGAAATCACCGTCTATGAAGACCGCACCTATGATTTCATCCTGAAGACCCCACCCGCCACCAACCTGATTTTGAAAGCGATTGGTGTCGAGAAAGGCTCCGGTAAGAATGCCGTGAAGAAAGCCGGTACTATCACCAAAGCTCAGATCAAAGCCATTGCCGAAAAGAAAATGCCGGACTTGAATGCCAATGACATCAATGCCGCCATGAAGATTATCGAAGGCTCCTGCCGTTCGATGGGGATAGAGGTCAAGGGTTAGAAATCACAAAATTACAAACAAAAAACAACCCGACAGCAAGGGTTGTTTTTTGTTACCTTTCGAGTGTTATAAATTTATATTGATATGGAAAGTCTTTTGTTTTCGGAAAAATTTGTTCGCTCACAGTTTTTGTGAATTCGCTATATTCGGGGAAAAAAGTGTCACCATCAACATTAGCCTCAACGATTGTTAAAAATAGCCGATTGGCCTGCATAATTGATTGAGAGTAAATTTCACCGCCGCCAATGACGAAGATCTGATTGTCTTTTTCTTTGGCAAATTCCACCGCCTTATCTAAAGAGGGGAAAACGAACACCCCAGTAATTTTTAGAGATGTGTTTCGAGTTACAATGATATTTGTTCGATTAGGTAAAGGTTTTGAACCAATAGACTCAAAGGTCTTTCGACCCATAATAATCGCGTGATTATTGGTAATCTCTTTAAAGTGCTTCATATCTCCGGGGATATT
>Ga0172379_10011004_pt1 | contig 10859 bp, 12 predicted proteins | sample GrowelOW334metaG_FD_119756 | JGI IMG/M metagenome (GOLD analysis project Ga0172379, IMG submission 119756) | Groundwater microbial communities from an aquifer near a municipal landfill in Southern Ontario, Canada - Groundwater well OW334 metaG | ecosystem: Environmental > Aquatic > Deep... | reverse complement strand
CGGGGGCGATGATGCGCAACAACGCCATCTCCGGTCCGATGCCGAGCGGAAACAGGCTGACGACGATCACGAAGAAGAACAAGGCGGTCAATACTTCGCTCTTGCGGCGCAAAGCCAGCAGCAGATCGCGGCGTATCACCGCGGCGAGCACGCGTAGCGCACCGAGTCCGCCAGCCTCGCCGGAGGCCAGCGCGGGATGTGCCGCCAGACTGGCCCTCATGGCGTGAGCCTCAGCGTTTGTGCCCGACCGGCGGCGATCTCCACCTCCTGGTGGCTGGTCAGCACCGCCATGCCGCCGGCGTTCAGGTGGCTGCCGACGATGTCGGCAAGCCAGGTTACCGCGGCGCTGTCGAGGGCGACAAAAGGCTCGTCCAGCACCCATAGAGGGGCTGTGCTCCACAGCAGGCGCGACAGGGCCACGCGCCGCTTCTGTCCCTGCGAAAGAAAGCGCACCGGTAATTCCTCGCGTCCGGCCAGGCCGACCCGTCCGAGAACTTCAGCCCCCTCGTTATCGTCGACCGCCACACCTGCCAATGCGGCCGTGGTGCGCAGATTTTCCAGCGCCGTGAGCTCTTCCTTGAGCGCGTTGTGATGGCCCAGATAGAGCACCGCCTTGCGGTATTCGTCGCCCTGACTGGCGATCGTTTCGCCCTGCCAGCGAATTTCGCCGGCCTCGGGCGGCGATAAACCGCACAGCATGCGCAACAGGCTGGTCTTGCCGGAACCGTTCTCGCCGGTCACATGCAGTCGTCCGCCGGACTCCAGCGTAAAGCCGAGATTGGCAAAGAGGCGGCGATCGCCCCGCACACAGGCGAGATCTATGGCAGTCAACATGTATTGGGTGGCGAGGCTTAAATGCGGGCGCAATTGTGCCCGATTATGAAGGGTCGTGGGTTAACCGCCAAGGAGTTGCCTCACGATCCGCCTTGTTACTGGCGACATTATATTGGCTCACCCCGGTCGCTGCTTGATACATGTCAAACCAATTACCGGCCTTGTCAGTGTGGGTATTCACGGGACCGGAGCGGCGTCCGACAGCAGGGCTTCGGCCGCTGCGATGACGCTCCTCGCCGACAAGTTTTCCAGACACTCGCTGCCGCTCCAGATATTCCGCTGACAACCTTCCAGCATGCAGGGCACGCAATCCCCAGGGCCTTGCAGCAGCATAACGTTACCTTGACGCTGGCTGCCGCGCCGTTGCCATGGGCTGGTGCTGCCGGCCCAGCCGCGCGGCCATGGTCCCCATTTGACGGGATTGGACGGGCCGAACAGGGCCACCGTCGGCGTACCAGTGGCTGCCGCGATGTGGGTCACCGCCGTATCCGGTCCGACATACAAGCGTGCCCGGCGGATCAACTCCGCGGTGGCGCCGAGTGTCAGCGTGCCGGCCAGGTCAAGGGTGCGGGGGCGATCGGGCAAGGCCCGGGCGATGGCGTCGACATACGCTCGTTCCGCGCCTTCGGGTCCGCCGGTGAACGCCACCCCCAAGCCGCGCTGCTGCAACGACTGCGCCAAGGCGATCCAGGCCGCGGGCGGCCACATCTTGTAGGCGAAATTCGGATAGACATGGAGCACTGCGAACGGATTACCCGCCAGCGGGCCGAGTCGCGCCAGCAAGGAATCCAGGCATGCCGGCGCGATTGCGGGTGGCACCACGTCGTAGCAGGGCGCTATTCCCAGCAGCCCGGCGAGGGACAAGCCCATGGCCACGGTATGCGTGTCCAGATCGTCGAAGCCGAGGGATTGATTCAGCAGCAAGGTCTTGGCAAGATCCTTGAAACCCGGGTTGACCAGGCCCACCCGACGGCGCCCCGCGGCCCAGCAGTATATGCGGGCACGGTCGGTCGCCAGCGGCGCCAGCGCCAGATCGTAGCGCCGCCACAGCGCGCGCAACTCCGCCGCTCGCGCGGCCAAATCGGTACGCCGCGGGACGACGATCACTTCCGCGATATCCGGATTTCCGGCGAGCACCCCTTCGGTTCCCTGAAATACCAGCATGGCGACTTCGGCCTGCGGCCAGGCGCGCTTCAGCGAACGCGCCAGCGGCGTGGCCAGCAGCACATCGCCGATCCGCTGCGGACATGCCAGCAGGATGCGGCGCGGCATTCCTTGTATGATCTTCGAATCCAATTGCGCTTGACCCTCTCCACTATAATGCCTGCCGACTTTGCGGTCCGGCGATTTGCGTCGCCGAGGGCATTATGCCCAAACCCCGCAATGCCGAGTTCGTCGGTGTCACCAACCAAGAAAGCGGGCAAGCTTGATCCAGCGGTTGATATTCTCTGAAAGCTCCTCCAACCTCGGCGGCCAGGAGTTGCAACTCCTGCAACAGATGCGGGCGCTGCGGCAACGCGGCATCGCGGTCCGCCTGTTGTGCCGGGAGAACAGCCGCATTGCGCTGCTTGCCCGCGAGCGCGGTCTGGAAACCGAGTTCGTACCGTTTCGCAACAGCCTGCATCTGCCCAGCATCGCCGCCGTGGCGCGAGCGGTGGGCGCCTGGCGTCCGGACGCCATCATCAGCCACAGCGGACACGATGCCAACAACTGCGCTATCGCTGCCCGATTGGTCGGCAAGCGGCCGCGCCTGATCCGCATCCGCACCTACCAGGCGGGTCCGCCGCGCGCGTGGACGTACAACCACCTGGTCGATGTAACCCTGACCTGTAGCGACGCCTTGCGCCGCAGCCTGCTCGCCAACCCACGCATACGCCCTGAACGCCTCCAGGTCCTCTATCCGGGCATCGATTTCGACGCGGTGGCCGGACACAGCGCGCAGCCTCTGCCCGTTCAACTCCAGGCCCGGCTGGCCGCACTGCCCCCACGGCGCCTGGTGCATGCGGCAATGCTGCGCCCGGAAAAAGGCCATTTGCTCATACTGGAGGCAATGGCCGTCCTGGGCCGGCGATTGCCTGATCTGGCCTATATCGTGGCGGGAGACGGAGAGATGCGTGCCGCCATCGAGTCGCGCGTCGCCGAGCTCGGTTTGCAGGGCAGGGTGGCGCTGCTCGGCATGGTGGAGAATGTCCCGGCCTTGCTTCGTCAGGCGGAAATCGTCGTCATGCCCTCCTCATACGAGCCGCTGGGGATGTCGCAAATCGAGGCGCTGAGCCTGGGCGTCCCAGTGGTGGCCAGCCGCACCGGCGGCATTCCTGAAACACTGGAAGACCGGCGCTGCGGCCTGTTGGTAGAACCCGGCGCTGCGGCTGCCTGGATCGATGCCCTGGCCTGGGCACTGGACCATGCGGGCGAGATGGCCGGCATGGCCAGGTCCGGCCGGGATTTGGTGCGCAGCCGATTCTCGGTGACGGGCAACATTGATCGGCTGCTCGGTTTTGTCGCCTCAGCTTCTCCTACAATCCGGCCATGACCTCCCTACGCAATTTAGCCACCTGGAGCGCGATACTGCTGGGTTTCGCCATCCCGATTTCGACCGCGACGAGCAACACCCTGCTTGCCGTGATCGTATTGCTGTTCGCGCTGTCGGGAGAATACCGGAAAAAGTTCCACGTCATCGTCGACAACCCGGCAACATTCCCCGTCGTGCTGTTTTGCGCCCTCGCGGCCCTGGGTTGTGCATACGGCTTGGGCAATGCCGCCGACAAACTGCATTACCTCGGCAAGTATCTGACGCTGCTGTTGATTCCCCTGATGCTGCCGCTCCTCGCAAATCGTACTGCGCGACTCCGGGCCCTGGCGGCCTTCGTTGCGGCGATGCTGCTGACCCTGGCGCTGTCCTATGCGATACGTTTCGACTGGCTGCCGGCTGCAGTGCGGGCAGCCGTGGACTCGCGGGATCAGGCGCTGTGGGGCGCGGGCAATCCGGTAGTGTTCAAGTTGCACATCACCCATGGCTTCCTGATGGCCATCGCCGCCTTTCTATTGATGATTGCTGCGTGGCGAGTCTCGGGTTGGCGACTGCGCTGGGCCTGCGTCGCCTTGAGTTGTCTGGCTGCCTGCAACGTGCTGCTGATGGTGAAGGGCCGGACGGGTTTCGTGGTGCTGGCGGTTCTCGGCGCGTATCTGGTGTCCTGCCGTTTCGGCCGCAAAGGGATCATCGCCGCCACCGTCGCGTTCGCATTGCTGGGGACAGCGGCCTACCAGTGGTCGAGCCCGGTCCATCAACGAATGCACGAAACGATCGCCGAAGCTGGCGCCTGGCAGGAAGGCAAAGGAGACGAAACGGCCACCGGCCTGCGCCTCGACTATTACTCGAACACCCTGGCCATCATCAGGGATCAGCCCTGGCTCGGTGTCGGGACAGGCGGGTTCGAGCGTGCCTATGGCGAACGCATCCGCAATACCCGGATGCTGCCTTCCAACAACCCGCACAACCAATACCTGCTGATCACGGCGCAACTGGGACTGGTCGGCTTGGCCGCACTGATGTTTCTGTACTGGGACTATTGGCGGCGGGCCGGCAGGCTTGCCTCGCCCTTCGAGCAGATCGCCCACGGCGTGCTCTTGGCGTTTCTCGCCGGCAACCTCTTCAACTCATTCATGCTCGATTCCACCGAGCGGATGTTCTTCGCCTGGATCAGCGGCGTGCTGTTTGCTGAGCTGGCTGGGCCTCCTGCCAGCGGCCTTTCCGTGGGCGAGGCGCAACTTCGTCCGAGGAGGGGAGCCGGCGAAGGTTGACCAAATAGTATGGTAGCGTTGACGCCGGTGGAAATTGGTTAGTCGCCTGATCTCGACGATCGAAGGAGAACTCGCATGATGCCTTGGAAAAAAGGCCTGTTGCCGGCGCTGTTCCTTGTTGCAACGGCGCCAACCGGTGCCATTGCGGAAGAAGTTGTTAGGCATGGTCAGGAGAAATCGGGGAGCCAAGGGGTAGTCTTTGCCACACCCCTATTATCCGAGACGGAGCAGGCAGACTATCGCGCCAGAATCCGGACAGCCGCCGATGCCTCAGAAAGGGAGCGCATACGCGCGGCGCACTATGAGCTAATGAGAACGCGTGCCAGGGAGCGTGGTCAAACTCTGCCGGAGCGTCGGCCCGATCCGACCGGCGAAGCAGGAAAGGCCTTCGGCCCCCAACTGACTACCGAGGAAGACCGCGCGGCGCGGCGGGGGAAGATTCGCAGAGCCGGGAATGAGCCTTCCGGCGGGGCATCGACAAAGGGACCGGTTTTGTCGGACCGACAAATACAGGCTGTCGAAATTGGCCGGCGTAGAGACGAAGTCACTTCGGGTTCCGGTGTCAATGAGGCGCCGCCGACATCGTCCTCAACCGCATCCCATGCGCCCGCCATGGGTGTGGTGGCGCTGCCGGGGATAGACAGGCTGTTTGGCCCCCAACTGATGACTGAAGAGGAAAAGGCAGCCTTTCGCGCCAGACTGCGCGCCGCCAAATCCGATGCCGATCGTCAGGCGATACGCGCAGAGCGCGATCAACTGTTTCAGTTGCGCGCCAAAGAAAATGGTATGGCATCGCCGCATTAGCCGCGGCGCAGCCATGGCGGTCGCTACGCGGTAGGTCGCCGCCGCTCACCGAGCCGAGGCCGCATGCGCGATTGGCTGAAGGCATCCGTTCATTGGGTGTGATGCCGAAACTAGAGCCGCATGCGTGGCCAGATCATATAGACCACCGCGCGTGCCAGTTCCATTCTGTCGGCATCTATACCCCCGGGAGCAATGCCGCACTTGCCGGAGATCGCCGACTGCACCAGCGCTTCCAGACCCTGATCGATGCGCGGCGCCCAGGCGCGCCTGTCGCCGATCATGGGGGCGCCAAGTTGAGCGTTGCTGTGGCAGGACCGACACGATTCGTGAACCAGGAATATTCCAGTCCGCTTGCCCTTCTCCGCTACCGCATCCGGCGGCGGCGCCTGCTCGAGGTGTGCGATGGGTTGAATGCGTTCGCCGATGCCCTGGTCGGGAACCGTGTCGCGGTGCGTCCAGAAAAGGGATGCCACGCAGGCGGCGAGCAAGGCGATCAGCAACCCGACTGTTAAACCGCCGATGCCAATCGGCAATCGTGACGGCCCGGCGGAGTCATAACGACCCGTCAACGGACACTATCCTCGGGCTGGACGCATCTGGCAGAAGCAGCGCCGCGTGCATCACTCAGCCGAATTGGCCGGCCAAAAGATGACGGTATCGGCTCGTTCTACTGCGTCGAGTATCCCGTCGTAATCGCCGCCTGCCAGATCTTCCACGGCCACTTTGGAACCCAGGTTGATTATTGCTGCGGCGAGGCCCGCCACTCGGTCGCGTTCCCCTGCTCCGGAAATGAGAAACAATATGTTCGTGCTCATATGACGTAAACCACGTTGGCGTCGGCCATTTCCCGAGCCAGTTGGACAGTCTGAGTGGCCATGTCCTGGAGCAACTCGCAGGAAACGTCGGCGAACTCCAGGACTTCCTTCTGCTCCAGAACAGCGGGTGTATCGTCGAGTTCGCCCAGCACGACGACCCTGACGATGTCGCTGAGCAATGCCAGACCCACGGCGACACGCAAGGCTTCCACCTTATTGTTCTTGGCAACGACGAGAATAGTTTTTGTCATGGAGGTTCAGAGCACGACGACGCGATCGCACAGGTGCGCCAACTCGGCATTCTGGTACTGACTACCCAAGGCGACGCCGGGTGCAACGCTGCCGCCGCCAGCCATCTCCCAACTGTGTTCGCACACCGTCAGCTGGATAGCGCCCGTGCGCGCCAAGTCCACCAGTGGGGCCGAACGCAACAGCCGCACGCCCTGGTCGGTGAGAAAGCAGCGGCATTGCCAGCCGCGAGCCGCAGCGGCCGACGCCAGGCCGACCAAATGGTCTTCGCATGCCTCGTTCGCGGTGACGAGTCCCAATAGCATCTATAGGCCCTCCAATTTGTCCTGCGCGTATGTCAATGCTTGGCCGCGGGAGTCGCGCTACCGCCGCTACTGGATGCGTCGGGGGGCGTCATCGAGTAGGCGACGATCAGTCCCAGAAACACCGCGACGACCGCGACGACGAAAAATACGTGTCTTTTCATTGCCGAACTTTCTGTCCGTGGGCACGGGACCTAGGATTTGCGTATGCGCCAGCGCATGGTGGATTTCCCGGTTTCCTTTTCCTGGGCGATGATCTGGTTGCCGTCCGCCTGGCACATGGCGGCGATCGATTCGCCCGAGGATGGATTATCGAACACCAGTTCGAGAACATCTCCCGGCTTCAGCTTTTCCATTCCTTTCTTGGTATACATCTGCGGATGGGGGCAAACATAACCCTGGACATCCAGCAGATAGATTCCTTCACCTGTCTTTTCGAATTTGACCGCCATAAATCACCAGCCTCTCATTATTGGAAATTCCTAGAAATCGTCCAGCGCCGACATTTCCTTGGCCATCTTGCGCTCGATCCACCAATTGAAGAATTTCACGCCGATCAAGCCCCCAATGGTCATACCCAGGCCAAAAAGCCATCCTGACGGGTCGCCGTTGGTAACCGTTGCAAAGAATGCACCGATGTTGCAGCCCATGCCGACGCGCGCGCCGATGCCCATCAGGATTCCGCCAAAGATGGCCCATGTGGCGATCTCCAGGGTCGGGACCTTGAACTGGAATTCGTTGTTGAGCAGCGCCATGACGGCGGCGCCGCCGATCAAGGAGACCGACATCCACAGTACCGGATTGAGAAGCGGATTCGGCACGCCGTTGTCGAGCCCGAAGAAGATGCTGTCCATCGTATTGAACCCGAGCTTCTGCAATACCCAGGCAGCGCCTTGAGCCTCCTGGGTAGTGATATAGAAATAGCCGGGATCGAACACCGTGTCCTGGATGCTCAGTCCGCTGGCGTGGCCCATGGCCAGCAGCAACTCACCGGCGTTGGAGATCCCCAGCCGCTGCTGCAATCCTTGCATCACCCACATATGCAGCCCGGCCGCCAGGCCGAGTATCAATCCGGCGATGGCCGTGCGTTTCGATGCCGTGACCATGCTCCAATATCCGGCAAGTTCCGTGGTGAAGCCGTGGTAGCCGCCCTTCAGATCGCGCAAGTAAGCCTTGCGATACCAGCCCAAGTAAATTGCGGCGAGGATCAGCGTCGCGGGAATGATGGCGTTAATCAACGAATTGCCGAGAAAGGCCGCGGCAATTGGATTCTTGAACTCCAGCCACTCGCCGACGGTGATGGCGGAGAGATTCCAGACGTAGCCGGCCAGGAATTGGTCGTACCAGCCGTCGGTGGGTGTCACGGTAGCCGGCAGGCCTTTCGCCAAGGCGGATTCGGTCCAGGATGCCGGCACCAGGTGATTCAGCCACCCGCCCGCATCGACGAAAAAAACCTGTGTGAAGCTCAGCGATAGCACGACGAGTAGCGCCGCCACGCTGCCTTCTCCGGTCTTGTAAAGCGAACCCGAGGCACAGCCACCGGTATAGACCATGCCGATACCGAATATCAGGCCGCCGATGACCGAATAGAGCCCGATCGGCGAGGCGTGAAAGGTACTCTTCCCGGCTACGGTGACATACGCGGACACCAGGCTGAACAGCACTACGGCAATCATGATGCCCACAGCCATTCTCGGGACACCGACGGCAAACAGATCGCGAATGGCAGAGGCCATGCAGAAACGGCCATACTGAAGCGACATGCCATACACGAAGCCAAACCAGAGGTAAGCCGAAAAGTAGATGTAACGGTGGTCGATGGCGAAGGACCAAAGGGAGCACACCGCAAAAAAGCCCAAGACGGCAAAGGCGCGAATGATGTTCCTTGGTTCCGTCTGAACGATGCTAGGGGCATCCACATCTATCGTGTTACAGGGTAGTGAGGGCATTCCTGGTTTCCTCGGAAATCAATTTGTGATAGTCACGTTCACCGACCGTGAGGATAGGAATCCGGGTCGGTCTCCGTTGTCGGGACCTTGCACTTGCGGACATATATCTTCTGGGTTGCCCCCACATGGATAGTGGCGAGGTGCACGCAATTGCAATTCGGAAGCATGAAAGGAATCGTCTCGACAGCACTCAGATTATCCGAAATGATTTCGAAGACCGCACCCGCGTCGGCTTTGTCCAATGTCAACTTGGTGAGCAAATTGGTTCGCAGGCAGGTGTCTCCGATAAATTCGAGAGTTTCATCCACCCACAAGGCACCGTGGCCGACCAGTTCAACCTGCTTTCGCCCCACCCTGTTGGCGCGGACCAATCGGTGACGTATGCCGATCCAAGCCAGTCCGATCGGCTTGAAGATTCCTTGAAGCAACATTCCGAATTCCTTAATTACCGTAGTTGGCGTAAAGCAACTTGTGCGCCAATCGCTTAGCTCCCTGATATCGTTGAAAACTAGTGTCGATCACCAAAACGACCTGAGTCTTATATCGCAACAGATGATCGGGATTCATGAATCAAGCTTGAATAATGCAACGCCATGCCAACCATCACGGTGTCGAGTTGGGGCGGCTTGCATTTTGAAAGGCATTCTGTCTTTTGATGAATTGTGCAATTGTGGCGTTTCCGCTGAAACAGATTAAGGGCATGATTAAAATCAAGGATTGGTTGTGGTATGAATTCTGCTTTTGCATAGGGCAGTATGATCATCGGGTGTTGCTGGCCCAGTCATCGAGAGCGGAAGCGGTATCCACGACGAGGAGGGGAGTATGAATAACTATCAAGATAACGACCGGCGCGGCAACCAGTTCTTGCGCCGCTGTGCGGCGCCGATGCTGATTTTGCTGGCCGCCCTGGTGGCGGGTTGTGGCGGCGGGGGCGAGGACCGGAGCAACGGCAGTCTCACCGCCGTCCCGATCAAGCTTAACTCACCGGCGGACATCACCAATGAATCCGCCACCGACTACGGCAGCAATGTCACCGGCCTGATCACCGGAGCGACGCTCAAGCGCTGGAAGAATGACTGGGTCAATCAGCGTCCCGCGCATATCAAAGGCAAACTGATCATTCTCCAGGTCACCGCGGGCGAGACCGTCAGCACCGGTACGCCGCCGGCGGTCACGGGACAATATTCGTATTTCCAGTCGAACGGCATCAACGTTTTCACCTATCTGGCGGCGAGCGCGGAATGGGTCATGACCCGCTCCAACGGGGTGATTAGCACACCTAGTCTGGTGCTCGACGGCCCTGCCATGGATGCGATGCTCAAGAAGTACGACATCGATCCGTTGAACGACATGATCGTCGTCGCCCAGGGTGCCGCCAGTTCCAGTAACGTCATGAGCCAGGGTCGCGCCTGGCTGGCCCTCCATTACTGGGGTGTCGACGCCAAGAATCTGGCGGTCCTGAACGGCGGAAACAAATGGCAGTTCGACAGCGGCGCCATGACGGCCGCCGACTTCATGGCGACTCCGCAAACGCCAACCAACGAGGGGCGTTTCTCGGTCAGGGATATCCCGGTGGATAACACCTCCCTGATTGCGTCAGTGGAGGACTTTCTGGCAGTGGTGCCGGCGACGGACGTCAGCATGAAAGGCTCCGGCGTGTTTCTCTGGGATGCCCGTACCATCACCCAGTTCAGCGCCGGACAGATGCGCGAAGCGAACGATGGCGCGGCGGCTGGCTGCGGTTCCGCCACCTATTGCGCGGCGTCCCCCACCTTCGACTACATGGCTTCATTCCAGAACAACGGATCCCGGCAGGGACATCCGAATGGCGCCCTCGACCTGAATTTCCTCAACCTCCTTGATGCCACCAAAGGCTTTAGCTTCAAGTCCAAGGCCGAACTCACCAGTTACATGAATGGTGAGACGGACGCCAAGGGGAATGGCATGCTGAATGGCAGCTACCGACTGGTCGGGGCCGGCAATGCCTATCAGCCTGGCGACGTCGTCTATGTCTGGTGCGAGACGACCTTCCGCGCCATGATCACCGGCATGGCCAGCTCGGTCATTCTTGGCCGTCCGACCCGCTTCTATGACGGTGGGATGAT
>Ga0172379_10011003_pt1 | contig 10859 bp, 8 predicted proteins | sample GrowelOW334metaG_FD_119756 | JGI IMG/M metagenome (GOLD analysis project Ga0172379, IMG submission 119756) | Groundwater microbial communities from an aquifer near a municipal landfill in Southern Ontario, Canada - Groundwater well OW334 metaG | ecosystem: Environmental > Aquatic > Deep... | reverse complement strand
GCGTCGGGAATGGAGTGGCTGACCGCGAAAAATTCAATGTGTGATTTTCCGACTTTTATCCGTTCATTTTTTTCAACGGTGCGGATATCAAGAGCGGGGAAGTTGGGGAATTCCAATTGCCTTTTTTGGATAAGAACGCCGGTCAAGTTTCGGGAATAAATGGGCGGGTTTCCGATTTTCGGCATGATAAACGGTATGCCACCGATATGATCCAAGTGTCCGTGGGTGATAAACACGCCGCGTATTTTGTCTTTGCGTTCTTCAAGATATCTGGTATTCGGAAGAATGAAATCAACGCCCGGAGTTTCTTCATCATGGAATTGGAGCCCGATGTCAACGACGAAAATATCATCTTTGGTTTCAAAAACGGTGAGATTTTTTCCGATTTCTTCCACCCCTCCGAGCGGGATGATGCGAATGCAACCTTCCTTCACTTCGGGTATTCTGTCGTGGTTCTTTTTTGATAATGAGGCGGTCAACGCTTTGGGTATGGGGCGTTTTCCGGGGTTGCGCATTCCTTTGCCCGGATTGTTTCGGCTTTTCGGTTTCGGGTAATTTTCGGCGGCACCCCTTGCGCCGCGATTTTTACCGCGGTTTTTTCCGTCTTGAGCGCCTCCGCGGTTTTGGCTATTTTGACGGTTTTGCTGATTTTCCCGATGGTTCATCGGCATGGGCATGTGTCCGCGGGGAGGTTCCCGTTTTTCCATGTGCGGCTGTCGCATCGGCTCGCCGACCGCCGTTTTCGGTTTTCTTTTCATCGGAGGCAATTTCCTCGGAGGACCCTGCCTTCCCATTCGCTGAAACCCGCTTGCGCCATGCAACGGATTCTCGTTATGCTGTTCTCTCTGCATATAATATTGTTACGAATATAAAAAATAGAAAAATAGAAAAATAGAAAGATTACAACATCGTTAATATTTTTCTATTTTTCCATCTTCTTATTTTTTCATCGTGTGTTTTTCTAATAATAAGAGTTATGATATTTATTGTTTTTCCGAAAATACGCGCCAAACCCTTTGAGTGCGGGCATACCATTTATAAGCGTTTACGAAACGGTCTGAAACAACGGACATGCCGGAAAGATCAACCCCCTGAATATTTTCCGGAACGAGATAAATGAAACTCGGGCTGTAGAGGAATATCGCCGGCGTGTCCAGCACGACTTCTTCTTGGAATTTTTGATAGAGCGCCGCACGTTCTTCACGGTCGGATTCTTCGCGGGCTTTTTCAAGCAATTTATCCGCGGAAAGATTTGCATAGAGCGCAATGTTAACGCCGGGATCAAATCTTTGCGAAGAGTGCCAATACAAAAACAAATCGGGATTGCGTCCGACAACTTCTCCGTACAGCAAAGCGTCATATTTCCTCGGACGAATAACGGTTTGCAGTAAATCTCCTTCCTCATAGACCTTGAGATCCACGCGCGCCCCGATTTTTTCCCAGGCTTTCTTGATGGTTTCGGCGGTTTTTTTCAGTTCGGCGTCTTCCGAAATGGAGAGAGAAAAATGCAGAGTCGCCGTCGGTTTCTTTTTAGCCGTTTTTTCCATAATGCCGGTCGCCGGATTAAGTTTCCACCCGTCTTTTGCGAGTATGTTTTTTGCCGCTTCAATTCTGTCATAGCCGTCCTTTTTGACATCGGCATCGTCCCCGCCGAGGAAACCGGCAACTCCCGCGGGAAGAGGTCCCTCAGCTTTCGCCGCGTACCCGAGCAGAACGTCATGTATGATCGCATCTTTATCAATGGCGGTATCAAGCGCTTTTCGCACCGTTTTATCAAGGAAAAGCTGTTGCTGGTTTTGATTGAGAAAAACGGAGAAAAATTTCGGAAGGGGAGCCGTCTTTATTTGAGTTCCGGGCATTTTCAAGCTTTGCACGTTTTTGGGAGAAGGCGCGGCGATGGCAAGAACTTCTTTTGACAGATACCCCTCCGCCAATTTTTCATAATTCGGATAGAAGCGAATGGTGATACCGCCGAGGTATGGTTTTCCCAAAGCGAATTTCTCAAAAGGTTGAAGCGCATAACTTTCGGGGATTCCCGATTTGTTTTGCTTTATTTCCTGTATTTTAAACGGACCCGAGCCGATGGGATTATTGTTGTAGGAGCTGTACACGAATTCTTCCGGAGCCAAATCTCCCCAGATATGTTTTGGAAGAATTCCAACGGTCAGGTTTTCAAGAAAGGGGGCATACGGTTGTTTCAATGTGAATTTTATCGTTTTGCCGTCTATCTTTTCCGCGGTTACCCCGTCCCACGAGCTTTTTTTTGGACTCCGGATGGAGGGATTTTGTATGGTTTGTATGGTGAAGATGATGTCGTCCGCGGTAATCGGATAATTGTCGCTCCAGACGAGGTCGTTTTTGAGGGTAAACACATATTCGTGGCCGTCTTCGGAAATTTCGTACTTCCGTGCCAGATCGGGTTCCAATTCTCCGTTTGCGCCGGCGCGAAGCAGTCCGGAATATATAAGTTGCACGAGGGCTTTTTCCGAACTGGAATCGGATGTGGCGAGCACGGGGTTTATAAAGCGGGGGGTGCCGATAATTCCCTCGGAAAAAGAACCGCCGTACGCCGGTACCGTTATCATGTACGATTGGCTTATTCCCGAAAGAATGCCTATTCCGCTCACTATCGCCAAGAACGAAAAAAGACAAAAAAGAGCCTTTTCTTTTCCGGAAAAAGAGCGAACGGCGAGCGACATTTTTTCTCTTTGCGAGTAAAATTGCGATCTTCGCGCGCGGATTTTTTGCAGTATAATGTTATTTTCTTCCACAAGAAATGAAAACAGAACGTGCGTTTCGGAGCGCTTCACGGGCGCTCATGCGAGTAACGGACGGATTGAAAGAATGAAACTTTCATATCGTCTCGTTCAAACGGGCAGGTTCCAAATTAGAAATGGATTAATAATATTTGAACAAAAATGTCCAATAAAAAGTAAATAAATATGCTTATTTTGCACAAATAAACAAAAGCGGTTTATTTTTGAGAAATTATGATGAAATGGCGAGAGCAAGAAGGGCGGACAACGCGAAGAGAATCGCCACGGCAATGGTTATGTTGAAGAGAATTTTTTCAGCTCCCCGTCTGGTGTACATGGATGTACTGTCGGTACCGCCGAAAGCGCTGCCCAAACTCGCGTCGCTTCGCTGAAGAAGTATCAATATGGTGATAACGGCGGAGAGAACAATCTGAACCCACGGTAAAATGTTTGCTATAAAATTCATTAGTTTCCATTATAGCAGTTTCCGGAAAGAAAGCAAGCGATTGCCGGTAAAGACGGGAAAAACTTTTGACTCTGTGGATAACTTCTGTTGTTTTGCCTTCTGGGAAAAGATATAATTAGACCGTATATTGATGAGTCTTATTTTTATCATTTCTTTATTTTTAAATTTTTAAAAGCAACGGCAATCCATGAAAAAATTTTATTTTCGCTCGTTAAAGAACCTGAAAGAAGAATGCGAGATGTTCTGTTCCGCAACGCTCATTGCGCTCCTCGTTTTTAGCGGCACCTATGCCTACGATGTGTTCGCGGCCAACCCTGAAACGGAAACCCTTACGGTAACCATTGCTCCTGCCGTTACTTTTTCCGTTTCAACCGATTCGTTCGGAACTCTTACTCCCGGAACCCCGTTGTTTGCCACCTCCACGACGAACGTAACAACGAACGCAACATCATGGTATGTAACCATGTACGGAAACAATCAAGGTTCCGGCGCGGCGAGTACGACCCTGTATCTCTCTCCAACCACTTACGCCACAGGCATTCCCGATGGGGTGGAGTGGGTAAATCCGACAGCGACAACATCAGTGGGCAATTCCGCCGCCATTTCTTCGGGTGTTGATTTTCTTTATTTTCGTGTGATGACCGCGAGTGGTTCTGTGCCGTTCCGAACCGATACATGGTGGGGAACGGATTACAATTTCACTACCGGACTCTGGGCGGGTATCGCCAGTTCCACGGTACAGCGAGCCATCGGTTATGTAACCGGCTACAACGCAAGCGCGCTTACCAACACTGTTCAGTATTATCTTGACGTTGGTGCATCACAGCAGCAAGGCGCGTACACCGGCGATCTTACTTACACATGGGTAGCCGGTTCAATTTAACGCGAAACGCCATCGTTTTTTCGGTCAATTTATTTGCGTACCGCAAGGAGAGTGTTTGAATGCCATGCGTTGTCTTTTTTTGGTGATTTGTTTTTGGATAATTAGGTGTATGAATTAAAAAATAAAAATATGATTATGGAACGAATAAGCATTAACCCTTTCTTGTTTTTGTCGGCGGTTTCCATTGTTTTTTTAATTTTTGGACATACTGTCGTTCAGGCAGAGACACAGCCTTTTGATTTTACTCTTTTTCAAGAAATCAGAACGGAACCCGGACCTTTCGGGCTTTTGGTTGAAGATTTTAATAAAGATGGGGCATCGGATTTGTTTGTAGGACACAACGGGTCACCTCTCAGTTCAATCCTTTTTGGAAACGGCGAAGGATTTTTTCCTACAACGAATCAGACGTTCTATACGATGGGAGGGATTGATTTTAGCGCCGGCGATTTTAATGAGGATGGCAATATAGATGTATTGAGTGCCGGCGAATACAACCGGATTATGATTTCTTTTGGGGGTGGCAGCGGGACTTTTGTTTACAGTCTTCCGCTCATCCCGCCTTCTCCGCAAACCATTGTCGGTGTAACGAATGGTGATTTCAACAGTGATGGGCACTTGGATGTTGTGGCGGTAGGAATTTCAGACAGAAAAGTATTTATTTTTTTCGGTGATGGGAACGGCAATTTTTCTGAACCCATTACTCTTATTGCCGGACTCAGCACCGGAGATGTATATTTTGGTATGAGCGAGGTAAAAACCGGAGACTTCAACGAAGATGGAAACGAGGATATTGTCGCTTTTAATCTTGGGGAATATAGCGCATTTGTTTTTTTTGGAGACGGATCGGGAGGCTTTTCACAGCCCGTTGTTTTTGAAGGCGTGGTTGGTGGCAGGGAGATAGCCATTGTTGATGTGAACAAAGATGGGCATTCGGATATAATTTCCGCCGGTGGTGTTACGGGAGAGATCCAAACACTTTTAGGAGATGGAAGTGGAAATTTTTCCAGAGTGTTCTCTTTTGTTGGCGGCGTAAGGACAAAAAATTTAGCCATTGCAGATTTTGACGGAGATGGTAATTTTGATATCGTCGCAACGAATCAAATCACAGGAAACATTGATATTGCAAAAGGTGACGGAAGTGGATCTTTCACTTTTGTGAAAAGTATTTTCCTCGGGGGTACGCCACGGTTTGCTATCGCGGGAGATTTTAACAAGGACGGTTTTCCAGATTTTGCGGTATCAAACCCCGGGCAAGGATTTGATAAAACATATATTTTTTTGAACCGCAAAAATCAAGCGCCCGTTTTTGACCCTATTGGCAATAAAACAGTAAACGAGGGAGAAACGCTAACTTTCGCTTTACACGCGGTCGATCCTGATGGTGATGCCGTGATACTTTCTGCGGTAAATCTTCCTGCTGGCGCAACCTTTGATCCAGAGAGCGGCGTGTTCTTGTGGATTCCGAATAATACGCAAAGCGGAATATATACAGTCAGATTTATTGCCACGGATAACGGTTCTCCTGTCCAATCAACCGATCTTTATGTCACCATTGTTGTGGGTGATATTCCGACACCCGTTGAACAGGCTGATAACCTTGTTGAGAGCGTCATTAACGGTAACTTTCCGACTAATGTAGAAAACTCATACCTTGCTAACCTGAGAAAAGTAACAATTTTTATTCAAGATGGAAAAATTGTTGCGGCAATCAATCAACTTAATGCGTTTGTAAATAAAGTAAAAACAGACATGAATTTCGGTGTAATTACTCAAACGGAGGGTGATGGGTTGATAGTTTTGGCGTATGAGCTGATTGACGATTTGCAATAATAGTCGCATGTTGCCATGCGAAAAGGTTTGTTTTGAATGAGTCGCTACTATTGTATAGTATTTGTCTGAAAAAGAATTTCGCGCTATAATACACTCTCAATGTTTCATATAATAACAGAAAATTCTAAGAACTCCTTTTCTCGTCTTTTTTTTGTTGCAATTTTTTTCTCGCTTTTTTTTATTCCCATAACCGATGTTTCCGCGGGGACGGGGCTGACGATACAGCCGATTAAGGTTTCCCACACCATTAATCCCGGAGAAGAAGTGTCCGGGGTTATTTCGCTTACCAACGCGAGCAGTGACGGCGATGAAGAAACGCAGATAACGCTTAAAGTGGAGGACTTCGTGCCCTTTGCGGGGCAGGAAGGCATAAACTTTGTGGGAAGAGCCCCCGGAGTAACGACCGCCATGGATTGGATCACGCTGGGAAGAAATAACGAACCGGTATTTCTTTTGAAAAAGGGCGAATCGCAGGGCATCCCTTATACCATAAAAGCGCCGCTTGATGCGGAGCCGGGAGGTCATTATGCCGTTCTTTTCTTCAAAGCGAATAGAACGGGAGAAGGGCAACAACTGAATGTCGGCACGCAAGTGGCTATTCTCGTGCTCATAACCATACCGGGTAACCATCTTCAAAAAGGGCGGGTGCTTGATTTCGCCGTGAAGAAGAATTTCTATTCGGAGGGTCCGATTGACTTCTCAATGCGATTTGAAAATACGGGAACGGTGCATTTTGAACCGAAGGGAACGATTGTTATAAAAAACATGATAGGAAGTACGGTGGCCGAGATTCCCGTGGAAGGAAGCATTGTTCTTCCGAGCGGCGCGAGAGAGCTTCCGATTGTCTGGAATTATGCGGGGATACTGATCGGACGCTACAGTGCGACGGTCAATATCATGGGTACGGAGGGAGATACTATCGGTACGGGAACGGTATTCTTTTACGCGGCGCCTCTTTGGTATCTTGCCGAGTTTTTTGCGTCCGTCATTATCATATATTTTGTTCTTCGTTTCTTGAAAAGGAAAGTGAAAATAACCATTAATCCGTAATGGCGTCCGGGATTTTTTTCAGAGAAGAACACTCGTACCGTTACAACTTAAATTGTGCCATGCCGAGTCGCAAAAAAATGATTTTACGCTCAATATTTTATCACGAACGCAGAAACAATTAAGTTGTAACGGCACCCGGTCGGCATATCGGACTTCGGTCTGTGCTGAAAGTGCATTCACGCGGACAATTCGGCGTACGCGACAGATGTAATGTAGCGCAGGACGGCTTTTTCATGACAACTTTTTCACAAAAAATAAAATTTTTTTCTTTTGCGGTTCTTTTTTTTGTCGCATGTTTTTTATTTGGTTTTTCCGTTGTGCGAGGGGCTAATACGGATTTAACCGTTGATATCTTTAATCCGCAGTGCGGCGATACGCTGGACAACGACAGCGATGGGTTTGCTGATTTGGCGGATCCGGATTGTTTTTCCGTGCTGGATGACAGCGAAGCGACCTATCCGCAGTGTGGCGACGGGGGAGATAACGACTCCGACGGGCTTGTTGATTACCCGGCAGATCCGGGGTGTTCTTCTGCGGCTGATGTTAATGAAAATTTTCAATGCAATGACGGCTTGGATAACGACAGCGACACATTCATTGACCTTCTTGATCCCGATTGTTCATCTTCTTCGGATGACGATGAAACCCATCATGGCGGGTCTCCTCCGCCGGGGGATACGGAATTGCCGTATATTGTGGCTTTTACTCCGGCGAACAATTCAACCGGCGTATCTTCCACAACGCCGGTCTCGGTAACATTTGACAATACGGTAGTAAAACAGAGCGGCAACATACTCATTAAAGAAACCCCGAGCAATAATATATTTGATTCCATTCCGGTACTTGGCGCGCGGGTAACGCTTACGTCGGGCAGAATTCTTTCCATGGAACCCATTTCGCGTTTCTCCGAAGGGATGTCGTATTATATGGAACTTCCGGCGGGAATGGTGCTTGATGAAGCGGGAAATTCATTTGCCGGCATCACGGGACCTTCCGGTTGGAAATTTTCCGTAAAGGATGAAACTCCGCCGACTATCGGCAATGTGAGCATCTCCCCGAATAAAAACGTCGCCACATTATCATGGAATACCAATGAACCGACATCCTCGGCTTATTTTTGGGGGACGACCACGGCGTATACCGCCGGTAGCGGGGCCGATGCTTCTTTTTCCACCACTCACATTGTCATACTCGGATCTCTTCTTTCCGGTACGCTCTACCATTACAAAATTGATGCAAAAGATTCGTCGGACAACGTTTCCGAATTCACGGGGACATTCACCACTCTGACCGAAGACGATACAACGCCCACCGCCAATCCGTCAGGGTTCGGCGCGACTCCGGATATAAATTTTATCAAGCTCGCTTGGTCAAATCCGGACGATGCCGACTTTTTATCCGTAAGAATCATGCGAAGCGACGAGAGCTACCCTCTCTCTCCCGCGAGCGGAGATTTTGTGTATGAAGGAACCGGAATAAAAACCGATGACGTCGGCGTTCTTATCGGCGTGAAATACTACTACGCGATATTCGCGAAAGATACGTCGGGAAATTATTCTTCCGGATCGCTTTCGTCCGCAAAAATTCCTTTGCCCGAGCCTCCGATTGAACCACCCATTGAACCGCCGGTTGAACCGCCGGTCGTTCCTCCCGTCGTAATTCCTCCGCCACCGGTATCGGGAGGAGGAGGCGAAAGCGGAGGCGGGGCAACCACCACCGTTTCATTGCCGCCGCCGTCCGTGACACCGCCCGTTGAATTTCCCGCAAAAGAAGAAACCATAGATACTTCCGTCAAAAATCTTTTTCCGCTCGCTTTTTCGGATTTTAATTTTTACGAGCAAGGAGAAACCGACATAAAAATTTACGTAAAAAATGACAGCATAGATGCGGATTCCAATAAAAACATGAGAATATCCGTTCCCGATGCGAAACTTCCCTCAGACTCGCTCTCGGTTATTCTGAAGATAAAAAACCTTGAAGGAGAAAAAGAAGTTTCCTCTTTTCTTTTGTCCGAGAGAGGAAAAACGAACCGAAGGGAAGCGATTCTTGATTTGCACGGAGCATTCGGTTCGTATCCCGTCACCATTGATGTTTTCGGTCAGGATAACAAACTGCTTGCTCGCGTGTTCGGGACCTTCAAACTTGAACCGAAAAATGCTCCTCTCGTTACCTTTCTCACCCCGGAATTAACGGAGCAAATTACTACCGTGGCGGAAAATATTTCACCATCCGTTGTTCCCCTCGGTATCGCCGTCGGAGCGTCGCAAACGATTGTTCTTGCCGGAAATGTCGGTTCTTTTTACGATTTGTATCTTCTTCTCCTGAAGTTTTTCGGCATTATCGCCGGTTTTTTCCGAAGAAAAAAATCAAAACCGTGGGGCGTCGTATACGATTCCGTTACCAAACAGCCGATTGACCCGGCCTATGTGGTCGTTGAGGATATTAAAGGGGAAAAGAAAAAGAAAACCGCCATTACCGACCTGGACGGGCGTTACGGTTTTCTTATTGAACCGGGAACATATTCTCTTGTCGCGAACAAGACCCACTATAAGTTTCCTTCGGAAAAACTTTCGGGCAGAGAGCATGATGAAATGTATGAAAATCTCTATTTCGGTTCTTTGTTTGATATTAAAGAAGATAAGGTTCTTCTCTACAACATACCTCTTGATCCGATGGAATTTGACTGGAACGAGTTTGCCAAGAATAAGGATCATATTTTCAACATGTATTCAAGACGTGAAAAAGCGCGCATGTTGTTTTTTAGCGGAATATTTTTTATCGGCTTCGGAATTTCGGTTGTCGCCACGCTTTTTTCTCCGACGCGGATTAATCTTGCAATTTTTGCTCTGTATATTTTGGTAACGGTTTGGAAAGCGGTGTGGAAGTATAAACATCATGTTACCCGTCTTTTATATGCCGACGGAAGACCGATATCTTTCGCCATTGTTTCCGCCGAAGTATCCGGTATCTCCATTCCCGTTATCAAAAAGGTTACCACGGACATGCTCGGCAGATTTTATCTGCTTACCTCTCCCGGCGTATACGATATTAAAGTGCAGGAAAAGCAGGATGACGGAACCTACCGGGAAATTTACAATAAAAAATCGGTTGACCTTAAAAGGGGAGTTCTCACAAAAGACATCATTATTGAAAGATAATAGCGCGTTTTTTATCCTCCGCGTTTGTTTTCTTTTCCGTTTCCTCTTTTCGGTTTCGCTTTTTTTACCGATGATGATATAATATAAAGTACGATAAACATTCTTTTTAAAAAGATAATAAAAACAAATATGGAAGAGAACGCAAAAAAACAAAAAGTAATGATCGTGGAAGACGATAACTTTCTCGGCGATCTGCTTTTGGATCATATGACAAAGAACGGAGTTGAAGCCATTTTGTTCCGTGATGCGGAAACGGCGCTTGAGGCGATCAAAAAAGAAGTTCCGTCTCTTTTGCTGACAGACCTTCTTCTTCCCGGCATGGACGGTTACGAACTGTTGGCAAAACTTCGGGAGATAAGCATTCTTCCACCCTTGCCCGTAATCGTGCTATCCAATCTTTCTCAGACGGAAAAGATACAAGAAGGACTTGCTCTCGGCGTTAAAGATTTTCTCGGAAAATCCAATTTTGATTTGGATGATATTACGAAAAAAGTGCAGGATGCATTGGCGCAAATTCCCGTACAAGCGGTTCCTGCTCCGATTGTTCCTCCGCAAGAAGTTCCCCCCGCGCAATAATTCTTTCACTTCCTTCAGAACACAATAAAAAATTACCGACAAAAAGCCGAATCTTTTCCGGATTCGGCTTTTTGTTGTTTCTTTACAAATTCAGATCACCTTCCCGCAGGTTGTGTCGTTTGCGGATTGTTCGCGGGAAT
>Ga0172379_10011002_pt1 | contig 10859 bp, 9 predicted proteins | sample GrowelOW334metaG_FD_119756 | JGI IMG/M metagenome (GOLD analysis project Ga0172379, IMG submission 119756) | Groundwater microbial communities from an aquifer near a municipal landfill in Southern Ontario, Canada - Groundwater well OW334 metaG | ecosystem: Environmental > Aquatic > Deep... | reverse complement strand
GTATTGTTTTTGGGGATAAAGATGACGAGGACGATTAACAGTACGAGAACAAGAGGGATGGGGATTCTTACACGGGATAGGAAAAGACGTTTGTAATGTAAGTTAAGGTTAAACCTGTTTGTTTTGACTTCGTTTACCTCCTTTATCTCGTCTGTCTCAACTATCTCCTCGGCTTCTTCATTCTCCGGATACATTAAAACAAGTGAAACAAAACCGACCAAAATAGCTCCTCCAACTGAGATAGCTATCCCCTCCCAACCCTGATCTCTAGTTTTGTAAAAAAGGATCGCAAAGCTTAATACAGATAAAAAGATGGTTAAAATATAATCCGCTTTTACCGGTTTCTTTTCCCCCTCTTCATCTTCTCTATTGGCAAAGACGGCCAAAAAACCAAACAAGAAAACAGGCATCAAAAAGTAATTAAGATCAAGATTATTACTGACGATCCCTTGGAAAAGATTTTCCAGTAAAAAGAGCACTAGATAAAAAATCAGGACAAAGGGAAAGATATCGGCAGAAAACTCCACGATAGATTTAAGGAATGGCAGGATTTTCTTCATAGGTATCGTTACCGGGCACCGATGTTAACGATGATGCCCGAGCTGGTGGCATTGAGGGTTTTTACGATGTCTTTATACTCAGCCTTTAAAATGTTTTCGATGATAGAGACATCGGCCTTGAATTTATCGGGATAGGTAATGAGAGCGTCTTTGAGATTTGTACTAGCATTTCCGGCAGTGACAGAAGAGTAGCCGGCAGTCTTAATCAGATCGACGTACTTTTTGGCATATCCGGCAGGTGCACCACTATTTAAGACACTAATCTTGATATCCTTATTTATTCCTGCAATTGGAGTGGGAGTGGGCTTGGCAGTTGGTGTAGCCTGCCCGCCTGACTGCGTAGCTGTCGGCTGGGGACTGGGAGCCACAGTAACTGTCGGAGTAAGAGTACTTGTAGGTTTCGGTGTCTCTTTAGTTATTGGTGGTTGGCTCTTCCCAAAAGGCCAGAGATTGGTAAAGAAACCCTTAATGCTATTCCAGATATTTTTGAAAAATCCTTTATTTTCAATTTTTTGTTCATTTGCCTCTTTATTGTCCGTTTTCGTTTCCACCACACCACTAAACCACCCCGGCTTGTCCACCGTCACTTCCAGACTATCTATGGTTATCTCGCCACCATAGCTTTGAAGTTCAGGTATTTCAAGGGAAAAGTAAAGCTTATCTCCGTCGATCTTGATATCTTTGGGATCAAAATACACTTGAGCTATCTTCCAATCCCCATCTTTTTTAACCTGTTGGTAGTTGACGATGATATAGTCGATTTTGTTGATATCCGATACGGTGGTGAGATCGACAGCTTTAATCGGTTCAGGATTAAAGAATGAATCTTGGGTAAAAGCAAAATAGCCGTCACCATTTATACCCAGGTCATTTTTGGGAATTTCCAACTGGTGAAGAGGTTTGGCTGTTCCGGCAGAAGAGGTAGCGGTTTTTGGAGCAAAACTATTTAAGTCAAAGGTAAAATCCTTACCTTCTTTTTCTACCTTCAGATCGTATTTACCGTCAAGTTTAACTGTTTGAATACCTACAGTGTGTGGTGTCCTGAGCGTAATTTTTTTTGCATTGGTCCAAAGAGTCGCTGGTTTTTCGTCGACAATAAATGATGTTGGAAAAACTAACGACGGCTGATTGACTTCAATGGACTTAATACGGACATCAGCGCCTTCCGACATATCCTTGAGAACTATGGTGTACACACCAGGCTTAACTTCGTTTATTTTTACTTCACCTTTTTGCGGAGCCATCATCAGGCCACCGGTATCGGTTACCCCATCATCGGGGATGAGTTGTTCGGCTATTTTATTTTGGCCGTTAAAGATCTGCAGAGAAAGAACATCCTCACCCCTGTAAACATTGGCATCTTGCTTGATGACAGTGAGTATTAGGGGGCTTTTTTCAACTTTTACCAAGAGCGTATGCGTACCTCTTAAGGTTTTCTCAATTTTCAAACCGCTTAGGGATAATGAGCTATTTTCTTTCATGACAATATCGGAGAGGTTATAAAAGTAGGTGGCGATCTTGATATCGTCCCCAACGGGCGGCTTGCTTGCCAGACCGGAAATATCTTGATATATTTTTTCCCTTTGCCAAAAAGTTGTCTGGCCGGTAGATAACTGACTCCAGGTAAGGGTGTTTAAGATTTGGTTGTATAGAGGCAGGTACTGATACTTTTCTTTTTCCGAACCGCGGACACCCAGCTTAATTTCTTTTGGATCTCCCTTGAACTTAAGGGTCACCCAAACCCCGTCAATCTTCTGGGAAAGAAGTTTGAGATTAAAAGTGACAATGTTATTTCTGATCAGTTGCTGGGGGATAATTAAGGAGTTAACGCCTGTAGTTTCAATTGCTCCGGATTTGGTCGCTCCCGTAAGTCCCGAGGCCTTATCCCTGTTTTTATCGGAGGTGAACTGATAGATTATTTTTGTTCCAAAAGGGGCCACATAGCGAAAACCCAAAAAGCCCAAAACGATCAAACTTACAAGACCTATTCCGATAAGGGTTAAGAGTTTTTTGTTTGGTTTCATCTTCTTTTTCTCTTCTTGAGGTGGATTATACTCTTTGGGGTTGGGGAAGTTTTCCGGCACAGAAAAATCTTCGTTGATCATGAGGTAAGTATAATGATTTATACTATAATATTCAACACATAGTTTCCTAAAAACCAAATACGCTAATACTAAATAAAATGAAAAAAAATAGTTTTTTTGATGATAAAAAAATTTTACTCACGGGTGGCAATGGGTTTTTGGGTCAATGGGTTCAAAAAGAACTGATAAAGAAGGGCGTTTCAAAAAAAGATATTGAAATTCCTTCCTCCAAAACAAGCAATTTGCTTTCACTACAAAATATCAAAAAAACAGTGAAGGAGAAGGATATTGTTATTCATTTAGCCGCGTTAGTAGGAGGAATTGGATTTAACAGGGAAAATCCCGGAAGAATGGTTTACGAAAATTTGATCATGGGTACTCATCTTATGGAGGAGGCAAGAGTTGCGGGAGTTTCCAAGTTTGTTTCTTTGGGCACAATTTGTTGTTATCCCAAATATACCAAGGTACCATTTAAAGAAGAGTGTTTGTGGGATGGATATCCGGAAGAAACAAACGCACCCTACGGATTAGCAAAGAAAATGCTGTTGGTTCAGTCCCAAGCTTATCGTCAGCAGTATGAGTTTAATTCAATATTCTTAATGCCCGTTAATCTATACGGTCCGGGAGACAATTTTGACCCATCTTCCTCCCATGTAATTCCGGCTTTAATTAAGAAAATATATGAGGCAAAACAAAAAAAGGAAAAAGAAGTTGTCGTTTGGGGGACAGGGAAAGCCTCAAGAGAGTTTTTGTACGTGGAAGATGCCGCTAGAGCGATAGTGCTGGCAACAGAAAAATATAACAAATCGGATCCGGTCAATATCGGCGCCGGTTTTGAGATTACCGTTAAAGACTTGGTTAACAAATTAGTAAAACTGATGGATTTTAAGGGAAAAATCATCTGGGACGAGACTAAGCCTGATGGCCAGCCTCGTCGCTGTCTGGATGTCTCCAAAGCCAAAAAGGATTTTGGGTTTACTGCTGTAACCAAATTTGATCAAGGATTAAAAAAAACAATTGAATGGTATGGAAACCAATTTCGAAATAAAAATTAAGCCGATCAAAACCAATTTTTACCTGAATTTTAAGGAGCTTTGGGATTATCGTGAGCTTTTTATTATCTTTGCTTGGCGGGACCTGAAAGTGCGTTACAAACAAACAGTTTTGGGCATTAGTTGGGTCCTATTCCAGCCCTTGGTTTCCATGGTCGTCTTCACGGTATTTTTTGGTAACTTTGTCAAGATCCCCTCGGGGAATCTCCCTTATCCTTTATTTGTTCTCTGTGGTCTGGTTTTTTGGACATTTTTTTCCAACACTTTGTCTTTTGCCAGTAGTTCTCTTGTTAGTAATGAAAATATCATCAAAAAAGTTTACTTTCCAAAAGTCATTCTTCCCCTATCAACCGTCATTACCGGTTCGGTTGATCTTTTTATCAGCTTTGTTCTTTTATTCATCGTCGGCTTTTATTTTAAATTCACCCCCTCGATATTAACGCTCATCGTTATTCCTTTGGGTTATTTAATAAGCTTCTTGACCGCCTCCGGATTGGGACTGTTCTTTTCGGCCTTAAACGTCAAGTATCGCGATGTCCGCTATATCATTCCCTTTTTTATTCAGTTACTTATTTTCTTAACACCGGTAATTTATCCAACCTCAATCGTCAGTTCCTCAAGTAAGTTCCTTTTTGTTTTAAATCCCATGTCAGCTGTCATCGAATCGACCAGGGGAGTGATTGGCGGCAACCTAAGCGTTGACTTTTTAGCTCTTGGTACAGCCACCCTAATAGCCTTAGTTATCTTTTTCTTTGGTTTGGCCTTTTTCAACGCCACCGAAAAGTTCTTTGCAGACATTATATGAAACCAATTATCGAAGTAAACCATATTTCCAAGAAATATCGGATTGGAGAAAAGCAATCCTACTACTCCTTCCGCGATACCCTTACCGACTTAGCCAAATCGCCCTTTAGGAAAAAATCAAACAAGAGCGAGTTCTGGGCCCTTAAGGACATTTCTTTTAAGGTGATGCCGGGGGAAGTTATCGGCATCATCGGCCGAAATGGCGCCGGCAAAAGTACCCTTCTCAAGATCTTAAGTCGGATTACTCCACCTACCACAGGAGAAGTGATCTTGCGAGGAAGAGTGGCGAGTTTGCTGGAAGTTGGCACAGGCTTTCACCCCGAGTTAACCGGTCGAGAAAATATCTACCTTAATGGTGCTGTTTTAGGCATGAAAAGAGCGGAGATCAATAATAAATTTGATGAAATTGTCGAGTTTGCCGAGATCTCCAAGTTTCTGGACACTCCAGTTAAATTCTACTCCTCCGGCATGTATATGCGCCTTGCCTTCGCCATCGCCGCCCACCTCGAACCGGAAATTCTACTGGTTGATGAAGTCTTGGCAGTGGGAGACGTCGAGTTCCAAAAAAAGTGTTTAGGAAAAATGAAAGAAGTAAGCAAACAAGGCAGAACGGTATTGTTTGTAAGTCACAATATGCAGGCAATTCAAAGTCTTTGTAAAAATACGATCTTACTGAAAAACGGTGAAATTAATGATTTTGGCCCTACAGATAAAGTAGTCAATAAATATCTAAATACGGGTTTAGGGAATATGACGATGAAGACATGGAATAATATGAAAAATGCTCCAGGCAATCAATTTATAAGGATCAAATCGGCAAAAATAATAGACTTCTCGAACAATAAAAACAGCCTTTTTACAGTAAAAACACCACTACAAATAGAGTTTGAGTTTTGGAATTTGGCTCCGGCAAAAATAAATCTAAGTTTGGTTTTGTGGTCGATAGCTGGAGAATGTATTTTTAACGTTGGTAGTGACTCTAAATCTTTAGAAAAAGGTTTATATAAAAGTATATGTAAGATTCCCGCTGATTTATTGAATGATAATGCATACAGTATTCATCTGTTTTTTGTCAAAGATATGTCTATAGGAATATATAATCACGAGAATATTCTTTCCTTTGAGGTACAGGATGTTGAGAGGGAAGGAAATTGGTATGGAAAGTGGATTGGAGCAGTAAGGCCTAAATTGGAATTTAATATTGAAGAAAAGTAAGGTTTTATATGAAGAAAATATTGCGGTATCTAAAAAAACATTTAAGCATTTTTATTAAGCCAGCCTATATTGGTGATAAATATCAATGTCCGGCATGTCTTACCAATTTGGCTTATTTTAATAGTTTTCCTGATTATTATTATCAACACCTTAGACAAAACGACTCCATCTACTCTCTCTACGACTTTGAAACTTTAAATTTAAAAAACGGTACCTGTCCAGCTTGTGGAACTGGTGACAGTAATAGATTATATGCTATATATTTACGCGACAAATTAAGTAAGCTTAACGCAAACAAAAAATATACTTTTATTGATTTTGCTCCGGTCCCACAATTAGCACAGATTATTAAATCGTATCTATATATAAATTATCGAAGCGCTGATTTATTTATGCCTGATGTAGATGACCATGTCGATATTATGGATATGAAGATTTACAAAAATAATTCCGTTGACATGTTTCTTTGTGCGCATATTCTGGAACATGTTACGGATGATGTAAAAGCCATGAAAGAATTATATAGAATCCTCAAACCTAACGGGTGGGGAATTATTCAAGTACCCATATTGTTGTCCATAAATGAAATATCGGAAGATCCAAATATTACCAGTGAACATGATAGGTGGAAGTATTTTGGTCAGGGTGATCATGTCCGAATGTATTCAAAAAATGGCTTCATACTACGATTATCCAAATCAGGATTCGATGTTAAACAGTTAGGAAGGACATATTTTGGGGCGGATATATTTAAAAAATATGGTATTTCCCTAAAATCAGTATTATATGTTGTATCTAAGTAATTAACTATAGAAGCTAAAATATGAAAACGTCATTTTATACAGACAAGGAATTGAAGAAACTAGGATTAAAATCTTATGGTAAAAATGTGTTAATCAGTAAAAAAACGAGTATCTATGGAGCTGAAAATATCGTAATTGGAGACAATGTGAGGATAGATGATTTCTGTATTTTGTCAGGAAACATTAAGATTGGTTCCAACATACACATCGCGGCCTATTGCGCACTATATGGAAAATATATAATAATTTTACGAGATTATTCGGGTATTTCAGCAAGGGTAATAATATACAGCGCAACTGATGATTTTAGCGGTATGCTTATGGCAGGACCCACTATACCGTCTAAATTTACCAATGTAACCGGGGGACCAGTAGTTCTTAATAAATTTGTACTAGTGGGTGCGGGAAGTATAATAATGCCCAATATAGTTTTGGAAGAAGGGGTTGCAGTTGGCGCCATGAGTTTTGTTAATAAAAATCTTAACGCATGGTCTATTAATGCAGGTATACCCGTAAGATTTATAAAGAAAAGAAATAATAATATCTTAAAACTTGAGCAACGGTTAGGGAAAATTAATAATGAACAATAAAAAAATATTACCCTTTTCTGAACCTATCTATATTACGCGCCCTATTTTTCCAAGCATAAGGGAATATACAAATGAACTTAAAGATGTTTGGAAATCACAGTGGTTGTCAAACAACGGACCAAAACTCCTATTGTTGGAGAAAAATATAAAGAAAGTTTTAGATGTACCCCATGTGTCTCTTTTTAATAACGGTACTATTGCCCTCTTAATAGCCATCAAAGCCCTCAAATTAACCGGAGAAGTAATTACAACGCCTTTTACATTCCCGGCAACCCCCCACTGCTTAACCTGGAACAATATAACGCCTGTATTTTGCGATATAGACCCGATTACCATGAATATCGATGCTGATAAAATCGAATCTTTAATAACGAAGAAAACAACTGCGATTTTGGCCGTACACGTCTTTGGTACTCCTTGTGATGTTGAAAAAATTCAAAAAATTGCCGATAAATACAAACTGAAAGTGATTTATGATTCTGCCCATGCTTTTGGAACAAAAGTAAGCAATGTCGGAATCGGTAATTTCGGTGATATTTCCATGTTTAGTTTTCATTCAACAAAGTTATTTCATAGCGGAGAAGGTGGTGCATTAACATATAAAGACCGATCGTTTAAAGAGCGTGTAGACCTTTTAAAAAATTTTGGTATTCGAGATTATGAGAATATCGCCGATATTGGTATCAATGGGAAAATGAATGAATTACAGGCAGCCATGGGTTTAACTGTTTTACATTATGTTGACGCAGAAAGAAAGAAAAGGAAACTACTGTATGACACATATATGCGTTGTTTGAAAGATATTCCGGGAATAACTGTTTTAGAACATCCAAAATATATTCAAAGTAGTTTTCAATATTTTGTTATAAGGATCAATGAAAAAGAATTTGGAAAATCGAGAGATTGTGTCTATAACAAATTCAAAAATTATAATGTGTTTACAAGAAAATATTTCTATCCTCTTTGCAGTGAATACCCACATTATAAAAATCTTTCTTCTTCCAAAAAAACAAATTTACCTGTTGCTCACAAAGTAGTTAATGAAGTTTTATCGATGCCATTTTATGGTGGGCTCTCTGTAAGAGATGTAGAAAAAATCTGCGCAATTATTATAAGTTTTAGGTGAAATATATATGAAGCCAAAACTTAGTGTTTGCATGGTAACGTACAATCATGAAAAGTATATTGCCCAGGCGATAGAGAGCGTGTTAATGCAAAAAGCAAGTTTTGATTACGAGCTTGTTATTGGAGAAGATTTCTCAACTGACAAAACCAGAGAAATAGTAATAAAGTATCAGAAGAAACATCCAAATAAAATTAAGCTAATCCTAAATAAAAAAAATCTAGGAATGATGCCCAATTTTATTCAAACTTTAAAAACATGTAAGGGAGAATATGTCGCCATGTTAGAGGGTGACGATTATTGGATTGATCCGTATAAATTGCAAAAACAAGTAGATTTTTTGAGTCGTAACCCAGACTATAGTATTAGTTCCCATAATGTTTATGTCACGCAAGATGGACGTAAAGGCCAACCGATTGAGTGGTTAGGAGAATATCATCGGGAAACATCTACCTTAGAAGAGATTCTCCGTGACGGGAGTGGAGGAGCAACGTGTTCATTAGTATTTCGAAATAATATATTTGGTGAGTTCCCTAAATGGTTTGTCGGTTTACCGGGCGGCGATTGGGCCTTGCAGATTTTTTGTACCATTCACGGTAAGATGTATTATTTTAATAAAGTAATGAGTGTTTACCAAAGGGGTCATCCTAATAATGCTCTCATGGTTGCCACCCGAAGTGTTCACAGGAAGGGAAGGGAAACAATTGGATTATCATACGAATATACCCTTAATATCATAAATATTTTCGATAAATACTTTAAATATCGCTACTCAAATTTACTAAAAAATCAGGTAATATACTGTTACTTCAACTTAGCCAATCTTTATAAACAAAATAAAGAATTTGTCAAAGCAAGACATTATGCGTGGAGGTGTTTGAAAGAGATTTTTGGACAACATCCATATCTTTCTCTAGAACATATAATTAATTTGATAAAAATAATTTTATTGCCTAATAATATAAATATAAACCACTTAATTAAAAAAAAGAGCACAGAACAGAAAAGCCGTTGAACATTATTCAAGCTATATTTTTCAATCTTAATAGATATGAAAGCGAAAGATAAACACCAAAAAAACATGGGTATCAGTTTTATTACTCCAGCCTTTAATTGCGAGGATACAATTGAGGAATCAATTCTTTCTATTATCAAGGGAAATTTTCACGATGGTGATGAAATAATTGTTGTGGATGATTTTTCGAGCGATTCTACAAAATTGATTTTATTGAAGCTTAAAAAAACATATCCCCAAATCAAAGTTTATCTAAACAAATGGAATAGAGGAAGTGCAGCTACCAGAAATATTGCCATAGAGAAAGCCAAAAACGAATATATTTTTTGTTTAGATTCAGATAATGCTCTTGTTAAGAATAGTATAAGAAGACTTTTTAAATACATGATCAAAATGAAGGCTAATTCTGCAGCTTTTCAATATATTTACTATTTTAAAGATACGATTGAGGTAGTAACTCACAAATGGAAATTCAGAGGAAGAGAAATTACTTTTGCGGATAACATTGCCAGCCCGATTGTTCCTGGAGCTAGTGGAAATTATCTTTTTACAAAAGTAAGTTGGATAAATGCCGGTGGTTACCCCCAATGCAGAACGCTTGACACTTGGGGGTTTGGTTTACGTCAACTGGCGACTGGAACGAAAATGACAGTTATGCCGGGTACTTTTTACTACCACAGATATGGACATGAATCTAACTGGATAAGGGAAAAAAGAAAAGGAAAAAATTCATTAATAGCACTACAGATAATACTTCCATTTATCGATCTAATCAATAAGGATGATATTAATTATATAATGTCTAAAAAACACAGATTTAATTGGGTAGACAATCTATTTAAGAAACCCCTAAAACTTGCCAATGGAATACGGGGAGAAGGCGGTGAAATTATAGACAAAACTATTAAAAACAGACAATGGTTAAGTTTAAGGTCATTTATAGTGAAAATAGGAAAACTAATAAAGTCAAACCAATAGCTTTTAATCATGAGTTTTCATATAACTATGTTTAATAATGTATAAAAGTAAACACAAATATATGTATCTAAAAAAAATATTTAATAATTGTATTAATTATGAGAGATATGATGTTCAAGAACGATATAAGAAACTCATCAACGGGTCCACAATTTCTTATGAAGGAATGCAGTTGTTAAGATTTGTTCTTAAGAGGATATCTCCAAAGGTAAGTTTAGAATTTGGCTCTGGTTTATCGACATTATTTTTAAGTAAAATAATTCCAAAAAATTCTTTTTTTATTTCCGTAGAAGATAGTATTGAATATCTAAACAAAACAAAGGGAATCTTAGGTAAACCAAAAAACAATCTTGTATTACAATACGCACCAATTTCTATATTTAAATATAAATTTAAATATTTTCTAAGCTATGAATTATCATATTTGAAACATTTAAATAACAAGAAGTTAGATTTTGTTTTCGTTGATGGTCCGCTAGCGTATAAATATGGTAGAGAGTTTAGTCTTTATGCTCTTATACCCTATATCACGAATAGAACCGTATTTATTCTCGACGATTCTAATAGAACGGGAGAACAGGAAGCATTATTTAATTGGAAGAAAGTTTTTGTTGATGGGTTGGAAATTATTCATT
>Ga0172379_10011001_pt1 | contig 10861 bp, 2 predicted proteins | sample GrowelOW334metaG_FD_119756 | JGI IMG/M metagenome (GOLD analysis project Ga0172379, IMG submission 119756) | Groundwater microbial communities from an aquifer near a municipal landfill in Southern Ontario, Canada - Groundwater well OW334 metaG | ecosystem: Environmental > Aquatic > Deep... | reverse complement strand
TGTCCAATGTGTTTGGACCGTTGCTATCTCCAAGTTGGTCTTGAGAAGCTGAAGCATAGTCGCGATAGCCGTTAATAAGTATCGTATAAGTTGTATTGTATTCCCAATTTCTAGTGTCACCGGCAATTCCGGAAGGGGAGATGGGATTGATAGTTACAGCGCAAAGATTTGTTCCCCAAGTTCCGGAACAGCTATAACTGGCGGAACCGGAATAGCTGACAGCGCCGGTACCGTCATCGAAAGTAATTGTTCCCGGTGGAGTGGAGATATTTACTCCGGTACCAACTCCGCTATTATCGCCTTCGCCATTTTTGCTGTCGCGTAAATCAAAAGTATAATTACCGTCAATGGTGATTCCAGAACTGCCATCGCTCGGGCTTGGATTTAAAGCATAGGGTTTTTTTGTATCCGCCCAAACATGAAATTTAAAATCTTCAGCGTCGTCCAAAAGATCATTTCCGTTATAAGAAATATTGCTTTCCGTAGTGCTGCCGACAGCGCCAATATTGATATCTAGAGTTGTTGGAGCGCCTGTTCCGTAGGCTGCTGCAGTAGGCTTTAAAGCGCTAAACTGAGCGGAACCGAAGGTCCCCAAACCTGAAGAATTTCCATCAGTGCGATAGCCGGTGGAACGGATGCGCCAGATGTCGCCGGAAATATGGACAGTATTTTGTCCGGACCAAGAAGGAAAATATGATCCAATTGATAAGTTGGAAGAAGTGGTTATAGTTGCGTCGTGGTCAATCCAGATGTTTGCCGCGTTAGTATTTTCCGAAGTGATTTGAATTGTTTGTGTAAAAGTTTGACCGACATAATAATAATTATAATCGTTAGGGTTTCCTGAACCGCCGTCACCAGTATTATCTGTGCCCGTATAAGGAGAAGCCAAAAGTTGAAACCAATTATTGCCGGTAGGGGATGCGGATAAAACGAAACTAAAAAACAAAAAAATACCCACGCCGGTGAATAACAAAAAAAGGAGTTTTTTGCTGAAAAACATAGTTTTTTAATTTGTTCTTTCATATATTTTAGCACAAAGAAAAAGAGTAGTCCACAAAGTGTAGCAGTGTCATCCCTGCGAAGGCAGGGATCCAGGAAAAATTAAGATAGCCACTGGATTCCTGCCTTCGCAGGAATGACGGGTGTTTGGGATTTTAGATTTGAGATTTTTCTCTTGTGTCCTAACGAATTTTTGGCCACTATTTAAATCGCTTAAATTAGCCTTTTTTTCACATGGCGAAAAAAGCTCTAAAAATGGTCAAAAGTTATCCACAATTTAGCTGTTTTTAGCCAATTTTAGTGTTTTCAGTGAAGCAAAAAAATGGTATAATATGTTTATAGAGAGAAATTTAGCTAAGATAAGGCAAAAAAAGGACGAAAATATGTCCAAAAAGTGGAGGAAAAATTTAATAATAATTTTACCTACTTTTTTGCTATGTGCATTAGCTGTTTTTTCGTCTGCAAACGCCGCTTTTAACGAAGAAATCAATCATCAAGGAAAACTTTTTGATAATAACGACAGCGCGGTTGAAGACGGAGAATACATGATGCGTTTTGAATTGTTTACCGGTTCAACAGGAGGCACGGCAGTTTGGACTGAAGACCGTACGACCACTCCGGATTTAGTAACAGTACGCAGCGGATTATTTTCGGTAATGCTTGGTGATGTTGCTTCTTTATCTGCTGTAGATTTTAATCGAACTCTTTATTTGCAAATTAGTGTTGGTACTTCCAGTTTGGAAACCATGACTCCGCGTAAAATTCTTGGCGCGGTGCCGGCCTCCTTTACTTCCAAACAACTTGATGGAAAAACATGGGAATCTCCGGGTGCGCTTGGTGGTACAACTGCTTCCACGGCGATTTTTACAAATGCAACTTCTACAGGTAACCAGTATGTTGGAGGATTACTGTCTGTAATTGGCGATGCTTCGTTTGGTGAAATTACTTCCGGCACTTGGTCGGGAGATATAATTAGCACGGCTTTTGGTGGTACTGGCTTAAATACTTCGCAATGGACGGGGGTTGTTAAAGTCGTCGGTGGCACTTGGGCAACAACGACCATTGATCTTTCTACTACTACGGATTTAACCGGAGTTTTATTGACCTCGTTTGGCGGTTCAGGCACATCTACTCTTGGCAGTACCGGTTCGCTTGTATATTCCAATGGCACGACTTATGATTTTCTTACGCCAAGTTCTACCAGCGGTTTGATTTTACAAATGCTTAGCAGTAATCCGACCTGGGTATCAACTTCTTCTCTTGGATACGGCACGGTCGGCTATGGTACCACCGGGCAAATGCCTTATTATGCTGCTGATGGCACGGTGCTCACAGCAACCTCAGACATTTTTGTTAGTAGCAGTGGTTACATCAGTATCGGTACGACAACATTTTTTGGCGCAAAATTGTCTATTCAGACAACAGGCACTACGGATATTTTAAATCTTTTTGAAACTGGAGGACAAAGTGTGTTTACTGTTTTGGAAAATGGCAATATCGGCATCGGCACCACAACCCCACAGCAACTTCTAGATGTGAATGGCAATGTAATAATCAGAGGGGATATTTCAACTACCAATAATGAATTTTATTACAACTCTTCAACCGGTCAAACCCAAATAGTTTCTGCACAACTTGGAAATATGAATTTTCCGGACAATGCCGGCCGTGTCGGTTTTGGCAACATGTATGTATCTACCACGCTCGGAACCCAGATGGAAATCGGGTTAGGAGGTTTTAATGGAGATTATCCCATTTCAATTTATGCCGAATCGCTTTCAGGTTACGGTTATGCCACTAGAACTCTTTGGATAAATTCGTTCGGATTTTTGAGCTATGGCAATGTTAGTTCAACAGGAAACGGTGAGAGCAAAAATATTTCGAATCTCGTAACTTATACCGCGGCTACCACATCTCTTTTTACTTATCAAATTGAATCATCTTCTACGATAGAAGTTTCCATTGAGGTTCATGGATTAAATCAATATACGGGTTCTACAACGGTTTGGGCTGCCGATATGATTGGAAAACGATGGAATAATGCCGTTACTTTAGAGTTTGTAAATGTAAAATCTTTTTATCACAACAATTCTACCACCGATGTCTTTGCTTCAACCACGGCGACAGGAATTGCGATAAATGTGGTAGGAGATACAACTACAACTTGGAAAATTGATTCCGAGTTTCACACTATTTCACCGTAATTATGAAACGAAAATCACTTACAATTTTAATTTTAATACTTAGTTTAACGGTTTGTTTTTTGTTATATAAAGCGGATGTTGTTTTTGGAAGTATCAATACCTCAACGGTTTTTAGTTCAGTTTCAAGTTTGAATAACGGACTTACTTTCTATGCTAATTTTGACGGCGGAACTACAAAATATGACACAAACAGTTCAACAAATCCGTTCACCGTCAGAGCAGGTTATACCAACATCTTCAAAGCAGGGGTGAGTGGACAAGGATATTTTCAAGAGGGTTTAGGAGCAAGATTATATACTACAAACCATGTTGACTTACTTCAAGGTTCAAACGATTTTACAATAGCTACGGCTCTCTATCCGACCGGACAAATCGCCGCCGCTTATCGTATTTTGTCGTGGAATTCCGCTGGTTCTACAGGTAACTTTTATTTAAATTACGGAACAGCTACTTTTCCACTTACTTCTGTTCGTTTGATGTATTATGATGATGGTTTTGCTGGAATAAAAGCCACTGATACAGTTACAATACCTAATAAAAAATGGTCGTATATTGTTGTCCAAAAAGAAGGATTGATACTTAGAACTTACATTGACAATGTTTTGATGGCTTCAACAACGGTGACGGGCGGAACTGGCGTTATAAGAACTTCTTCCCAGCCCCTTTATGTTTTGAGCAATACCGCTAATCAAAATTATCAAGGCGGTATTGATGATATTAGAATTTACAATAGAGCAATAAATGCTACTGAAAGAACTTTACTTTATAATCAAGTAATGGGTGGAAAATTAAACACAACAATTACCAATTCTTTGCCTCGTGGCACAGTCACCTATATCCCTTTTGACAATTCTTCAACTACTGTTTTCAGAGATTATGGTTCGGCTGGATTAAATGTAAGCAGAACAGGCGTTTGGGGTGCTTTAACACCTTTTGGAAGGCAAGGTATTTATTCTTTTGGTATTGGTGGAAATATTTTATCTTCGGCGAATATGCCGACAGATTATTTTGGTATAAATTCAACGACTATTGCTTTTTGGATAAAACCTGATTTACAAAGAGTGAGTTTTGCTCGCATTATCCAGATGGCTTCTAACTTCGGCGTATTCGCACAGTTTGGAACTTTAGGAGTTCAACCTGTTTTAACTTGGTGTTATGGAACAGGAATAGCCTCTCCTTGTATGACACCAATTACAATGGCGACGAATAAATGGACTTGGGTTGTTTTGGAAAAAAATGGAGCGACAATGAATACCTATTTTGATAATGTTTTAGCAGGAACAAGAACAAACGGTACAGGAATAACATCAAGTACAGTACAGACACTCCAACTTTTAGGAATTCCAGCAGGCGATACTCGTGATTTCAAAGGAAGTTTCGGAGAATTTATCGTAGCTCCGAACACGATTTGGACAGCACAAGAAAGAACAAATATATATAATTCTTACACCAGTAAAATGGCTCAATATCCGACTGGAACTAACAATATTGTTTCAAATCCTCAGGCGATTTTTACTTTTAATGGTTCAAAACTTTTAGGAACGACCGCAACTGATGAAGTTTCTGGAATATCTGGAGTAATTACGGGAGCTAAACCAGTCATTGGAGTAAACGGACAAGCTATGAAATGCGATGGTATCAATGATTCCCTAACAATAGCAGATGCTTCTTGGCAGCGAGATAATATAACAATTAGTGGTTGGTATAGATTAAAACGAAATTTAGCTTGGACCACTGCCGTTGTTTGGGGGAAAGCTACGGGTATTTTAGGTACTACGGGGTATAACTTAGTAAACACATCTCCGGGCCAATGGACTGCTTATGTGTCAGGAACTGCCGCTACCAATGTTCCTATGAGCTCAAATTATGGAGAGTGGTTTTATGCAACAGTTGCTTTTCATTTTGGCGCGGCCTCCTCTACTGTGGATTTTTATAAAAATGGACAATTTATACTACAAAGAGTTATTACAGTTGCTATGAATACTACAACGATGACGACTGTGCCTTTAGCTTTTTGTAATCAATCAGCAGGCGGTACAAGTAGACCTCTTCAAGGTGAAATGGATAATATAAAAATTTTTAATCGTGTTTTAACTGCGACGGAAGTGGCACAACTTTATAAATTAGAAACTAAATAAGTAGTGTGAATTTTATTAAACGACACAAATTACTGATAGCGGTAGTGGCCACTCTGGCCGTTTGTTTCGTGCAACCTATTTATTCTTCGGTTATTGTCGGATATAGAAGCAACGGAGATTTTAATATCACGGGAAATTATTTGATAAACGGAGTTCCGACTATTTCAGTAGAATCCGATCCGATATGGGTAGCTTCTTCTACCAGTTATTTAACTACTACCACAGCTTCTGTCACTTATATCTCCAAATCTTTGGCCGGAGCGCAAGGAGATATTTTTACTGCTACTGCCGATGACACACCGGCGGTTTTGTCTGTAGGAACGGAAGGCCAATTGCTTATGGTTTCAAGTTCGGCGACCAATGGAATAGCTTGGGCAAGTACTTCTTCTTTAGGTTTGTCCATCACAGAAACCGACCCTGTAGTTGCGGCCCTGACAGGCATTATTGTTTCCAACGGCGCTACAATCTCAGCTATTACAAATAATTCTACAAATTGGGACACGGCATATTCTGATAGAATGAAATGGGATGGTGGAAATTCCGGTTTGGTTGCCGCTACAGGCAGAGCCTCTCTTGAACTTGGCACTATGGCTCTAGCCTTGGCCACGGATTACATGACCACGTCCACTTTAGATTCTACCTATATTGCTAAAGCTTTTGCAGCTGCAAAGGGTGATATTTTTACTGCCACCGCCAACGATACGCCATCAATTTTATCCGTAGGAACCGATGGTCAATTTCTAATGGCTTCAAGTTCAGCAACCAACGGTATAGTTTGGGCAAATACATCTACTCTTGGTTTTGGTACAGGGGATGTTAACTATGGTGTTGCTGGACAATTTGCTTATTATCCAAGTAGTGGTACTTCAATAACCGGGACACCCTCAATGACCGTTTCCGGCACACAAATAATGATTGGCACAAGTACAATTTATTCTTCCACAACTTCTTTGACTGTCAATGGCGCTCTCTATGCCGATCATTTGTATACAAGTGGAAATTCTTTGTATATGAACGGGCAAAAAGTTTTGTTTAGCGATGCTACGACAATGAATTTTTCCGCTTCGCCGAATCAGAATATGCAGCTTATAACTTACGATGCTGGCAATCTTCAGTTGACTTCCGCCGGTTCCGGCCAACTGCAACTTACCAGTAATGGATTTTTACAAATGGCGGCTTCCAGTACGATAAATGTTTTGACAAATAGTAATGGTGCAAATATTAATTTTCAAACCAACGGTGCGAATTCTTCTATAAATTTTACCGCCACAAATGGAATCAATTTAAATGGCAGTACGGGAATTGTCGGAAATCTTTCGGTGACGGGCACTATTAAAGTAGGTGATAGCGCTAATGCGGGAGCTGCCGGACAATTGTTGATGAGTAATGGAATTTCTCTTGCTCCAACCTGGGTGAACACTTCTTCTCTTGGTTTTGGTAGTGGTTCAGGTACTGTCGGTTCCGGTATTGCCGGACAAATTCCGTATTATGCTGTAGACGGCACAACGCTCTCTGCGACCTCAGCAGTATTCATTTCAACTACTACAGGAAATATTGGTATTGGTACGACTACTCCGGCATATGAATTAGTAGCGGTTGGCACCATTCAGGCTAGTTCTTTAAAAGACATAACTTTGCCGGGAAGCTGGTATTTGGATCCAAGCGGCAGTTCTCGATTAAACGGTTTAAGTGCTGTAGGTACTTTACAAGTAGGTAGTGCTTTGTATGCAAATCAGGTTGTAGGAAACGTCGGTATAGGTACATCTACTCCGGAGTATAAACTTTCCGTCACCGGTGACATTAACACCACCGGAACATATCGCATCAGCGGTGTTGATTACGGTCAATATTTTATTGACGCCTCTGGTACTGCTGGACAGCTTTGGCAATCTCTTGGATCCGGACATGGACAATGGACAGACACGTCGTCGCTCGGTATTGCAACTGCAGAATCCGATCCGATAGTTAAAGCCCTAAGTGGTATTATTGTTTCTAACGGTTCTACAATCTCAGCTATTACAAACAATTCTACAAATTGGGACACTGCATATTCCGACAGAATGAAATGGGATGGTGGAAATTCCGGCTTAGTGGCGGCAACTGGGAGGGCGTCTCTTGAACTTGGTACTATGGCTCTAGCCCTGACTGCGGATTACATGACTACCTCAACTCTTGATACCACTTATATTGCCAAAGCTTTTGCCACTGCCAAGGGAGACATTTTTACCGCTACTGCCAATGATACACCATCAATTTTATCTGTAGGAACCGATGGACAATTTTTAATGGCTTCAAGTTCAGCGACAAACGGCATTGCTTGGGCAAGTACTTCTACACTTGGCATTATTCCTGCCGGTACTGCCGGACAAATATTATATTATGCTACGGATGGAGCAGAACTAACCGCGACTTCGGCAATATTTGTTTCTTCCAGTGGTTACATTGGCATTGGTACAATTAGCCCTACACAAGCATTAGAAATCGGCACTGAAACCGTCGGTCAACATATTCAGATTAATACCACTTTAGGTGCTAATTTAGCTCCTAATTTTGATACTGCAAATTGGACAGGGACTTTTGGTTGGTCTGCGAACACAACTACTTTAGAAAAAATTACAAGTTCCACAGCCGGTACAATTACTCCGTCTGGTTCCGGCGCAACTCCTGTAATTGGAAATACTTATAAAGTAGTTATAACTTGTTCTGCAAAAGGTTCTCCCGCAGTTACTTGGACGTACGGCGGGGTTGCTGGAACAGCAATTACCACGGGGACTGTTTTTAATTATATTACAGCAATAACAGCGGGAAAGCTTATTTTAACTGGAGCAATCAATTCCACAGCATCTATTACGGACGTGAGTATACAATTAGTAAACACCTCAACGGGTGGATTATATAACTATGGTAATTTAACTGTAGGAGGCAAGATAACAAATCCTGGCAGTCCAGTGGGTGTGACCATCGAACCAGACGGGACTATTCGTACACCTGGAAAGGTCTATGGAGTAGACGTTTATGCTTCTACTAACATTGGTGCTGGAAATTCTGTTTATTTTTATAATTCCGACTTATTAATGAGTCCTGGTGGTGTTGCGGTAGCCGGGGATAGTGGAAATGCTTATCAATTTGCTAATGCTAGTGGGGGCGGAGCATCGGGCGCATTTAGACAGGTAAAAGCCAGTTCTCTTTATTTAGGGGCAAGATCTACGACTGGAGTGGAAACATTTTCTTCTTCTACCAAAATTGCTGTGGTCATTAGTACCTCTTCTTTTGTGGGTATGATAATCAAAGCTACTAGTACACAAGTTGCGAACTTATCAGAATGGTGGAGCGGTTCCAGTAGTACGCTGGCTGTGGTTTCAAAAGATGGTTGGATTGGTATAGGAACTTCTTCGCCCGCTTATGCTTTATCGGTCGTTGGCGATATTAATACGACTGGAACATATCGCATGAACGGATTAGATTTTGGACAATATTTTATTGATTCTTCCGGTACGGTTGGGCAACTTTGGCAATCTCTTGGTTCCGGTCGTGGACAATGGACAGATACGTCTACGCTTGGTTTTGGAATTATAGGTTCAGGTACTGCCGGACAAATTCCATATTATGCCGCGGATGGTACGTCTCTTACAGCAACTGCGACAATATTTGTTTCTTCAAGCGGGTATGTTGGTATTGGTACAACAACGCCAGTATCCAAACTAGCCATTCAAACAAGTGACACAGAGGATGCTTTAAATATTTTTGAAACTGACGGCACGGAAATATTTACTGTTTTAGAAAGCGGAAATGTTGGTGTTGGAGTAGTTACTCCCAGTGGAAGATTGGAAGTTAGGACAAATCGCAGTACCACTACAGCTTTTCTTGTAAGCGGTAATCTTGCCGGTGAAGGAATAAGAATGTGGTCAAGCGACTCGGCCGGATATATTGAAACAATTCAAGATGAAACAACCGGTGATTACGGTAGCTTGTTTGTTAGAATCGGTGATGCGGCTGACTTAACGCCTTCTTTTGGTATTTCCAATTATACTTCCGGTGTAGATTCTTTTCTTTTTAAAATATTATCTACAGGTTTTGTCGGTATTGGCACAACAACTCCAGCGTACAAACTTTCTGTTACCGGCGATATCAATACCACCGGCACATATCGCATCAGCGGAGTTGATTATGGACAATATTTTATAGATGCTTCCGGTACTGCCGGACAGCTTTGGCAATCTCTTGGTTCCGGTCGTGGACAATGGACAGATACGTCTACGCTTGGTTTTGGAGTTATAGGTTCCGGCACCACCGGACAAATTCCATATTATGCTGCTGACGGGATAACGCTTACTGCAACTTCAGCCATTTTTGTTTCTTCAAGCGGGTATATTGGTATTGGGACTACAGATCCGACCTCTACATTAGAGGTGCTTGGAACTGACAATTATCCAGTTAAGATAAAAGGTTCGGCAGGTGGCGGATTTATTTTAGGTTCATATGATGCCACAGCAGGTGGTTTTTGGAGTAGCGCCGCTATTCCGTCAGCAAATAATTACGCCCTACTCGCCCGTAGTACGCATACCTATATTAGTGCGCCTAACGGGGACATATACTTTTTACTGGCCAATAGTGCCATTCCGATGATCATTAAAAAAACAACAGGCAATGTCGGTATAGGTACAACTTCTCCCATTTATAAACTTTCCGTTGCCGGAGATTTGGCGGTTACGGGCACGCTAAGAGTTGGTGGTGGCGCTAATCCCGGAGCTCTTGGTGAAATTTTGATGTCCAACGGTACTGCAGCCCCGACGTGGGTAAATACTTCTACGCTTGGTATTTCCGGCAATGACTACACTGCCGGTGCCGGACTTTATTTAAACGGCACTGAATTTAATATTTTTGCTTCCACCACGGATTTTTCCACTACTTCCGGTTATTTGGATTTAACAAATACCGGCGTTGCTGTTGGTACTTATGGTTCAGCTTCCGCAGTTTCGCAATTTACAGTTGACGCCAAAGGTAGAATTACTTCGGCTTCGGATGTTTCCATTGCTATCGCCGGATCGCAAATCACTTCAGGGTTAGTTTCCATGACTTATGGCGGTACGAATGCAAATCTAACCGCGTCATCCGGCGCAGTTATATATTCTGATTCCGATTCTTTGGAATTAACAAGTGTTGGTTCTCAAGGACAATTATTGATGAGTAATGGCACCAATGCTCCGAGTTGGATTTCCACTTCTACTTTGGGATTGGCAGGTTCAGACATTGGAGGGTTTACCGCTGGGTCAATAATTTTTGCATCCAGTTCAGGAAAACTCACACAGGATAATAGTAATTTTTTCTGGGATGATGCGAATAACAGATTGGGTATTGGCACTACCACCCCAACGGCTTCGTTGGAAGTTATTGGTGCAGGGAAATTTAGCGGCGCGGTTACGGCTGAACGTATAAATTTTACTGATTCCGATGCTTATTTAACGACATCAGATGATGTTCGCAGTTGGTATTTATCCGGAAATAGTAAATCTATTACAG
>Ga0172379_10011000_pt1 | contig 10861 bp, 14 predicted proteins | sample GrowelOW334metaG_FD_119756 | JGI IMG/M metagenome (GOLD analysis project Ga0172379, IMG submission 119756) | Groundwater microbial communities from an aquifer near a municipal landfill in Southern Ontario, Canada - Groundwater well OW334 metaG | ecosystem: Environmental > Aquatic > Deep... | reverse complement strand
CCTGAAACAACTGCTATTGTTGGACCGGACGGAATGTCAAAAGAAAAAGAAACAATTAATCCAACAATCATTATAAAAATTGCCAAAAAAGGAGTAAAGACAAACATATCTTTTAAAGAACGGGCAAAAAGTCTCACAGTACTTGCTGGAATAACAAGAAGAGCGTTTACGAGAACTATCCCAACCAAACGAATACCAGCAACAACAGTAACGGCAAGAAGAATGTGATAGAAAGTATCTACTGTCGAAACGTTTATCCCTCTTACTTTTGCATATTCACTGTCAAATGATGCGAATGTTAGTTTTCTCCTAAGGAAAAACATAACAAGCATGGTAACAATAGCCAAAATTGCAATTATTAATACATCACCCCAGGAAATCGCTAAGATGCTGCCAAATAAAAAACTTATTAATTCCGGCTGATAACCCGGAATTAGTGCTAAGAGTATTACCGCCAGCCCCATTGAAAAGGGAAGAATAAAACCTAGAAGTGAATCCTGAGGAAGTTGCGTATGTCTTCGCAAAAAAGGAAGCAAAAACGAAACAAAAATTGCATAGACCGCAGCAACTGCAATTGGATTTACACCAATTAATAATCCTAACGCAACACCCATAAGTGAAGAGTGGGCTATTGCATCACCAAAAAACGACGACTGCCTTAAGACTACAAGAATTCCCATCCAGGAAGTTAATATCGCAACCAATATCCCTCCTATAATTGCTCTTTGAATAAACGGAAATTGTAAGGAATTAATTATTTCTGACATATTAACAACTAATGCTCATGGTGATGCAAACCTTCATGTCCATAAAATTTCAAACCTCTGCCATAAAGTTCTACAAATGTTTCCTGATTTAACACATCTTTTGGGACTCCACTGCAAAGCATTTTTCTGTTTACACAAATTACCTGCTGAGCATAAGCATAAACAATATCGAGTTCGTGGCTGGCAATAAGAGCCGTTATATTTTCATCTTTAACAAGTTTTTCCATCAAATCGTAAAATGTCTGTTCCCCACCAACATCAATACCTGCTTCCGGTTCATCCAGAAGAAGAAGTGTGGGTTTGGTAACCAATGCTCTTGCCAAAAGAACTCTCTGCAATTGTCCGCCTGACAAGGTTGACAACTTCCTCTCCGTCAAATCGGTTCCTTCAACATAAGTAAGCGCTTCATTAACCAACTTCCGGCTTCCTTTAATTGTCGGCAGAACCATTGATATAAATTCAAAAACCGTAACAGGAAATGTCTGATCAAAAGAAAACCTCTGTGGAACATATCCTATTTGCGAACTGGATTTTTGTATGGGTTTCCCAAATACCTTGATTTCTCCTTTATAATCAACCAACCCCAATATAGATCGTATAATTGAAGTTTTACCTGAACCATTAGGCCCTATGAGAGCAGCAATAGTACCTTCACTAACCGAAAAGGTAACATTCTCAATTGCAGCCTGGGCATATCCCGGGTAAATAATCGTAAGATCGTTAACTTCTAATGAGTTTTTTGTCATTGTAATACTCTTACTATATTATCAGTATTAAATCGCATCAACTCCTCAAAAGAATTACGACCGGAAACCCCACCAATAGGATCCAAAATGGAAATCGTCACACCCAAATCTTTTGCAATTGGTTCAAGCGGTTTTGTCGAGAACTGAGGTTCTGAGAAAATCACTCTAATTCCCAACTTGCGTATCTGTACCTGAAATTCTTTTAGGTATTTAACCGTTGGTTCCTCGCCTGGGTATTCCTCAAACGTTGCTACAATATTGACTTTATGATCTCTCCCAAAATATCCCCAGGCATTATGGAAAGTTGCTATATCATGACTAGACAACTCTTCTAAATCCGAGTCGATTTCTTTTTGCAGATTTGTCAAAGTCAACTTATATTTGGCAAAGTTTTCTTCAAATTCAGATATATTATCAGGGAAAAGTGACATCAGCTCATCTTTTACCTGGGAAGATATCAAAATTGCGTTTGGAACGGACAACCAATAATGAGGGTCATTTCCGCCATCTTCGTGGCTATGTTCAATATCGGCAGCATGTTCTTCCTCGTGAACACTATTCATCAAATCAATATTTTTGTCCACGACTACCGTCTTATTTATATCCGCCGATTTCGCAAAATCCTGTGTCCAATCATCTAGTCCGTTGCCGATAGAAAAAAGTGCGCTGCTGCCAGCAACCTTTTTTATTTCTTGTGGTGACGGATCAAATGTGTGCGGACTGGCTCCGGGCGGCAAGATACAGGCTACTTCCACATCTCCGCCTGCAATATTTTTTACAATGTCGCATAAAGGAAATATCGTAACTGCAACTTTTTTGTTTGTATTTTTTACATTTCCTTTCGTTGAAATAAATACTCCCAAAACTGCAAAAAATATAATTAATACCAGTAATATCAACTTATTCTTATTCATATAATCACCCCCAGCTTTGTCGTAAAAAACTTATGCGTTATAAGTTTCATTATGAATTTCTACATGCGGCACAAGTACCGTAAAATTCAAGTGAATGTCTATTAATCCTGAATCCTTTTTTCTTCAAAACATTTTCTTCGAGTTGGTCCGCCAAGCAATTTGTAACATTATCAACTTTTCCGCAAATCTCACAAATCAAATGGTGATGATGCATTAATTCTTTAGATTCGTAAGATATTTCTTTTGGTCTGAGCTGTACCTCAATTAAATAATTTTCGTCCGTAAGAAATTGCAGCTCGCGGTAAACAGTAGTTTTGTTTACCGAAAGTCCTAGGTTTTGAAGTTTCTTAAGCATCTCTCTCGCCGAAAGCGGTTTTTCTGCCTTAGAAAATATACTTATAACTTCTTTTCTAATAGTGGTTATTTTGTGTCCCTTATCACGCAGACTGGATAGAGTAAGATCTAAGTTCATAGTTTGTTTATTGCGCAACCAACATGCATTAGCATTTATATAATTGCACTTTGTGACTAAGAATAATGCAGTAGAGTTGCTTTTGTCAAGAAGTTAATATTCTTATTGCCTTGCCGGAAACTATAGCATTTGCAATTTTTTTATGAGCACTGCCTATAATTCTAGCAAATGTCGGTTGTGAAATTTTCATTTTTTCTGAAGCCTTAATCTGATCAAGATTGTCAACCTCATATAACTTCAGTGCTTCCAGTTCATCGTGCTCAAGCAAAACTTCTTCAAGCAAACGCATAGGAATACCCTGTGGTTTAAAAAAAACCACTCCCGGCATAAATTGTAGACAGCGCCGCAACTTCGGTCTTGGCATAAGATTTATTTACCTAAATCTTCCTCTTCCTTTCCAACATCCTCAAGCTCCTCCTCTAAGGCTTTTTTGTAGTCAGCAAGTACTTTTTTTTGGTCTTCTTTACCCAATGGCCAACCCCAACGAAAATACCTACCCAACCCTCTAGTGTGATGATGTAAGTGCGCCGGTCCAAAACCAAAACAAGGCCCAAATCCCCTTCCTGTTCCCGGACCACCATCGTTAGGTCCAGTACCGTCAAATTTTGGCATATTTCTCACCCCCGTTCATAATTAGTAATGAATACCTATTCAGTATAAATATTAAGTTGAAGATTGTCAATATCTACATAAGGAATCCAAACAAGCCCGTTTTTTCCAAACATATCTACCATTAATAATTGCTGTAATATTTGAAGTATAATTTATTTTAATGCAGGACCAATCTGGAAATTATTCCAAACTCTACCTTTCCCTTTCAGAAGCTGTCAAGGCATTCATCTCGGAAGTCAAAAAACACAATCTTCGGGAAATGGCTACTGATAAATGGACAGTTAAAGATGTCTTTTGCCACCTTGCATTTTGGCATAGTTATTATGCTCAAAACTATTCGTCGCTCAAAAATATTACATATTCCCCCTTTTTAATATCATCACCCCAAATGGCGAAAGCCTAGCCGTCTTCAAATGAACTAATGAACCAGCAACACTTCGTTACAAAATTTATAGTTTTTTCGGGAAGGAGAAGAAGCGCTTCACAAACCATTTTCTTCATAAACTTATTGTTGATAAGCCTATATTTAAAATTTTTCTGTATTTCTTTTTCTGTCACTTCTATTCTCCGAATACAAAAACTTAGGGCTGTTTAAAAAATTCCATAGTTTTTATTATACCAGTCCACCATTTCTCGAGATTCTTTTTTTCCCCCAAAAAAAGTTTTTGATATCTTATTCTCATCGACGCAACTCATTGCAAGTGTCAAACTTGAATAGGTAACAATTTTTATGGACATAAAAAATACAAATTTAAATGCTAACTTAACAACTGGAATTGTAGCTATTGGTAAATTCAACAATCTGGAAAATTTAGCGAAAGAGATTGAATCTAAACTTTTTGAAACAACAGGAAATAATTATAAGAAAGTTGAAGCTAGTGACAATTTACTTAAAGAAATTGGGAAACCCTCGTCGCAAATAAAAATGAATACGTTCGGACTTAATTTAAAACCAGAAGAGAGAAAATATACGTTCCTATTTTTGGAAGAAAAATTCTTGCATAGCCTTCCGGAAGAAATAACAATGTTAATAAACGAGAAAAGCCCGCTTAAGTTAATTCCCATAGTCCAGATTTCTACTTTTAAAAATCTTTCTCAAGAGCTAATCGACTCAATTTTTGCCAACTTTGCTAATTTTGTGGTGGAAAATATAGATAAAGAAGATGAAGATTTACTCGGCAGTCATTTACCGAACTATAAAAATTCATAGGAAAAATAATCATGCCAAAATCCAAAGTTTCTAAGTGGGTTTCGCTAGGAGCTCTTATGGGGCTAGCGGTCGGGGTTGTACAATATTTCATATTACCCAATTTAGTTAATATCGACTTTCTTCTCAACACAAGTTCAAGAAATTCTTTAGGATTTGCAAACAATTATTACGATCTTAAAGCCGGTTCCATATATTTAGTAGGTACATTTATCCCAGTTCTAACAGGCTTAATTGGGGCAATAACCGGTTTTCTCGCTTACAAGTTGTTTTCCAAAAAATAGTTCACCTTTAAGAATATAAATATTCAAAAACGGATAATTCCAATTTTCTACTTTTAAGGGTGCTGATAAAAAAATTCATTGCCCCTGTTTTCCAACACCTCTTTTAACTACCTTGTTTACTTCTCTTAATAAATATGTTTGCTCGGCTATGGAAAGTCCACCTGTAAACTCGTCAATCTTTTCTCTATCACCCCCTGCTACAAGAGTTAGAAAGTCATCAACAAGATGTGGATTCATTGCCTCAACGATCTTCATCTGGGTACCGGTGACAACTTTATTATCCAAAAAGGAATTAACTAATTTGTCGTTTTCCCTAACTTCACGTCTCAATTTAATTTTTCTAAAAATTTCCATAATTGCAATTATACCAACTCTCCATTTCTCAAAATCCTTTTCTCTCCCAGGACTTCGACTTTTCCATCCGCCACAGTTACAACTTCCCCATTTTTAATCAGATATAAGTCTCCACCTTTCCAAACCTTTTTAATTTCGGGTAACATCTCATCTTCATAGTGTGGATAAAAATCAAAATCGATTAATCCTAAACCGGGAACTACTTTTACTCCGTGCTCATTTTCACCCACATAAACCTCAGCCAAATCCAAAGTTCTTGCGCAAACCATACTCCCGGCGCTTGAACCAACATAGACTGAACCATTTTCAAGAAGTTCATTAATATGTTTGTCGACCTCGCAGCGCCTTAGCCAATACGTCAGATAACCGCAAGCTCCGCCTGCCATCCAGATAATATCTTTGCCTTTCAAATGCTCCAAAACACTCGCATCTTTATATTCTTCCAAGACCACAGCTTCTACTTTTGCACCCAAAGTATTTACCAATTTCCATGTATCACTTTCTGTTTTCCAAGCACCATACGACTCTTCCCCATTTGCAGCAGTTGGGATATATACGATTGTTTTCCCAGCTATTCCGCCCACAAATTTCTCAAGCTTTTTTATGCTTTCTGGATGCCTCACCTGAGAAGCCAAAAACAATTTTTTCATTCTTTAAATTTTTGCCAATTCACTCAGAGCCTTCTGATAAAAAGGCTTTGCCAATTCCCTTGCTTTTTCTCCACCAATTCTTTGATACATAAAATCAAACTTTTTTCTAACATCGGCAACTGTGACAGAACCGACCAGTTTTTTATCATCAAAAGCCAGCCATGTCTTTTGTTTATCTGTTATTTCCAAATTTCCGAGAAGATATTTTTGCGTGTCGGGAGAGTTAAAAACCACCTTTGAAAAAAGTTCCTTTCCCAAACCCAATTTTTTATTCGTATACGCCTCTTCGTAAGTTCGCTGAAGTAAATCGGTATAATTTTTTAAATCCCTTTTATTTGCAGTCCGGATGGTTATTCTCACAAATTAATTTTACAGTGGCATTAACTTGAAGACAAACTGGATTAGAAAGTTATTTTAATCTTTCTTCGCAAGAAGCATATTATATGAAGTAACTCCGGCTTCAAATAATTCTTTCTGGTGAGTTCCCCATTCCGTATTATCAACCATGATTTGGGAAACCAAATTCACGCCATTTCCCAACCTGGCAAATGGTAAACCCCACTCGCACATTCTCTCCATTTCCCGGGCTGATTCCATTATTCCACTAGTCACGTTGTTACAATAGATTTCACCGAAACCACTTTCTGCCAATACTCCCGCTATTTCATTAGCACTTCTGAAATCATTAAAAGCTCCTGCTGCCCTAAAACCCACGTTTAACTGTCTAACCTGTTCATCGGTTGGCTCTTTTTTGCCTTTAAAAGTCCCAGCAATAACTGCACGCCCGCCCGGTTTCAATATTCGATATGCTTCTTGAATCATCAACTCGGGATCGTCCGAATGTTCTATACTCTCCAGCGACCAAAAAACATCCATACTACCAGAAGCGAAGGGAAGATAATGATAATCAGCTTCCGTAAATCCCAAATGTTTATTGACAGAGTTCCTTTCGGCAAGTTTCCGGCTGTGAGTTAACTGATTCCTTGCAATATTAATCCCGAAAACTTCAACGCCACGATTTTTCGCCAGCCAAATTCCGCTTCCCCCAACTCCACATCCGGCATCAAGCACTGTTTCACCTGATTTTATTCCGGCCCAATTGGCCAAAACTTCGTTTTCTTTCTCAATTGCCTCAGCCCTATGATGCACTCCGTCTGTCCATAATCCATAATGCAAACCTTTAGAGTTCCATGCAACTTCATAGAACTTTTGCGCCCTGTCATAATATCGGATTACCTTTTCTAATTGTTGACTATGATCTTCCCGCTCTGTTCCCATATTCTATTTGCTATATACTATATCAGAAATCCAAAAATTAAGAAGATAAATAAATCGCAAAAAACAGAAATTATAATTAAAAAGTTCCGAAAATGCATTATATTGAACGAAGTAAAATTTGGGTCAGGCCGCTAAAAATGTTTTTAGAAAAAGTCGAAATAAATGGAAAGAAAGTCCCCCGTTTCAAATTTATTGAAAAATAGGTTTTTAGATTACTTTTTGAATTATTTCTCTACCTTAGAAATTCGCTCCAGTTTTTGAGATCTCTTCGATAAAACTGATATTGCCCTTATAGTTTCTAACCAGGTTAACTTCTCTCATGAATGCTTCTTTAGTCTGAAAAGGGTTTGTAATATAACTCTCGACATCTTTCTCCCTTACCCATTCATATTTTCCTTCCTCGCAACCAACCAATTCCCCACTCGGGTTTTTAAAAACACAAAGAGCAAGAAGTAGGTCGTCCAATAAATCATTAGTTGCATCATCAAGTGTGCAGTAATGTAAAATAGCAACCACTTCCGGTTCACCGGTAAACCCTGTTTCCTCTTCCAATTCTCTTTTTGCAGAGTCTCCAAAACGTTCACCTAATTCAACTTTCCCCGCAGGAAAACCCTGACAGCCAAAGAAGGGATGTTTTAAGCGAGTGTATAAAAGAAATTCTCTGCCATTATTTCCATCTTTTACACAGCATATTGCTACTCCGATTTTTGCTTGCTGACGAACTGATACTTTTTCCATATCTAACCTGGCTGCAATTTTTTTTCCAGCAGTCGTCAATAAATACTCCCGATCATCTTTTTGAACATAACCCAATTTGACCAAACGATCTAAATGAAACTGAAACTGATTATTTCCCATCTCTTTATTTGGCTTGAGTCTGGTGTAAGACAGCGGCTGTTTAAATGCCAGCTTCTTGATTATTCCTAATTGGACTTTGTGTAAAACTTCCATATAGGGTAATTATATCTTTCAAATCTCTCATTTCCAGTCTAGGACAATTGACTCAACTGGAAACTTATTAAATCCAAAAGACTTATTGATGTTTTTGATATAAAATTCAGGGTATGAAAAAAGCCAGTGTAAAAAAGCCGGGGAAATTAATTGTGATTTCCGGTTTACCGGGAGCGGGAAAAGATGCTCTATTTCAGGAATTAATCTCTCGCTTTCCAAACTTTAAACGCATAGTTACGTATACAGACAGGCCTCCGAGGGAAGGTGAAATAAATGGTATTCATCACCATTTCGTCTCCCCGGAAATTCTTGATGAAATACACCGTAGGGGTGAATTAATCGAAGATCCTGTTGTTACCGGCCCATCCCGAAAGGCAACTCCAAAAAGTGAATTTAATAAAGTTCTCCATGATGGCCACAGCTGCATTTGGCGCATTGATCCCTCACTTGCCGTAAAAGTAGCAAAAGGAGAATTTTTTTCTGAAAAGTTTTCGGCTAATGAAAGTATTCTCTTGCAGGAATCAACAACTGTTCTTTTCTTGACCGCACCCTCAAAAGATCTTGCCAAAAGGAGAAAGCTCCGCGACGGGGAAAAGTACAATCCTGACGATTATAAAGAAAGAGAGGCGCATGAACTAGCAATTTTTCATGAACATAAACAAGTTTTTAAGCATGTTATTGAAAATAAAGAAGGAAAATTTACAGAAACAGTTTCTAGAGTAATAGAAATAACAGGCATTAAAACCCAAAACCAATAGATCAAATTCCCGAAGTGTTACTGAAAAGCGTCTCGCAAAAAACTGGAACTTCAAGTTTTTCTACGTTTAAGAATTTATAGTCTTTGATCAGAGGGTATGTTCTATTTACGTATTTTCCACACAACTTGTCGTTAATTATTACATAAATATGCGATGAGTCTTTTAATGACGCAATCGAGTTTCCTTCAAAACCGTTACACATTCTTGCACTGATAATATGAATTGAATCGGGATCATTTTTCAATTCTTCAGAATCCGGACACTCCCCTTTAAATAGCACCTTTTTGTATTCATACTTTCCAAAAACTAAACTGCTGTTTATTTTTTCTACACTATTTTTATCTTCATAATTGCCGCTAAAAAATAGATACCTGTAAAAAGCGTGTTTTGGTTCAGGAGTATAAATAACTATATTTTCATCAAATTCTGAAATTGACGAGCTAATGTATTTAGCCAAAATTCTTTGATGAAAAAACCAACCCTCGGCATTCACTATTGATGTTTTTGCAAAATAGTGAAAAAGGAAATTATAAAAAGATAATAAATACGAAATTAATATTAAAATTCCAAAAGAATATTTCAAAAACTTCTTTGCAGAAAACTCTGTCAGAAAAAAATAAATTCCCGCTGCTGAAAAAACAGAAAGAAGCGGAAAGAAATAAACCATTCTTATCATATAAGTAGTTCCTTGAAGATTCAGAAAGTTCGGTAAAAGCGTGGTTGCAATAAGCCCAAGTAAAACAAAAAGTGACTTCGAGTTTTTCTTGGCAAGGTAAATTAAACCAAAAATAATCAAAGGCAATTCAATCAAATAAAGCGGAGAATGACTGGGAATGGATAATGCCGGAGTACTTTCGGGAATTCCGTCAATAAAAAGATAACTCGGAGAAAATACTTCCAAAGAAGCTTTTAATCTGATTTTAATTTCCTCAGCAACTTTATTTTCGACCAGTGATATCAGGAAAAAATCCGTACTTTCGGTTCTGCTTTTATCAACCAACCGGCTTACATTCTGATTCTTTAATTCATTAAACCGCACTCCAGCGGGAGAATTTCCAAGTCGAGGCATATAGAAAATTAAAAATAATATTGTGGCAACGTTAACAGCAATAATCGGTTTAAACGAACTTTTTGGTCTTAACAAAAAAACTACCAAAATCGAAAAAAGAGTTAAAGGCAGTAAAAGTGTCTTCGCGGAAAAGTAACTCAAAAATCCGAGGATGAAAAAAGGCAGTGACCAAAAAATTTTCCAGCCTTTCTGAGAAACTACGAAATAAATTGCCGACAAATAGAAAAATGCGCTGAAAATGGATTCATAAGCGGCTCTGGCAAAATGAATTGACCAAGGACTTATGGCAAAAATAGCTGCAGAAATTAAAGCCGCTTTGTCGTTGACAAGTTTCTTAGTTAAAAGGTAAATTAGAATTAATATTCCTAAACTCGCAAAAACAAATGGCAATTTAACATATGGCCAGGTAAATCCAAAAACCAAGAACCAGGGAATAAGTAAATACGAACTTATTTCGCTGTGAATTCCACCGCTCAAATCCCCTTCCGGATTTCCAAATATTCCGGTTACTACGCCCGGAATATTGTTTCCTGTTTTTATCAAAGACTGTGCATTCATCACAATATTCACCTCATCATTAGTTAGGCTGGGAGGAACAACATTAAGATAAATTAATCTAGAAACTAATGCCAAAAAAATAATTGCAGGAAGTAAATATTTTCTGCCAACAAACTTCTTTGAAAAGAAGTGTTTCGTTTCTTTTTTGAAGTCCATTTAACTAGAATAATAACACGAACGTTTCGCTTTAGTCAGCATATAGTATAATTTACATTATGAATAAACTTGTATGCATTGCCGG
>Ga0172379_10010999_pt1 | contig 10861 bp, 8 predicted proteins | sample GrowelOW334metaG_FD_119756 | JGI IMG/M metagenome (GOLD analysis project Ga0172379, IMG submission 119756) | Groundwater microbial communities from an aquifer near a municipal landfill in Southern Ontario, Canada - Groundwater well OW334 metaG | ecosystem: Environmental > Aquatic > Deep... | reverse complement strand
GCTAAAGAAGTGGATGCTATCATTATTATTCCAAACGACAAGCTACTTCAATTAGCCGATAAAAATACTAATTTCAAAGATGCATTTATAAAATGCGATGATGTATTACGCCAAGCCGTAGAAGGTATCTCTGATCTTATCACCACTCCAGGAATTATAAATGTAGACTTTGCGGACATTAAAGCCGTAATGGCAAATGCGGGATCAGCTCTGATGGGTATTGGGAGTGCTTCTGGTGAAAAACGCGCCGAGAAAGCTGCTCTAGCCGCTATCAATTCCCCTCTTCTTGAAGTTTCTATCCACGGTGCCAAAGGAGTGTTGTTTGCTATCTCTGGCGGAGATGATTTAACTATTAACGAAGTTCAAGAAGCTGCAAAAATAATCACTGAATCAATAGATAAAGACGCTAAAGTAATCTTCGGGACAATCCGTGATGAAAAATTAAAAAAAGGAGAGCTCAAGGTCACTGTTATCGCGACCAGCTTCCCTGCCGATGCGCCTCGCAAGAGTCTTTTTAGCGGAACAACGACAGGCCCACTTGTAAAAGAAGAAACTCCAGCAGTTGTAAAAAAAGAAATACATAATAGTATCCAAAGCAATCTACATCATACGCATAATACACATAATACAAATATCCATAACAATGATTTTATAAAAAAGATAGAAAAGAAAGAACCTAAAGAAGAGATAATAATAGAAGATGATGGTGATGACTGGAGCGCTGTTCCAGCATTTTTGAGACGAAATAAGAAATAGATAATTTTATACTTTTGACAAAATTACTTAAAAGTTATAATTTATTACTTGAAAGGAGGGGTTATGAACGAGGAAAACAAGTGCGCTCGTTGTTCAGACACTCAAACAATTCGTTCTTACAATGAGAGATTTTACGCTCACTGTTGTTCATGTATGAGGAAATTGGAATTTCCACCTCATAATTGTTACGAGACATCTCTCATAAAAACGGGTAAAACTTGCCTTATATGCAATGAACCTGTGGTAATAATGCATTCTCTTTAACGTCGGTATTCCATTGGATGGAATACCGACGTCTTTTTTTTATTTTAAAAGATTTGACACCTAGTGTATAATAGTAATCATGATATATGACCTAATAATTATTGGAGGTGGGCCGGCTGGATCTGCCGCAGCCGTTTACGCGGCTCGCAAAAAGTTAAAGACGCTTTTAGTTATTTCTGAGTGGGGTGGACAAAGTATGGTTTCAGAACATATTTACAATTGGATTGGATCTCCTGCTATCTCTGGAGCAGAACTGGCTCAAAATTTCAAAGAACATGTCTTATCTTATGTGGGAGAAAGTCTTGAAGTAAAAGAGGGCTCAAGAGTAAATAATATTTTTAAAAAAGACGAGAACTTCTTAGTCAAGACAGAAAAAAATGAAGAATTTGAAACTAAAACAATTTTAATAACAAGTGGCAGTAGTCGCAGGAAACTCACCGCTCTAAATGCCGATAGATTAGAACACAAAGGCCTCACCTATTGTGCCAGCTGTGACGGACCCCTCTTTGCAGATATGGATGTAGTTGTGATAGGTGGAGGCAATGCCGCTTTTGAATCAGCTTCCCAGCTTCTAGCATACTGTAAATCTGTTACCCTTATAAACCGAAGCGACATTTTTCGTGCTGAAAAAATTACCATTGAAAAAGTCTCTAAGGATCCAAAATTTTCAATCATTAAAAATGCGGAAATTTTAGAAATCCAAGGTGATAAATTCGTGGAAGGATTAATTTACAAAGACAAAACTTCTGGAGAAAAAAAAGAATTGAAAGTAACAGGCATTTTTGTAGAAATCGGACAAATTCCAAATACTGACTTCGTAAAAGATTTAGTGCCTTTAGATGAAATAGGCAAAGTAAAAATAGACGCTTGGTCCCAGAAAACAGAAGTCCCCGGCATCTGGGCTGCTGGAGATTGCACCAATATTCACTACCACCAAAACCTCATCGCAGCCGGCGACGCAGTCCGCGCGATGGAAGATATCTATCTAACGATACGTACAAAATAAAAAGCAAATAATATTATATTGAAATATAATAAAAGATTATAGTGGTAATGAAATTGAAAAAGTGGTGCCCTTATCCTCTTTTGATTTAACAGAGATTTTATACCCGCTCTGTTCTGCTAAATTTTTTACTAGGTAAAGACCCAGCCCCGAACTCACATTGGCATGCTCCGAAGCGTTTCTAGCCCGAAACATTTTTGTAAATATCTTATCTTGATCTTTTTTCGGAATGCCGATACCATTGTCCGAAACCTCTATGATAACATAATTGCCAGTTTTTTTTGTTAATAGTGTTATCTGGCCGTCCGGTTTTGAATATTTAATAGCATTCGAAAGAAGATTTTCCAAGATAATTCTAATAACTCTTTTGTCTAAATTTATAGTCGGTAGATTTTTGTTATATTGTTTCTTGAAATATATTTTTTTATTATTAATCTGTGGCAGTATTTCTTCGACTATTTCTTCCATAATTTCGAATAATTTTACCGGTTTCAACTCTATTTCGAATTTGCCCATTTCGATGCGGGAAATATTCAAAAATGTTTGGATCACTTCTGTCATATTTTTTACTTCTTTAAAAATCTTTTTTAAATATTTTTTATTTTCCTTACTCATATCACCCACCATACCCTTCATTAACATCTCAGTTGTCAGGGAAATAGTAGTGAGTGGTGTGCGGAGCTGGTGTGAAGCAAGAGAAATAAACTCACTTTTTGCTTTTTCGATCTCCTTTTCTTGAGTAATATCGCGCCAGACTACCACCGCCCCCTTAATATCACCATTGATCACGAGAGGCGCAGAACTGATTGAGAGAGGAACTATTCGTTTGTCTTTTTTGTGAATGAGATGGAAAGTCGTCGCAGTTGAAACCGCGAGTTCATTGTTTTTTTTATCGGTATCGAGTGCCATATAGAGCGGCCGTTTCTCCTTCGAGACGCGTCTCCCGAGCTCGTCGAAAAAAGGGATCTTTTCATCTAAATCATGGTTCAAAAGCTCGGAGGACTTCATGCCACAGAGCTCCTCGAGCGCTTTGTTGATATAGGTAATTTTACCTACCGTATCGGTTACTAGAATGCCGTCTGCGATGCTCAAGAGAAGCGCGTCGTCGAATGCCCTACCCTCTTTCATCTTTTGAGCATAATCGCGGAGCTTTTGTTCTGTTGCTCGATAAGGGCCTACATCTCGGGCAATTGCTGTATGGAATTGTTTCTCGCCAATTTTCCACGATGAATACGACACCTTTAAGGGGAATTCTTTGCCGTTTTTCCGCACCCCTTGCATCTCGACTGAAATATTCTTTCCTATGTCCCAGTTGTTTTTCTTTTCGTGCTTACCAAGAATAAATGGTTTTCCTAGGACCTCGCTTTCATTAAAACCAAATATGCGTTTAGCACTCTTGTTCCAGTACACTACGAATCCGGCTTCGTCAAACGTGATGATAGCGTTATTGACCGACTCCGCTATCAAGCGAAATTTTTGTTCGCTATCGGTGATTCCTAATTTATGCATCCGGACATGTTCAAGTGCCATGACGTACTGCCGCATTGTGGTGAGAATCATTCTAATTATCGAGAACATTTTTTCATATAGGCGAACCATGCTCATTATTATGAATTATCTTTTATAAATAGCAAATCCCCGTTGGTGCTTATGGCACGCAACGGGGATTTTTAGATCTAAGATTCTATGATATTACCCGAATGAGCTCATCGGGCGATACTGGTCTGACAAAGAATTTATCAAACCCTTTTTTGTCATCAGCGGGAACTTCTTCACCGCTGATAAGAACAAACTTTGCCGACGCGAGTATCTTCAACTCGCGCACCTTCCTGAGAAGCTCTGAACCATATATACAGTGCATTCTCTGGTCGGTAACAAGCGCGTCAACTTCAACTGATGACTCTTTCAACCAATCCAAGGCTTCCCTTGGATCGCTAAAGGAGTAGACTCGGTATTTCTCAGCTGAAAACAATTTTTTGAGTGTATACAGAGTATACTCGTCATCGTCAACCATAACGATGACCTTTTGCTTACCGACTGCTTTGCTCTTGACAGCAGGCGGTAACTGGCCAATTATCGACAACATCTCTATGCATTCTTCCATTTTCTTCTTGAGGTTTTCCATGTTCTCAACTCCAGCCCCCTGAAGTTTTGCCTCGTTCAACACCACGTGAAAGTGATGCCGGCACTCTGAGATAAAAGACGAGCGCTTCTCCTTTAAAAAATTAAGCGCTTTACTTGCCATAGGAGTCAGCGTCAATCCTTTAGTCTCGTCTAGAGACCACCACTTGGTCTCGATAATCCCCTCGGCTACGAGTGAACCAGGAAATCGTTCATCGTAGCAATGCCCGACATAAATATCGAACATGTACAACTTTTCCTCCTTGTGTTCATCACGACTGAACAAAAGGCGTTTATTAAAAATCCCTCTCAGTTGTGTTTCTTCTCTTATTTCGCGTACGAATGCTTTTTCACGACTTCCATCGGCAGGTTCAACGTGCCCACCAGGTAGCTCCCAATTGTCAACTCTACGGGCGAGCAACACCTCTTCTTTTGCGTTCAATAAAAGCACTAACGCAATATGATGCAATTCCATAACTCCTCCTTTAGCCGTGTAGGCCATATTTATTTATATATTTTTGGGTTGTAGATGACAAAGTGCCTCCAATGTCATATTAGCCATAAAAAAGCTGAATTGTCAATAGTGGCGGAGGGTACAGGACTTGAACCTGTAAGGGATTACTCCCGCTGGTTTTCGAAACCAGTGCCATACCATTAGGCGAACCCTCCTCGTTTGATAATCTAACATTTTTTGCAGTTTTTTCAAAAAATGTTATGATACTTTAAGTTTAGTTTAGAAATTGGCCCCATCGTCTAACGGTTAGGACATCGGGTTTTCAATCCGGTAATCAGAGTTCGATTCTCTGTGGGGTCACAAAGCACTTACATAAAAAAGAGCACACTGCTGTGCTCTTTTTTTGTGCTTTGTGAAGACGGAAGCATAATCCGCCAGCTGGCGGATAGCTGAGTCCGGGTCTGGAAAATTTGCTTTCGACGGAAAGCAAATTATTGTGGACCACATAAACATTGCCTTTCCGCTAGGAAAGACCTAGTGGATTCATGATTTGAAAACCACTCTCTAATCTGCTATCATTAAGCACCATATGGACAATAATCAAATAAAAATAATTATTTTGGCTGCTGGAAAAGGCACAAGAATGCAGAGTGATTTACCTAAAGTTTTAGAAACAGTAAAAGGTAAATCAATAATTAAATACTTACTTGAATCTATTGAAAAATCTGGCATAAACAGCAGGCCTGTTATTGTCGTCGGCTACGGCAAAGAAAAAGTAATGGAAGCTCTTGGTAAAGATTATGATTACATGATTCAAGAAGAACAACTCGGCACAGGACATGCAGTAATAATCACCCAAAAAATGCTTGAAAATAATGCGGATCACATAATGGTTCTCTATGGAGACCATCCACTTATCAGTCCTGAAACTATAAAAAAATTAAAAGATACTCATCTGGCTTCCAGTAAAAAAATAACCATGGCTACTTTTACTGTCCAAGATTTTGATGATTGGAGAGCTGTGTTTTACAAAAATTTTTCTCGCATAATTCGAGATCCCAATGGAGATATTATAAAAGACGTCCAATTTAAAGATACTGACGAAGAAGAAAAAAAGGTAAAAGAATTAAATCCTTGTTACTTTTGTTTTGAAGCAAAATGGCTCTGGGAAAACCTTAAAACGTTAAACACAAATAATGCTCAAAAAGAATATTACTTGACTGATTTAGTAAAAATAGCGATGAAAGAAAAAAATCAAATACAATCAATAAATATTGATCCCCATGAAGCTTTAGGAGTAAATTCCAAAGAAGAGCTTGAAACATTAGAGAAATTGATAGTATAGTAATGAGATGCGCGGTTAGCTCAGTGGTAGAGCGACCCCTTGACGTGGGGTAGGCCGGGGGTTCAATCCCCTCACCGCGCACATAAATATGACAATAAGAATTTTAAGCATCGAAACTTCCTGCGACGATACAGCAATAAGTATAATGGAAGCTAAAGGAGGCATTACAAATGCTTCTTTTAAAGTTTTAGCCAACAGCTCAAATTCTCAAATCAATGTTCACATCCCCTATGGCGGAGTTTTTCCAAAACTGGCAAAACTGGAACATGAAAAAAATCTGCCTATTTTATTAGAAGCCTGCTTGAAAAAAGTTAAGTTAAGTAAAAATAAAAAACCAATAGACGCAATAATGGTGACTCATGGTCCAGGACTTGAAATGTCTCTTTGGACTGGGATCGTTTTTGCCAAAGAGCTCTCGCAAAAATGGAAAGTACCCTTAGTACCAGTCAACCATATGGAAGGACACATCCTTTCTGTTTTTGGAAAAGGCAGGGGAACTTTTAAAATAGAGAAATTAAAAACACCTATACTGATGTTGCTCGTATCAGGCGGGCACACCCAATTAGTACTTTCTAACAAATTTATGAATTATGAAATTATCGGGGAAACACTCGACGATGCCGTCGGTGAAGCTTTCGATAAAGTGGCCAGAATGCTTGATCTACCTTATCCTGGTGGACCACAGATTTCAAAATTGGCAGGAGAAGCGAGAAACTCGTGCGAGCGAAGCATTGCGCAGGCTGGCGAGCCGAGCATAGCAAATTTTCAACAGAAAATTATGTGCGCTGAGTCCGCACGAGTTTCTCGCTTCTCCTGTGAACGCAACCCCAAAAAGATTAGTTTTTCTTTAGCTCTCCCCCGTCCAATGATATATACTAAAGATTTTAATTTTTCTTTTTCTGGACTCAAAACAGCAGTTTTGTATTTGATAAGAGATTTAGGTGGTATCAAAAAAATCAACCAAAAAACAAAAGCACAAATTGCTTTAGAATTTGAAAACGCCGCTATCGAATGTTTAACTTACAAAACAAAAAAAGCTGTAGAAAAATATAATATAAAAACTCTTATCGTTGCTGGAGGAGTCGTGGCTAATAAACATTTACAGAATGAAATCTCCGCCCTAGGCGGATCCGCCTCTGGCGGAAAAAAAATAAAAATCTTATTTCCCACAAAAGAACTTATGGGAGATAATTCTATAATGATCGGTATCGCTGGATATTTAAATTATATAAAAAATAAAAAGAGAGTTCCTAAATTAGATGACGTAAAAGCAACTGGTAATCTAAAGCTCTAACCCTTCTCGAGTCAGAATAAATGTGATATATTTAGGCATGAACGAAAAGTTGCTCAAACCCTACGACCCTAAAAATACCGAAGAAAAAATTTACAAGCTTTGGGAAGAATCTGGTTTTTTTAATCCAGATGTATGTATAGAAAAAGGAATAACAAAAATTGATGCAGAAAAATTCTCCATAGTACTTCCCCCACCAAACGTCACTGGCAATTTACACACTGGACATGCACTTATGCTCGTAATCCAAGATATCATGGTGCGGCACGCTCGTATGCAAGGCAAGCGTACTCTCTGGCTCCCTGGTACTGATCATGCTGCGATAGCCACCCAATCCAAGGTAGAAAAAATGCTAGAAAAAGAAGGTATTAGAAAAAATATTTTAGGCCGAGAAGAATTTTTAAAACAAGTAGAAAAATTTGCCAAAGAATCACACGACACGATAGTGAACCAAGCAAAAAAGCTCGGTGCTTCCCTTGACTGGTCTCGCGAAGCTTTTACCCTAGATGAAACTCGTAATATTGCCGTAAAAACTGCTTTTAAAACAATGTATGACGATGGGCTTATTTATCGTGGACACAGAATAGTAAACTGGGATCCAAAAGGGCAAACAGTCATTTCAGATGATGAATTAGTCTATGAAGAAAGAAAAGGTAAGTTTTATACTTTTAAATATGGACCTTTTGAAATAGGTACTGCTCGCCCAGAAACAAAATTTGGTGATAAATACGTTGTGATGCATCCAGACGATAAAAGATATATAAAGTGGAAACATGGCGACAAGCTGACTGTCGAGTGGATAAATGGACCAATAGAAGCTACTGTTATAAAAGATGAAATAATCGATATGGAATTCGGTACTGGAGTCATGACTATAACCCCGTGGCATTCACACGAAGACTTTGCCATTGCCGAAAAATACAAATTAGACAAAGAACAAATCATAGACAAATACGGCAAACTCCTTCCTATTGCAGGAGATTTTGCAGGTATGAAAATTACTGAAGCTAGAGAAAAAATTGTAGAAAAATTAAAAGAAAAAGGATTACTAGTAAAACTTGAAGAAAATTATGTAAACAGAGTGGCTACCGCAGAGAGAACTGGAGGAATGATCGAACCTCAAATAATGCTCCAATGGTTCGTGGATGTAAATAAAAAAATTCCAAACAGAGAAAATAAATCCCTCAAAGAATTAATGCTAGAGCCAGTAAGGAATGGAAAAATAAAAATAATGCCATCTCATTTCGAAAAAGTGTATTTCAACTGGATTGAAAACTTGCGTGATTGGTGTATTAGTAGACAAATCTGGTATGGGCACAGAATACCCGTATGGTATAAAGATAAAGAAATTTATTGTGGTATTGAAGCACCAAAAGAAGAAGGATGGATTCAAGATGAAGATACGTTAGATACTTGGTTTTCCTCAGGACTTTGGACCTTTTCTACTTTGGGCTGGCCTGAAAAAACAAAAGATCTTGAAGATTATCATCCGACCACTATTCTAGAAACAGGACACGATATTCTTTTTTTCTGGATTGCCCGTATGATTCTAATGTCTCAGTATCTCTTAGGAGAAATACCGTTTGAAAAAGTTTACCTACATGGCATGGTCCGTACAGCCGATGGTAAAAAAATGTCTAAATCACTCGGTGAAAAAGCTATCGACCCATTAGATATAATAGAAAAATATGGCAATGATGCATTACGGATGGCAATGGTCATAGGCAATACTCCAGGAAATGATTTAAAATTAAATGAAAACGATATTCGTGGCTATGGAAAATTTACTAACAAAGTTTGGAACGCTTCCAGATTTGTCTTAGAGCAAACAAAAGATTTTAATATTATCAATACATCAAAACTCGATGAAGAAGATGCACTAAGTAAAAAAGAATTAGAAAGTTTGATAGCTGAGGTATCAAAAGAAATGAGTGAATTTAAATTTTCTCTTGTCGCCGAAAAACTTTATCATTATTTCTGGCACACCTTCGCGGATATTATCATCGAACGTTCAAAGAAAAAGATTTTAGAAAATAAAAATGCAGATTCAGCTAAAGTTCTTCTTTACACACATTTAATTACCTTACTTAAAACCTTACATCCTTTTATGCCATTCGTTACAGAAGAAATTTGGTCGATGATGCCCACGAAAGACCAAGAACAAAACAAAAATCTATTAATGATTGAACAATGGCCCCTCGCTACGCTCGGGACCTACGGCCATAATGATAACAACTGATCCAAAAACTTTAATCGTAGCATTTTTGGGTGGAATTATCCCTTCTCTTTTATGGCTATGGTTTTGGTTGAAAGAAGACGAAGAACACCCTGAACCAAAAGGATTAGTCGCTATAGTATTTATAATGGGCATGATAATGGTTATATTTGTCTTGCCAATTCAAAAATTTATACAAGATCAAATAAGCTCTTATGAAGGTAAGCTTGTATTATGGGCTAGCGCAGAAGAAATATTAAAATATCTTGCGGTATTGGTGATCTTGTGTAAAACAAGAAATGCCGACAAACCAATAGATTGGCCGATATATATGATTACTGCAGCTCTAGGATTTGCTGCTCTTGAAAATATGTTATTCTTGCTTAAAATTTTTCCTTCTTCAATAGGAACTACCTTGAGCCTAAGTACTGGTAATCTAAGATTTCTGGGGGCCAATCTCCTTCACACGATCTCAAGTGGAATAATAGGTATCTCGATAGGAATTTCTTTTTTTATGAAAAAATGGGAAAGAAATAGTTTCCTTTTTTTTGGATTTTTAATTGCTATTGCCTTGCATAGCGCCTTTAATTTTTTTATAATAAGAAATGATGGAAGTGATTTCTTGAAAGTATTAGCATTTTTGTGGGTCGTTACAATTATAATTATGTTACTTTTTGAAAAAGTAAGAAGAATGAGTGAAAATTATTAATTAATAAAATCAAGTATCGCGCCTTAGGTCGCATTTTAAAGGAGAATGCGACATGATTCATTAGAATCAATTGCGCGATATGATTTCGTAAAATCATATGGAAAATAAAAAAAGAAGTTTTTTTGAAAGACTCACTGGAAGTGTTAGTAGTGAAGATGAAGAAACAACGTTTAAAAAAAATTACTTGGGAAAAAATTTAAAAGAAAATACTGAAGATAAAAAAAACAGCAATTGGATTGAAGAAGAAAACGAAGAGGCAGAATTATCAGTAGATGTTTATCAAACACCAACTGATATCGTCATTCAAACGATGATAGCTGGAGTTAGACCAGAAGACTTAGAATTATCAATTGCCCGAGACATTATCACCATATCTGGTAAACGTGAAGAAAATAGAAACATAGATGAGGAGAATTATTTTACCAAGGAACTCTATTGGGGTAAATTTTCACGCACCATATCACTTTCTGTAGAAGTAGAACCAGAAGAAGTTGAAGCAACAGAAAAACACGGCCTCGTTACAGTTAAAATAAAAAAGGTGGATAGAGAAAAGAAAAATACCGTTAAGGTGAAATCAATCTAAAAACAAAACCCGCTTAAGCGGGTTTTGTTTTTAGTGGTGCCTGGGGAGTGAATCGCACACTCGACCTGTCCCTCTTCAGGGGAACGCTCTACTACTGAGCTACCCAGGCAATATTTATTT
>Ga0172379_10010998_pt1 | contig 10862 bp, 13 predicted proteins | sample GrowelOW334metaG_FD_119756 | JGI IMG/M metagenome (GOLD analysis project Ga0172379, IMG submission 119756) | Groundwater microbial communities from an aquifer near a municipal landfill in Southern Ontario, Canada - Groundwater well OW334 metaG | ecosystem: Environmental > Aquatic > Deep... | reverse complement strand
GTTCCCACAGCGCGCGGAACGATTCGGGCGTGGTCGCGGTGATCGCCGCCAGGCTGGGGTTGCCCCAGCGTGGATCGCCATCGTGGAGCAAGCGTTCGAGGTCGCGCGACAACACGCCGTCGGGCGACGAACTCGAACTGGGATAACCCGAGATCGCCACCGCGCCCGCGCGCAGCACCGGTGCCGGGTCCCACGCCGGAGCCGACAGCGCCGCCGCCATGATCCGCAACTGGTCGTTGAGATCGCTCGGCGAGGTCATCGCATTGTAGGTAAAGGCATCCTCATCGACCCCGAAATCGAGGCCGATCCGGCGGCCCGACGTCAAGGCGTCGAGATCGCCCTGGTTGAGCTTGCCGATCCCGCCTGCGGTCAACGCCAGGCCCGCCGCCCACGCCGCCGTCTCGCGATCGGTCGGCAGCGCGTTATAACCGCCGCCGAAGCGCACGCGCACATAAACGCGGCTGTCCTCCGATGGCGTCGGATAGATCAGCACGCGCACGCCGTTCGACAGATTATATTCCTGCATGTCGAATTCTTTGATCGTCGTGTGCGACACGATCGTCGCCGGAAGCCCCAGCTTGGGCAATTTGTCGAACGACACCTTGGCCTGCGTGATGCGTTTGCCCGCCAGTCCTTTGACATCGACCTTGAGCGCGGCGGCGAGCTTCGTCTCGATGCCGGGCTCGGCAGCCGGGGTCGAAATCAGCGCGCGTGTCGCGGTGCCCTGGAACACACGCCGGGTCGAGGCGAGGATCTTGTCCGGTGCGAAGAAACCTTTCTTTTCGGCATCCTGGAACACCCGCTGAATCGTCGATGGCGCAGTGGTCGTCTCGCGAATGTCGAGCGCCTGAACCATGTCATCGGCTTCCTTGCTGCCAGCCTCGGCGCGATAGGTATCGACCAGCGTCTTGAAGGCGATGCGCTGTTCGGCAAGCTCGCGCTCGATTTCGGCCCTGGTCGGCGGCGACGCCTGCGCATCGGCGATGACCGCGCGTACATCTTTCAAGGCGGGCTCCCACGCCGATCCGACCGGCAGGATCGTCACGAAGGTGCCATTGGCCGAGCGCGAGGGATCTTCGAGCCGCACCGCCGCCGCGATGAAGCTGCCGCCCGAGCGCGCGCGCGTTTCCAGCCGACGATTGATAACCGCCAGCGCGACGCTGTCGGCAAGCCGCTTCTGGTTGAACACCACCGTATCGTCATTGTAGTGCCACGGGCGCACGATCGCCATTTCGATCCGCGTCGGGATGCCGGGCTCGACCACAGCCTTGGTCGTGATCTGCTTGGGATCGGGCACGCCGAAATCGGGGTCGGGCGGGTTCGGCCCCGCCCCCTTCCAGTCGGCGAAATTCTTGGCGACCATCAGTTCAAGCTTGGCCGGATCGAAATCGCCCGCAATCACCACCAACGCGCGCTCGGGCCGATACCAGCGATCGTGAAACGCTTTCACGGTCTCCGCCGTCGCGGCTTCAAGCTCGGCAACATGGCCAATCGGCGAGCGATCGGCGAGCGGCTGCCCCGCGAAGAAGGTCGCGTTCAGCGCATCGAACACACGCACTTGCGGCCCCGGCGCCTCGCGCTGTTCGGCGAGCACGGCGGGACGTTCGGCATTGAGCGCTTGCGGCGTGATATTGGGCTTTGACACCATGCCCGCCAGAATGTGCAGGCTTTCATCGATCCCGGCATCGGTCGCGCTGGGCAAATCGAGCTTGTAAACCGTTTGCGTCGGCGTCGTTTGCGCGTTGGTGTCGGAACCGAAGGTCGTTCCCATCCGCTGCCAGATCCGCTTGGCCTCGCCATCCGGCACATATTCCGAGCCACGGAAGGAGAGATGCTCGATCATATGGGCAAAGCCGCGCTCGCCATCCATTTCGTACAGCGAGCCCGCATCGATCCGCACGCGCACCGAAATCTGGCCGGGCGGGACGCCGTTCTTGCGCACCGCGTAGCGCAGACCATTCTTCAAGGTTCCGAAATGCCACGCCGGATCGGGCGTGATGTCACTGCCCTTGTAAAGCCACGCCGCGCGGCTGGCGATGGCATTGCCGGGTCGGCCATCGCCAGCATCGGTTGCGGACGGGCTCGCCGCCTGTTGTGCCTCCGCGTGGCTTTCGGCGCTGCGCACCGTGTGCTGGGGAGCGGCACCGATGGTGAGAAAGGCGAGAAGGGCGAGGCGCGTCGCACGCGAATAGACGATCATGGCAGGCACGATAGCGCGCAGGCCCCGGCTCCGCCAGCGGCGCTTGGTCCGGCTTGCGGTCGGTTCTCGCGCCGGATAATCGCCGAATTTGCGACAGTGGATTTCCAAATAGGCACCATATCCACCCTTGCGCCGGTGCGAGCAGCGCGCCACATGCCCATCATGCTGATCGAAACCGAAACAACGCCCAACCCGGCGACGCTCAAATTCCTGCCCAACCGCGTGGTGATGGAGGCGGGTACGCGCGACTTCGTCACGCCCGAAGAAGCTGAAGCCTCTCCCCTGGCCGAAGCATTATTTGGTCTTGGCGATGTGACCGGCGTGTTCTTCGGGCGCGATTTCATCTCGATCACTGCGGCCCCCGGTAGTGACTGGAGCAACCTCAAGCCCGACGTGCTTGGCCTGCTGCTCGACCATTTCAGCGCGGACATGCCGCTGTTCCGCCCCGGCACCGCTGGCGGGATCAGCGTCCCGGCTGACAACGCGTTCGCCGATGCGCCCGAGGATGCCGACATCGTCGCGCAAATCAAGGATCTGATCGAAACCCGCATTCGGCCGGCCGTTGCCAATGATGGCGGCGACATCGTTTATCGCGGTTTCGACAAGGGCAAGGTCTATCTGGCGATGCAGGGCGCGTGCGCCGGTTGCCCTTCATCGAGCGCGACCCTGAAGAACGGCATCGAGCAATTGCTGCGCTATTACGTTCCCGAAGTCACCGAAGTGCGAGCCGTATGATGACCGTTTTGAACGATGCCACGCTGGACCAGATCTTCCGCACCGCGCGGTCTTATAACGGTTATACCGATGCGCCGGTCACCGAAGACGATCTGCATAAAATCTGGGAATTGATGAAGTGGGGCCCGACATCGGCCAATCAGCTTCCAGCGCGCTTCGTGTGGTGTACCAGCGATGCGGCCAAGGCCAAGCTCGCGGAATGTTGCTCGGCCCAAAATGCCCCCAAGGTACTGAAGGCCCCGGTCACGGTTATCATCGGCATGGACCGTGATTTCCACACCCATCTGCCCGAACTGTTCCCGCACGTCGACGCCAAGGCGTGGTTTGATGGCGATCCCGAATTGCGCGCCGCTTCGGCCTTCCGCAACTCGAGTTTACAAGGCGCCTATTTCATCATCGCGGCGCGTGCGCTCGGTTTCGATACCGGGCCGATGTCAGGCTTTGATGCGGGCAAGGTCGATGCCGCGTTCTTCGCGGACACGCCCTCTGTCTCCACCAACTTCATTTCAACGCTGGGACATGGCGACGCTGCGACGATCTTCGATCGCCTTCCCCGCCCGGCGTTCGAAAAGTTCAACAGCATCGCCTGATATCGGTTTGCGTACCCTGGTCATCGAAACCGCGACTGCGGCTTGCTCGGTCGCGCTGATGGAGGGCGGAACCGTCATCGCCCAAGCCCATGAAATCGTCGGGCGCGGCCATGCTGAACGGCTGATCCCAATGATCGCGGCGCTCCCGGAGGGAGGCCGCGCGTCGCACATCCTGGTCGATTGCGGTCCCGGCAGCTTTACCGGCATCCGCGTCGGCGTCGCGGCGGCGCGCGGGCTGGCGCTCGGCTGGGGCGCCACACTGAGCGGCTATTCCTCGTTACCCCTGCTCGCCACCGCCGCCTTTGCATCGGGGGTAACCGACGATCTTGCGGTCGTAATGGAAGGCGGGCATGGCGAGGTCTTCATGCAAGGCTTTACCGCCCCATCCGCCGGGACCGGCCCGTTTGCCTCGCTACGGCCCGAGGCGGCATTGGCGGCATTGGGCGGGCGTGTCGCGGTCGGGAACGGCGTGCGCTTCCTGCTTGCGCTGGAGCCGACGCTCGATGTGCAGGAGCGCTTGCCCAACGCCGCCGACGCCATTCTCCTCCCGCCGCACCTTGCCGCGTTGGAACCCAAGCCCATTTATGGGCGGCCACCGGATGCAAAACCGCAAATGATTGCGACCATGTCGGCATGAGTACGATGCTGGGCATCGATTTGCGCAGCGGCGCGGTTGCCGATCTCGCGGTTGTCGACCGCATCATGCAATCCGCTTTCGATGCGCGCTTCGGCGAGGCGTGGACGCACAATCAAGTTCTCGGGCTGCTGGCAATGCCTGGTGTGTGGTTGACGATCGCCGAACTTGGCAGGGAGCCGGCTGGCTTTGCGCTATCTCGCCGTGTGCTCGACGAAGCGGAACTACTTCTGTTGGCAACAACCCCGCATTTACGTCGGCGCGGTGTTGCTGCGGCGTTGCTGCGCTCGGTCGCTACAGACGCTTTGTCGCAAGGTGCGCGCTCGCTGCATCTGGAAGTCCGAGACGGCAATGAGGCCGTAAAGCTTTATAGTAGCGAAGGTTTTTTAAAAGTCGGAGAGCGCCGACATTACTATCGCGGACCTGGCGGGCAAGCCTTTGATGCTCTGACCTATCGTAGGACTCTTCCCTAACAATACTGTCATGCGGCGTAATACCTACTTGCGCACAGGCGAATGACGCGCAATAGGCATCAACCTGACGATGCGTAACAATCGTCCAGTTCGGTTGAAAGGATTATTATGGACATCATGAACGAGCTTCAGGAGACTTTGATCACGCTAACAGCGGATATTGTTGCGGCCCATGTCAGCAATAACAGCGTCGCCGTCTCCGATCTGCCGGTATTGATCGCTAACGTTCATGGTGCGTTAAGCAACCTTGGCGGTCCGATCCCGGTCGAAACCGTGAAGCAGGAGCCTGCCGTTTCGGTCCGCTCCTCGATCAAGCCAGACTTCATCGTTTGTCTGGAAGACGGCAAGAAGTTGAAAATGCTCAAGCGCCACTTGATGACGCATTACCAAATGAGCCCCGAGCAATATCGCGCGAAGTGGAATCTTCCTGCCGATTATCCGATGGTTGCACCAAATTATGCGGAGCAGCGCCGGACCCTGGCGAAGAAAATCGGCCTCGGCACCAAGCGCCGCAAGGTCGTTCGCTAAGCCTGTTCAGCCCCTCCCTTCACGGGGAGGGGCTGGTCAAGCGGTTGTTGCGAATCACTATCCCCTTTCGCAACAAGTACGGAACGCCTAAACGCGTCGTATGGCGCGTCATATCGATCTCGAAGCTCTCTGCGCGGAAAAGGGTCTGCGCATCACCGATCAGCGCCGCGTGATTGCGCGCGTATTGTCCGATGCCGACGACCACCCCGATGTCGAAAAGGTGTATGAACGCGCCTCCGCCATCGATCCTGGCATTTCCATCGCGACGGTGTACCGCACCGTTCGCCTGTTCGAGGAAGCCGGCATTCTCGACCGGCACGACTTTGGCGACGGTCGCTCGCGCTACGAGCCGGCGCCCGAGGCGCACCACGATCACCTGATCGACGTCGAAACCGGCAAGGTCATCGAATTCGTCGATCCCGAACTCGAACAGCTACAAAAGGCCATTGCGGAACGATTAGGCTTCCGCCTGGTCGATCATCGCATGGAACTCTACGGCGTAGCGCTCGACCGCAAGGCCTGAGGCGATGCCGATTCGCCCCGAGGCTCGCGCTGCTGCGGCGGCGGGCAACCCGCCCCCGCTTGGCTGGCTCGGCTGGTGGCGGCTATGCACTCGCTCCGCGCTGTTGGCGTTTGTCCTGCTTGTCTCGATTCCGCCGCATTATTTGTGGCGCATTCTGCACATTTCCTCGCCCTGGCCGCGTTTCTTTCTGGCCACTGCCGCGCGAATTTGCGGCGCGCGCGTCAAAGTAAAAGGAGCCGCGCTGAAACGCGACGTCTTCTACATCTCCAACCATGTCAGTTGGATCGACATCCTCGCCATTGCCGGAGCGAGCGGCACTGCCTTCGTCGCCAAGGCCGAGATTCGCGATGCCCCGGTGGTCGGTTGGCTCGCCACGCTCAACCGCACGGTGTTTGTCGAGCGCGAGGACCGGCTGGGCGTCGCCGAACAAATCAACCGCCTGCGCGATGCGCTGGCTGAGACCTGGTCGGTCACCGTTTTCCCGGAGGGCACGACCACCGACGGTCGTTCGCTCTTCCCGTTCAAGACGCCGATGCTGAAGGTGCTGGAGCCGCCGCCGCCCGGCATTCTCGTGCAGCCGGTGCTGCTCGATTATGGCGCGGCGAGCGAGGAAATCTCCTGGATCGGTGTTGAATCGGGCAAGGATAATGCGGTGCGCCTGCTCGCCCGGGCTGGCACCTTTCGGATGACCGTAACGTTCCTGGAGCCGTTCCACCCGCGCGACTTTCCGGGGCGCAAAGCCATTGCCGCCGAAAGCCGCCGCCGCATCGAAGAAGCGCTGGTCCGCACGATCGGCCACCCGCTGCGGCCCTTTACCGGGCACCCGCAACCGTAATTTGTCACGCTCGCGCGGCGCGCCTATAGCCCGCGCATCATGAAACCCGCCCCCAAAACCTATGCCGTAAAGTCCTTCGGCTGCCAGATGAACGTCTATGATGGCGACCGCATGGCCGAATTGATGGCCGCGCAGGGCCTGACCCAAGTCGATCCGATCGAAGCCGATCTGGTCGTGCTCAACACCTGCCACATTCGCGAACGCGCGACCGAGAAGGTCTATTCGGACATCGGGCGGCTGCGCAAGGAGGCGCTGCGCGACATCGGTCGCGCGCCGATGATCGCCGTTGCCGGTTGTGTTGCCCAGGCCGAAGGGGCCGAGATCGTGCGCCGCGCCAAGGTGGATGTGGTAGTGGGGCCGCAAGCCTATCACAATCTGCCCGAGTTGGTGGCGCGGGCGGCGCGCGGCGAATCCGCGCTCGATACCGATATGCCGGTCGACATGAAGTTCGGCCATTTACCCGCGCGCCGCCGCGTGCCGCCGAGCGCCTTCCTGACGGTGCAGGAAGGTTGCGACAAATTCTGCACCTATTGCGTGGTGCCCTATACGCGCGGTGCCGAAGTCTCGCGCGGCTGGGACCAGATTGTCGATGAGGCCAAGGCGCTGGTCGATGCGGGTGCGCGCGAGATCACGCTGCTGGGGCAGAACGTCAATGCGTGGAGCGACGATACACGCGGCCTGCATGACCTGATCGCGGCGCTGGCCGACATCCCGGCGCTGGCGCGAATCCGCTATACCACCAGCCACCCCAATGACATGACGCAGGGGCTGATCGACGCGCACGGTGCCGTCGAGAAGCTGATGCCGTTCCTGCATTTGCCGGTGCAATCGGGCAGCGACCGCGTGCTGCAGGCGATGAACCGCAGCCACAGCCGCGATTCCTATCTGCGCATCCTCGAGCGCGTCCGCGCGCGCCGCCCCGACATCGCGCTGTCGGGCGATTTCATCGTCGGCTTTCCCGGCGAGACCGATGCCGATTTCGAGGATACGCTGAGCCTGGTCAACGCGGTCGGTTACGCCCAGGCATACAGCTTCAAATACAGCCCCCGCCCCGGCACCCCCGCCGCGACGATGGCGGAACAGATCCCCGAAGGGGTAATGGACGAACGCCTGCAACGGCTACAGGCCGCGCTCAACCGCGATCAGGCGGCGTTCAATGCCGCCACCGTTGGCCGCACCTGCCAGGTGCTGCTGGAGCGGCCCGGCAAATTGCCCGGCCAGTTGATTGGCAAGAGTCCGTGGCTGCAATCGGTCCATCTCGTCAGCGATGCCGCGATCGGGGATCTGGTCGAGGTCACGCTGGCCGAAGCGGGCGCAAATTCGATGCTGGGGACGCGCACAGCCTAAATTCTCCCCTCCCTGGAAGGGAGGGGAGCCGCACACGCCCCTCGACACCGCCCAACAAAAAGCCCAAATAGAAGCCATGTCGAAGCCCGCGCCAACCGATCTCGTTCCGCCGCAATGGAAGCGCAATCCGGTGGCCTTATGGGTCTATATCGCGGCGGGCGTCGGCATGATCCTGTTGTCGGGCGCGCGCATCGTGCTCGAACGCCTTGGGCTGCGACGCTGATATCTGGCTGCCCCCGATCGACCGCGCGATCCGCGGCTTCGCACTGTCTTCCTGATGTGTTGCCCATCCAACCGAGCAAAGGAAACGCATGAGCCGCAAGCCTGTACCCGCGCAATCCGGTGATCGTAGTCGCGCTGAACTCGTGTTCGACCGACCGCAATTGATGGCGCAACTGTTCGGGGAGTTCGACCAGAATCTGCTCGCGCTGGAGAACAAACTCGGCGTCTATATCACCGCGCGTGGCAACAAGGTCGGGCTGGAGGGCAGCGCCGAAGCGGTGGCGCAGGCGCGGGATGTGCTGCACGGGCTCTACAACCGGATCGTGCGCGGCGAAGTGGTCGATCCTGGCCTGATCGACGCGGTTATCGCCATGTCGAGCGAACCGACGCTCGCCGGGATCATTCAGGCCGATGCCGGTGGCGGCGCGGTGCCGCAGATCATGATCCGCACGCGCAAGAAGACGATCGTGCCGCGCACCATCGCGCAGGCGCATTACATGCGGCAATTGCTCAACAACGACATCATCTTCGCGCTTGGGCCAGCGGGCACCGGCAAGACCTATATCGCGGTCGCGCAAGCCGTGGCGCAGCTCATCACCGGCAGCGTGCAACGGCTGATCCTGTCGCGTCCGGCAGTGGAGGCGGGCGAAAAACTCGGCTTCCTGCCCGGCGACATGAAGGAGAAGGTCGATCCCTATCTCCGCCCGCTCTACGACGCGCTCAACGACTGCCTGCCCGCCGAGCAAGTCGAACGGCGCATCGCCAGCGGTGAAATCGAAATCGCGCCGATCGCCTTCATGCGCGGGCGCACGCTCGCCGATGCCTTCATCATCCTCGACGAAGCGCAGAACACCACGCCTGCGCAAATGAAGATGTTCCTCACCCGCTTTGGCGAGAACAGCCGCATGGTGATTTGCGGCGACCCCAAGCAGACCGATCTGCCCGGCGGGATGAACGCGTCAGGGCTGAACGACGCGGTCGGTCGGCTGGAGGGCGTGGAAGGCCTGTCGATCTGCCGCTTTGGCAGCGGCGACGTGGTGCGCCACCCGATCGTGGGGCGCATCGTCGAGGCGTATGAGGGCGTCGATAGTTGAGTGTGGGGATATCTTTTGGTAAAAAAGAATATCCCCGGAGGTCTAAATGGCGTCGCTGTTCATCAAAGATCACGAAGCCAATGCCTTGGCCGAGCAACTGGCGCAGCGTCGGGGAATGAGCAAGACCGCCGCAGTCAAGATGGCCTTGACGCATGAGCTGGCGCGCGATGGTCAGGACCGCTCCATCCGGCCACCGGTGCGTGAGGTGTTGGAGCGCTTTTGGCGCGAACACCCCTTGGGTGAACCCACAGGATTGAAAGCCGACAAGGCATTTTATGACAGCCTCAACGACGAAGATGAAGATTGACGATCTTCGTCAATGCCTCCGCATTGGTCGCAATGGCAACGCGTGAAAGCGATGGCGAGGACCTTGAGCAGGCGCTCGATCGCCATTACGATCGGCTATACTGCGCGACGGGTGCATGGGAGGCCACGCGCGCGATTTGCTTGACCTGCTGCTGCACGACCTCGGATTTCAACTGGTGCCGATCGGGGAGATCGAGGCGCGTATCGCCATTGACGCACATCACCTCTACGGCAAAGGAACGGGCCACCCCGCCAACCTCAACATGGGCGACTGTTTTGCTTATGCCTGTGCCAAGGCGAACGATGCCGTCCTTTTGTACAAAGGCAATGACTTTGCGCATACCGATCTCGCCTGATGCTTGAAATCGCCCTTTCGCGCGAAGACGTCTGGCCCGAGCAAGATTGGGAGGCGCTCGCCACCCGTGCCGCCACGGCGGCGATGGAGCGCACGCCGCATGGGCCGTTGCTCACCGTCACCGCCACGGTCGAAATCTCGGTCCGGCTGACCGACGATGCCGAGGTGCAGACGCTCAACGCGCAGTATCGCCAGAAGGACAAGCCGACCAACGTGCTGTCCTTCCCGATGGTGCAGGCCGATCTGCTCGACACGATCGACCAGAATAGCGACGCCAATGACACTTGGGGGGGCGAGATTCTGCTCGGCGACATCGTGCTCGCTTATGAGACGTGCGTGCGCGAGGCGGGTGAGAAAGGCGTGAGCGTCGAAGATCATGCCACGCATTTGATCGTGCATGGCACGCTGCATTTGCTAGGGTACGATCATCTGGACGATCGCGAGGGCGATGCGATGGAGGCGATCGAGGTCGACGCGCTCACCGCCCTTGGGATCGCCAACCCTTATTGTCTCGAAGAGGACTAAACGACCGCCATGCCCGACGGCCAAAGTACGACCGGCACCGCCAGCCATCTCGGCGGTGCCCCGCATAACGAAACCAGCATCTGGCGGAGTTTCCGGAGCTGGATTTCGGGTCATTCGGGCGACGATTCGCTCCGCGCCACGCTCGAGGAAGCGATCGACGCGCATGAGGAGGACCCCGCCCCTGACGCCAAGGGTGACCTCTCCCCGCTCGAACGCACGATGGTGCGCAACCTGCTCCATTTCGGCGAGCGTGATGCGGGCGATGTCGGCGTGCCGCGCGCGGACATCGTCGCGGTCGAGGAGCAGACCAGCTTCGCCGATCTCGTGCGGTTGTTCGCCGAAGCCGGGCATAGCCGCCTGCCGGTCTATCGCGAAAAGCTCGATACGATCATCGGCATGGTCCATATCAAGGACGTGTTCGCGATCCTCGCCACCGGGGCCGAGCATCCGGCGAGCATCGCCGCGCTGATCCGCGAACCGCTCTATGTGCCGATG
>Ga0172379_10010997_pt1 | contig 10863 bp, 11 predicted proteins | sample GrowelOW334metaG_FD_119756 | JGI IMG/M metagenome (GOLD analysis project Ga0172379, IMG submission 119756) | Groundwater microbial communities from an aquifer near a municipal landfill in Southern Ontario, Canada - Groundwater well OW334 metaG | ecosystem: Environmental > Aquatic > Deep... | reverse complement strand
TAATCACCTGTCACATCATCTCTTCTTTCTCATGCCAGTTATGAGAATAGTAATGAAGTGTCAGAACGAGTAATCACCTGTCACCACTCTTCTTCTTTCTCATGACAGTTATGAGAAAGAAGAGATGAAATGCCATGATAGCTAATCACCTGTCACATCATCTCTTCTTTCTCATGCCAGTTATGAGAATAGTAATGAAGTGTCATGATAGCTAATCACCTGTCACCACTCTTCTTCTTTCTCATGCCAGTTACGAGAATAGTAATGAAGTGTCATTATAACCTCTTCATCTAACATCACCTCTTCATCTAACATCACCTCTTCATCTAACATCACCTCTTCATCTAACATCACCTCTTCATCTAACATCACCTCTTCATCTAACATCACCTCTTCATCTTCTCCCCCTCCCCTCTTCATCTCCTCCCTTCACCTCTAAACCCACCATCACTTCATCCCACTCCTCTTCTTAACTCATCTCAACACGTAATTTCCATCGACTAACTCTTATTTCTCTCACACATTAAAATGGATATCACCACTTTCCTCACAGATCTTGACCAAGGTGATACACCTGTCAAAGATAAACCTAGGCTCATAGAAGCCCTAAAAGAACTATCATCTCTTGTCGGGATGAAAGAAGTCAAGAAGGAGGTTATTGCTCAGCTTCTCTTTCTCATCACAAATATTAAGCTTAAGGGTCTAGCCTTTGCCACTGACTCACATCTACTCCATACCTTGATCATTGGGTCTCCAGGTTGTGGTAAGACACAGTTAGGACTTATTCTCTCAAAGATCTGGTCGTCGTTGGGGATTTTGGGATCTGACACTCCTGCTTCAGATACACTCACAACTCGTCTTTTTCGAGATAATGTGAGCCTAATCCACTCTAATAAGGTCATATCAGAACAGTTAGAGCGAGCCGAGACGGCTGCCTCTGCCACATTGAGTAAGGTGAGGGAGATGCGGTCAAGGCTCTTTGCTTTGAGAACACAATGTAAGAAGGATCCGTCAAAGTCGGTAGATGAGAACATTAGTCGGTTGGCTCGGGTGTCAGCGGATGCTTTGAGTTATAGTAGTATGACTTGTAAGTCGCTGGGTGATCAAGGGGTTGAGGATGTTAAGGATGTTAAAAAGGTCGAAATTGAGACAGTACTACCCCCGGCAGAAGCCGTCTTCAAGATAGTCTCTCGTGTTAACTTTGTCGCTGAGTATGTAGGTCAGACAGCTACTAAAACTCGTAAGCTTCTTGAAGAGTATAAAGGTGGTGTCCTCTTTGTGGATGAAGCCTACTCACTGTATCATGGTGACCGGGACAGCTTTGGAGCCGAGGCCTTGACTGTTATCAACCAGTACATGACTGAGAACTCTGACTCGACAGTCTTAATCTTTGCTGGCTATGGTGATATTATGAAATCTACTATCTTCAAAGCCCAACCTGGCTTGGCACGACGCTTCGCCTTTACCTTTGAGATTCCTTCTTATACCGCTGAAGAGCTGGCTGATATCTTCTTAGTCCAGTTAAAAGCAGATGACTGGCACTATGAAGATCGGAACAGTCTCATCGAGTTCTTCACTACTCACTACTCTTTCTTCCCTTCTTGGGGAGGCGACACTAAGCGTCTCATCTTTCAGAGTAAGTTAATCTATACTACTCAACACTGGAAGACCGAGACGACTTCAAGACACCTGACTCGAGACATCTTAGACCTGGCCTTTATCCGTTATAAAGCCCATCAGCCACTTGACGTGAGCCAGCTGAAGCAGTTTGACGCCCAACGTGTCTATGAGGAAGAGGTCTTGAGTCAAAGAATTAGAGAACACAAGGAGATTAAGGCTCATGAGAAGTTGTATGACGAGTTTAGGGAGGTGGAGAGAGCTCAGATGCTGAGGAAGGTGAGAGAGAATCAGGAACGGTTGACTCATGAGGAGTTATATACTGCTAGTAGGAAGTTAGAGAGGGAGGAACTCGAACGGAAGTTAAAGGAGAGTGAGAAGCAGAAGGAGTATGATAGAAGGGAGAGGCCTGAGTATATGTATGTGTAATGTAAGAGTGATGATATTACGTCTTGTAAACTGTAAATAACTTGATGGATAAGATAGATATGGGGAGATAAGATTTATCAAAGTACATAGTGCCTGACTTGCTTTAATAGCGGTGAATAATAGTATATATTTGTTGGACTGGTATTACGATACCTGAATAATTACATAAGTAGTCTACTTATGTAAAAAGAGCTTATCACCCTTACAACTCCCTCAACGCCCCATCTCTCTGTCCCCTCGGAATCAACTCCACCTCCCTCTCAGACAAAGCAATAGCTACCCAAGAATAAGTACTCATCGGTGAGTAGTATCTAATGTTAGTACTACTCAAGAGTAATAGATCGACCACCGCCTGGATCATTCCCTTTGTAACGTACCTATTAAGTCGTGGTATCATCACAACTCTCTCGTTTAATGGCTTCTCCAATAGCTCAAGTTCATCACTACAAATGAAGATTCTCTCAGTAGTAGTCAATAACAAGTGAGACACTGCCTCTTTCACTCTTACTCGTAGCTCAGTCAATCCCATCACATCAGTCCCTCTAGCGTGAATACCAGACATCTCAGATGTAATGTTATACTTCACTCTTTCTTCCTCTGCTAATTCTAGGATACTGGGGTGCCACTTAATCGCCTTAAGAGTCTTGCGAATAAAAGCAGATGGTACCTGTGGTAAGACAAGAGGATAGTGTAAGCTGACATTACCTGGAGTGTTTTGTAAGTAGGTGAGGAGGTTAGGGATGTCGTTTAGTGGAGCCTGCGGTAGGGTTCTAACTAACTCTTCTGATAGTAAAGGTAAAGGATGTTCAAAGAGCTTGGAAACTGGTACTGTCAGTTGATCGTTAAGAGGCCAACAGGAATAGACGACTCGTCCTGTCGTCTCTTGGATGTATAGGGCGTTGATGAGGGAGTGAAGGCGATTGGCGAGGCCTGCTGTTTCCCAGATGACGAGGGCGGTGGGATCCATTTTAGAGAGGTGAGGTGAGAGCGTTATATCATTCTCATAAAGGTATGAGAATAGAGTAGTGTGATAAGTTAGTCGATTACGTAGTTCATTATCACACTCTATTCTCATGACATGTCGCCCTAAAACATCATTGTAATGATGTTTGCGATACTCCTGTAGAGTAAACCTACGACCTCATATCAATGAGGTCGTCGTTGTTAGCTGGCTCGCCCGACGCTACGATGTCATATCCCTCACTTGCCAATCTCTCACCTGGATAGTTCCTGTCCAGCCAAGCTTGAACCTTGACCCGACAATCGTCATAGTAATCAACCTCTGACTCTTGTGACGCCTCCTCACTGTCAAAGATGATCGTGACAACGTGTGGGTCAATAGTATCAAGTCACTCACCTTCAATGTACACTCTGTAAGTCATTACATAGCCAGACATCTTGGTATCAGCTGTATTTCCTCTCATACGAAAGAAAAATATCAATATCTTATACTCGTACCACCATGACACTTCATCACCATTCTCATAACTGTCATGAGAACAGATACACTTAACAACTCAAGTAAGATGAAGTCGAAGCTTTTAACCTCTCACTATCTTCCAAATCACCCCAGTCCCCGGAGCCGACACCACTCCCCCATCACCCCGATAAATCGCTCCCAAATCCACCACATACAACTCTCTCCCATTTGGAGCAAAGTGGCACTCTACTGGCGTCCTCATTCCGCTAATGGCATAGTTCTCAAATCCTTTCACCACACCCGCCATTTCACTATTCTTTATAAAGGTGATAGGCACTCCTCCCTCGTCGTATCTCACCACTCCCGCCACTGGCATCGAGACGCCCGTAAATAACTGTCCCTTAAACCCAAAGTCATCGACAATACTAATGTCAAACTTACTACTGGGACTCTGTATAACTGGCGTCACCATCCACGGTACAGCTACAGTAGGAGCATTTCTTACTAACGCACTCAACTTGGGACTTCCTTTAGGTCTATACTTCTTCTCCAGTACACTTTCACCAGAGACATAGTCAGGAAAGCCGTGCCAGGTACCCTTCTCCACCTTCCAAATGCTATCACTGCCATTCTGAATGGGTCTAGAACCACGATTCTCCATGCCTGAGTCACTCACGTATAACTCACCTTCATACCACCTAACACCATATGGATTACGGAAGCCATCAGCATAGACCTCTAACTCAGTACCATCCAGATTACACCTTAGGATAGCCCCATTAGCTTTCACTACTCCTGTCACCTCGTTAATCTTGTGACTACCAAAAGGTTGAAAGGCTCCTGTCTTGGTGGCTGTAAAGATACTTCCCAAGACACCTCCGAAAGAGGTTAGATTTTGAGACTCGACTGTCCGATAGCTAGTGTCGTAGAGCTTAGTGTCTCGAGCCGGGACATCGTGGATGATAGGATCAAGTGTTCTAAATGTATCTAATCCCACAACTCCAGAGTTAGTGGCAGTACCCTGTCCGAAATAGAGCTTACCATCTGAACCGGCTGACATCTGGTTGTTCGAGTAATCGCCATTAGAAGGAAGGCCAGTAATGAGGTCATATGCCACGCCTCCATCAGGGATCACAACAATCTTACCTCTACAACTAATATACAGCAGACCCTCGTTCCACAGTAGGTCATTGATGGGGGCTGGGAGTTGATCGGCCACTACCACCACTGATCCATCGGGTGATAGCCTCAGCACTCGACAGTGAGCAATGGGGTCTCCAGGTGCTGATCCTGACTCACACGTATAGATTGTTCCTTTAGCGTCAAAAGCAATGGAAGTGGGATATGTCAGGCCAGAAGCGAAGACTTCAGCTTTATAGCCAGGTTCTAGGATGAGAGAGGTGGCGTCGGGATTAGGGACTGAAGGAAGGGTGAGTGCGGACATGAATTTTGTTAGGTGGATAATAGTTTTCTTAACTAAGGAACTGACATCCTAAAGCCTCATAATATTCTCAAGCTCTCATATGTAATTTACTCTATTCTCATAGAGTAAAATGACACCTCCACTTCTCATCCTTGACTGGGACGACACACTCTTCCCGACCACCTACTGCGACACACATCACCTCTCATTAAAATCCACACCCCAAGACATTATACCCTTTCTTCCTGCTTTACAAAAGCACTCTACTACTCTCGTCTCACTCTTTAAATACGCCATTCCTCGAGCTCGTGTCAGGATTGTCACCAATGCGGGGCTTGACTGGGTCTATCTCTCCTGTAGTAAGTTCTTACCTGATCTGTCTAGTATCCTAGACACTCTTCCCATCATCAGTGCCTGTGATATTTATTCTTCAAGATACCCCAACAAACCCTATAGCTGGAAACACCACACCTTTAACGTCTTAATCATTGATAGCGACACTAACGTTATCTCTATTGGAGACTCGTGGGTGGAGCGGAACGTCACAAGAGAGATTACTAGACTCAGAAATATACCATGTAAGACCCTTAAATACATTGACAAACCGTCACTTGAAGACCTGACATGGGAGCTAGTTAAAACCCTTGAGTATCTACCCTATCTCTTTGATACAATGAAAGACGTAAGTATTGAAGTCAGACCACCTGATACAGCTCCTTTAATACTCCTTTAACCTGACGTCGAGGTGCGTTTGAGAGGGCAATAGCTATCCAAGAATAAGTACTCATGGGAGAGTAATACCTTATCTTTGTACCACTCAATAACAACAGATCGACCACTGCCTGCTTCATACCCTCTAAGGTGTGACGACTGCCACAAGCTGTCCGGACAATTCGAGGACTTACGATGTCTCCAAGCACTTGTGGCTCATCGCTACATATTAGGATTTTAGCACTTCCGATGCGGTACAACGCCTTCTTCACTTCTATTTGTAGTTGTGTAAGCGAGGTAATATCAGTGCCTCTGGCATGGATACCGATAGTCTGATCGTTAAGACTGTACCTAAGTCTTTCAACCTTGACTCGTTCTAATAGAGCCGGATGCCATACAACTCCTTTTAATACTTCTCTGATAAAACTAGAGGGTATTTCCTCTAGGACTAATGGGGTTCTGACACTTACATTAGTGATAGGTCTCTGAGTCTCGAGGAACCTACAGACATGACTCAGAGGAGCCTGTAGCATGTCTCTGGCTATACTTTCCTCTATTAAAGGTAGAGGATATTGAAACAGCTCATGGACTGGTACCTGTAAATGCTCATTGAGAGGCCAGCAAGAATATACAACTCTATTTGTCTTCTGTTGTAGATAAAGTGCGTTAATGAGGGCGTGAAGTCGGTTAGCCAGGCCGGCTCGACTCCAGACTACAAGCATTTATGGTAGAGAGAAAATTGTTTCGAAGTTCTTTGCTTCGCCTGAACTCTAAGTTTGGAAAAATGGAGACTCGGCAACAGAGATTTGCTCTGTGTGTCAGAGAACTACAAGAGACAGGGATTAGCAAGGCGGATCCTGGACGGATTGTGAGAATGGCTCTCCTCGATTTGGAGTGGAAGGAGCTACAGGAGGCTAACAAGGGAGTCCTCAGACCTGAGATGTACTACAACATGGCTATGCCTCTTTTGGACTCACCGTCACAGTACTCTACTCCCTGTACACCGATGCCCTTCACACCCACACCCTCACCTCTACCTGCGACCAATGGTCGGTACCTACAATATCCAATGGTGGTATCATCAGCCAAATAATCATACTCTATTGTAATAGAGTAATTCTAGTAATCTTGAAGATACTCGCTGTCACCAGTAGCATTTGGATCAAACATACCAAAGGGATAGAGATCGTCTCTCTCGTACCGAGGTGGATGTAGCAGACTATAGCTCTCACTAAGACCACATTGTTCAACACTATAACCTCCCATCTCACCTGGATTTGCCAACTCAACTCCCTCCAACGTCAAGTCCTCATCTTCCACGTCAAATCCACCCCTTAAGGTAGCTAGTCTGATACTTTCACTCATGGTAGCGATCAAGTCGGCCTCAGTCATGGGTCTTTCAGGAGTAGGTATATCAAGTAGCTCGCTAATAGCCTCAAGCTGTGCGATGGTGAGCTGACAGCATAACGGTTCTAGTTCTCCATTCAATACACGCTCTCTTAATAGCTCTTGGTCGGTGTCTGGGTAGTAGGTGATCAGATTAGCTAACTTAATGTTCTCTGGTACAGTAAGAGGGTAGTCTCTACCGGCATCGGCATAGCTGAAAACCTCTGAGAGAATGCGATCAATGAGGTAGCTCTTTGGGACTGTGGCGGATAGAGGAGAACGACCTAACCTGTCAGAGATGCGACGTAGCTCTGGGACACTAAGTCCATAGAGATTGATACCACCTCTGAGAATCTGTTGGGCTAGAGCTTCCATTTGGTGGAGAGGATAACTTTTCATGAAAAGTTTGAACTTTAATCCTCTCGAGAGGTTTGGAACTAAAGAAGCTAAGATGCCTCCCAAAAGCTTTTACGCTGTGAGAAAGGGGGTGGAAGTGGGGATCTTTCCTACCTGGAGTAGTATGAAAGGGTTGGTGAGTGGGTTTAGGGGTGCGGAGTTTAAGGGGTTTGAGACAAAGGAGGAGGCGGAAGAGTATATGGGGAGTGGGAGCAGTAGTGGAAGTAATGCTTGTTCAGCTAGCAGTGTGCCAGTCACTACCTCATCGGCTTCCACTCCCACTCCCACTCCCACTCCCATCATCCCAAGTGTCTCAGATGAAACAAAGACAGACTCATCTGATCCACCTCCGTCAGTCAAACGCCCCCTCCGCATCTCCAAACCCATCCTCCCACCTCTCTTCCGTAACCCTCTCACCAGCCTCGATCTTACTGAGATTTATGTCGATGGTGGTCACAACCGTCAAACTGGTATCGAAGCCTGGGGGTGTGTGGTGGATGCTGGAGGAAGAGATCTCATTGCCCCACACTCTGACCTCTTCACTGACATTCCCCTCAGAGACGTGGTGCTACCAGTTGGCCCAAGGTATGTCTTTGTGGCCAAGTTCTCAGATGTCACCTCGCAACAGAACAATGGAGCCGAGTTATTAGCCACCGTGGGAGGGTTGCGACTGGCTCTCAAGTATCCCAGTGTCAAAGTACTCAAAGGAGATTCTACAGTGGTCTTAACGTGGTGGAGTCGGTGCTTGGGTGCGGACAAGCGACAGACAATGGATCCCCGAAAGGTGAGGTACATCGATGAGTTGATCAAGCTCCGGAAGCTCTTCGAAGCTCAGGGTGGTCGGCTGGAAAAGATTGGAGGTAAGTATAACTTGGCTGATTTAGGTAGGCATGTGTAGTCTTCTAATCTCTCAGTACAAGCTATCTCCAATATTTCTCTACACTCGTAGAGAAAGAAATTATATCTTCCACTAAAATGGAGACTCCGACAATCGATCTTGTCTACTGCTGGGTTGATGGCGACCACCCTCAGCACCAAGCTCTCAGAGCCTCATACCGACCAGCTGATCACTCATCTGCTCATATCACTCGGTTTCGCTCGGCCGGCGAGATATACTCATCCATTGACAGTGCCTGGAAGTTTGTTCCATGGCTTCGTACTATCTTTGTAGTTGTTGATGATATCCAAGTTTCCAGGTTTGACATCTCCAGAGTAAGTAATCCTACCAGAGTAAAGGTCATACCCCACTCTATCCTTTTTCAGAAGATGCCTTCCCACCTACCCACTTTTAACTCACAGGCCATCGAAACTCATTTAGGAGATATCCCAGGTTTAGCTGAGCTCTTTTTGTATGCTAACGACGACACCTTCTTTGGAACTCACTGTCACTGGAGCCAGTTCTTCTTTAATAACTATCCTAAGATAGCATTAACAACCGAACGACTTAGAAGTGAGGTTGTTCCCGGGATGGCAACTCACTTTCACTCACGAGTTAATAACAGTAAACTCTTAAACACTCTACAGGGGCGAGTCAGTACCCGCTATTCAGTGACTCATCAAGTGAGGCCTCTCTGTAAGCAATTGTATCGAGAGGCCTGGGCTCATCCTTTACTCTTTTCTCCATTAGTTTATACCTCAGCCTCTAAGTTTCGTAGTGCCACTGACATTGAGACTGCTGGATTGTTGTTACACTGGGGTTATCAGCAGGGGAAGGTGATGCTAGCCAGTGACATTAAGAGTAAATATGTGGGAGTGACACATAAGACCGATCTGGCGGTGTTATCTAGTGAGTTGTGTTTGGGTAAGTATCACTTATACTGCCTAAACGATGTGATGCTTAACTGCTCTCCTATTAGAAGTCTATGCTTTCGTAATTTCTTAGAGACTATGTTACCAAGTTCTTCTAAGGTGAGACATGTGGCAATGGCTATGCCAATGGCTATGCCAATGGCTATGCCAATGGCTATGCCACCCCAACATGTACCAGCTTCAAGACCCAAAAGACGCTCTCATGCCAAAACCGAAGCCACCAGAATCGCCCAAGCTTTATATAAGGCGACACTAGCCCGAATGGCTTCAGCTAAGCGACCACCTGTTAAGAAACGAAGGAAACCTCCGACCAAAGTTATCACGTTACGAGACGTGAAGATGCTACTCGCACGAATTAAACATTAATTATCACTAACTAAATGAGAGTAGGGGTTGCTATCACCACCTACAACAGACCTAAACACCTAGCTAACTGCTTGAGCCAAATACGAAAGCATAGCCCAGCCTCGACTATGATCTATGTCTCTGATGATTCTCAAGACAGAAAGGGAGTGGCCTATCGTAAGACCGACTGCCTAGAGGCTCTTTGGGCTGGCGGGTGTGATTACTTCTTTCTGTTAGATGATGACTGTTTCCCTATCTCAGACGGTTGGATCGACTTCTTCATTGAGGCTCGTCTCAGCACCGGTCACGAGCACTTCTGTTATACTCCTAGTAAGTTTAAGATGAGTAGTAAAGAGGGTATCAACGTCTGCGAGCATAGTAAAGGGGTATTACTCTTTCTTACGAGAACAGTAGTGACTATGATAGGTGCTTTCTATGGAGGATATAAGTTGTTTGGTTGTGAACATACTACCTATACTCAGAGAATACATCGAGCTGGTTTTACTAGTATGGGAACGGATCTGTCGTTGGTGGGGGCTGAGAAGTATGTATATGCGATGGACTTTGATACGGGCTTAGGGTTTAATCAAGCGTTGGGACATCACTCCACCATTACTCAGGCTGATAAGAACTTGTTGTATAAGGAGAATAGGTGTCGGTTGGATCAGGATACTGCTTTATATCTACCTTTACCTATTAGTAAGAAAGGAATGATTGTAGGAGAGGAGGTGTGTATTGTGGGAGTTGGAGCAGATGAGGGAGTGGAGTTGGAACCATCGGAGTTTTGTAGGTTTCTCACTACCTCACTTCTATCAAGAGGATATAGAATTACTAATGATAGAAGTAAGCTAGTAATTGCGTTTGGGAGGTTACAAGAGCCGTTACCTCCCAGGTTCATCATAGTCAAAGATGATACATCACCTATCCAGCTTCTCTCTCAAGCTCTTCAAGTATGGGAACAAGACGAGACGAAGCTTGGGAGAGAACCTATTCATTCTGTTCTTGTGGGATGTGATCGTATACCGTGGGAAGTGATAGAGTCGTACTCTTAGAGTGTGTAGGATTTGCTGAGTAATTCTTAAGTATTTCCACTCGAAAAGTGGAAATTAGTGATGCTTCCGATGAAGTCTTACACGAGCTGTGTCAGTCACTCTCGATGCTTCCTTCAGACAAGGATGATGGCGACGGTGTTAACGCAGGAGTAGATGAGCTAGAATCCACACTTGACACTGATGAGCTAGAATCCACACTTGACACTGATGAGCTAGAATCCACACTTGACACTGATGAGCTAGAATCCACACTTGACACTGATGAGCTAGAATCC
>Ga0172379_10010996_pt1 | contig 10863 bp, 7 predicted proteins | sample GrowelOW334metaG_FD_119756 | JGI IMG/M metagenome (GOLD analysis project Ga0172379, IMG submission 119756) | Groundwater microbial communities from an aquifer near a municipal landfill in Southern Ontario, Canada - Groundwater well OW334 metaG | ecosystem: Environmental > Aquatic > Deep... | reverse complement strand
TTGTAGGCGAGTTTCATGACACCGGTTTAGTCACGGTGCGTGACCCTTATACAAAAGTTGCTCGGCGTGAACTCGATGAGAGTGCAATTCTCAATCTCAACTTTGATGGTGTTCGCTCTGATGGCTCGGCCTGGAAGTATGAATACAACAGACCCTTGGTGCGCAAAGACAAGTCGTATGCTGAAAATGAAATTATTCGCTATTTTCAGGATTTTGACCGTCTCAGTGTTTTGCAGAAAAAATATGTCGTTGATAGTTTGAACATTTGGTCTGCTAGTGGCATCCTTCAAGTCGTGAGAAAGTCTGAAGGTAACGCTGCTTTGGGCAATGTGAAACACGGTGCGGCGGGCGTTACAAGAGTTCGCTCTGGCATGGTTGATCTCGATTTAGAAGAGTTTGATCGTGACATCGATTTATTTAAACGTTTTGGCGCACTAGCGGTAGTGTCAACTCGCGTGCAGCCTTATGTTGAGGTGCGCATTAATCTCGTTGTCTCGCACGAGTTCGGACACCAGCTACAGTTCTGCCTTTCGCAGGCTTTGCAAGATCGAGTGGCCGAACTTTATAGCGCACGTCTCAAGCGCTCTTTGAAGATGTGTCCTACTCCAGCCGGGTACGAAGGCGGTTCAGAGATACTTAGACCTGAGTACGTACCGAACCGCATGTTTGTATCGGGTTATGCCAAAGCCAGCAAATTTGAGTATTGGGCCGAAAGTGTCGCTGCCTTCTCTGTTCCGGAAGGACGTCGTTTGTTGAAAGAGCTGGATCCCGCTATTCATAAAATGTTGACTGAGATTGTGAAACATCCAGAAACCGCATTTACACCCATTCTTACTGAGCCTCTACTCGATTTGCAGTCTAGCCTTAGGCTGGGAGGAGAGTTGAAAGAGGATTTGCTCAATTGCTAGTTCCTTCCAAGCAACATCTCCTGCCCTTTCGACACCTCCCGCCCTATCGACATCTCCTGCCCTTTAGATCTTTGGTATCCGTGGCAAACAAGACTCTACCCATCGCATTAGCAATTACTTTGAGCCTGACTATCAGTACTGCTAGTGAGAACGCTCACGCGGCTTCTGAGGGGGCGCAACCCGTACTGCGAGCAATTGACCCATCTGCTGCTAAGCTTGACGCTCCGCCACCGCCTGAAGCTTCTGTTGATCCAGGTCGCAAATTCAATCAGAGTAGAGCCCAGAGCAATCCATTTAACAGTGGTATTCAGGGGCGGCCTCTCGGTTCACCGCCCCAACAATATCAACAACCTTCTAATCAAGTTCCAAATCAGGCTCAGCCCATGCAAGCTATTCCTGGTATGTTGAGCCCACAACTTGATCAGTCTGAAGTTCAAAACCAAGCGCCAGGCCAGCCTCAAGGCCAAGCTCAGAGCCAATCCCAAGGCCAGTTTCAATCGGCGCCTAGTATGGTTAGTCCTGCAGATGAGCAGAGAGTTACTCGACTGGAAAAGCAGGCCTTTGGCAATACTTATCCGGAACATGAAGTTGATGACCGACTGGAACATTTGGAGAAGGAAGTCCTTGGCGGAAAAAGCGATGGACAGACAGTTGAACGCATTGCACGCTTAGAGCAAAAGCTGCTCGGTGGTACAGCTTTTGGTGGCGCTTTTGGTGGTACCGCTGCAGGTCAGGCGGCTGTGCCGGCAAACAATATGACAGCGGTAAACATGTCTGGAAATAACTATATTCCTGGAAATAACTACGTGCCTGTGCCAGCGTCTGCCTATCCTGCACCGGTCGCCGTTGCGCCAGTGTATAACCACCAGCCTCCAGCTCAGCGCCCTCAGATTCCCGGCAATCATTTGCCACCAGGGCAGGTGGCAGTGCCTACAGCTTGGAATAATCAGCCAAACTTCGCACCTCGTGCTTATGGTCTAGGTCAAGGCACCGGAGCTAATTCTGGTTCTAGAGCTGGCTCTGGTTCAAATTCTGGCTCAGGTCCTGTTCCCAGCCCTGTTCCGGTCTCAAGATCAGGGTTCCCTAATACAGCGAACCATGGCAATGTGGGTGCGCCGAACCGGCCTCCGGCTATAAATAACCAAAATGCAAACCCGATTCCCAATAATAGAATCGCCCAGAACACTGGCGCACCTAACTATGTTCCGCAAGCGCCAGTTGCCAGTTCTCTTGTTATCGATGCTTCAATCGTTGCTAATTCGCTCAACTACGATACTCAGGCTGGTGATTATCTAGGTTCGATCAGGCGCTTGAATGCAAACAATAGCGGTTCTGTATACGCTCATTGGCGGCAGTTTCCGGTGAAGGTTCGTTTACCCCTTGGCTCTCCTGAGTCATGGCAGCGCAACCTTGAAGCTGTAATCGCCCGCTGGGATCAATATGTGCCAGTAAAAATTGCCTTGCCTAGTGAGCCCTCAAATGTAGATGTTCTTTGGGTAAATCAGCTACCTCCCAAAGCCCTAGGTGTTTGCCGCCTCAATATTGTTAATGGCCAAATGCAGGTCTGGGTGTACCTTCTGCGTCCGAGTTTCTATGCTGCCGATGTGCCAGAGCGCACACTTGGCGGGGTCTTTACTCGCGAAATGGGGCACGCACTAGGCTTATTCGGCAAATCAGAGAAGCCTAGCGATTTGATGTATGCAGCTGAAAACGGCAGCTCCAATCTTAGTGCGACGGCTAACAATGGTGGCGCTACGGGCGCTGCTGCTGCGAAGAAAAAGGCTCCAATCAAATTACCTGGTATCGGCGCCCGTGATATCAACACTCTCAAGCGAATTTATGAAGCTCCGGCGAGCCCACCTGGTCTCAGCCTAGAGCAGCCCTTAGAGTGGGCGACTAGCTACTAAACTAAAACTAAGACTAAAACTAAATCTGATTCTGATTCTAGTTCTGGCTCTAGTCCTGATTCTGATTCTGAAACCGATTCAGACTCTATTTCTAAAATCCACAGTTACGTAGTAAGCACAAAAGCAAAATACTTGAGTACTCAAGTATTTTGCTTTTGAAGACCAGCGAACACTATTTAACTAGTTGGAGTTAACTGACTGGCATTAATCGACCGGCATCAGCTGACGGGCATTAGTTAATCGACATAACTTTGTAACCGCTAGGAATCACAAACAATTCAGCTGCTGGTGCGGCTGTGCTGATTTTGGTTAATTGCATAGTGGTTGTGGTTCCGCTTGCCTTGGTTATGCTTTTGACCAAGACTTGGGCATTGTTGTCGACCCATACTTCGGATTCCGCGCCGTTTTCTTTATAGCTCCAGCCGTGGCAAGAGCGGCCGTCAATGCTCTTCACGCCAAGGTCTTTGGCATTCTTCTTTTTGGCTGTTTCGGCGTCCATATTGCCTTCATAACCTTGCTTAAGAGGCATTTTTGTGATCATTTTTTGTGCATCCATGATCGAATAGCACACCTTGCCAGGGTAGTCGCTGATTGAGACTACTTTATATGTTGCCGCTTTGCTCTCTGAGCGCAATTTGCCCTTGCCATCAGAGGTCAAGCGCATTTCTGTCTTGCCAGCTGGTGAAACGCACACATAATTGGCGTCGTACACTTTGGGATACAATTCGCCTTTTGAGTCGGCCGCTTGGACCATCGTGGCACTCATTGTTGAAATCACGGCAAGAGCCAGTGATGCTAAGAGTTTCATGCATATCTCCTGTTAGATTTTTACTTATTACCATGGCGGCGGACGAGGATACCATAGCAATTAATGAGGCTTTCCTTTGAAATTGCTCATACCATTTAGTCAATAAAAGGTGCAAAATTCATATTGTGGGAAGCCCGTCAGAGGTTAACCTGCGCTGGTCATTAATTAGGGGGATAGTCGTGGCTGCTACAGAAGCAAAGATTCAAGAGATGACAATTGCTCATAGTCCTGATACCGATGATGCTTTCATGTACTACGGTCTATTCAAGGGCGCAGTTGAAACCAGCGGCATCAAAGTAAATCAAGTGATGAAGGATATTCAGTCGCTTAATTTGGAAGCGGTCAAGGGCACCTACGAAGTATCGGCGATCTCGTTTGCTGCCTATCCGAGCGTGCGCCATATATACAAACTCATGTGTTGTGGCTCAAGTATGGGTGAAAATTATGGTCCAATGGTGGTGGCATTACCAGGCACCACTATTGATCAGCTCAAAGAAATGACAGTAGCAATTCCTGGCAAAGAGACCTCGGCCTTTCTCACTATGCGCCTCTGGCTCCATAGCCTTGGACTACCCGAACTAAATGTGGTGGCAGTTCCTTTTGATCAAATTGTCGAACAAGTATTGAGTGGAAAAGTTGGTGCCGGTTTGATCATCCATGAAAGCCAGTTGACTTACGCTCAAGAAGGTCTGACTAAACTAGTTGACCTTGGCGTTTGGTGGCAGAGCGAAACGGGATTGCCGCTGCCTTTGGGTGGTAATGCTGTGCGCAAAGATTTAGGCGATGAGATGATGCATGAAGCCGCTAATATGTTTAAGAGTTCGGTGCAGTATGCTCTAGCCAATCGTACTGAAGCATTGCATTATGCAATGTCGTTTGCTCGCGATATGGATGAAGCCACTGCTGACAAATTCGTCACCATGTACGTCAACGATTTAACAGTTGATTGTGGAGAACGCGGTCGCGAGGCTGTTCGGCTCTTCTTCCAAAGGGCTTACGACACTGGCATATACAAAGAGCTGATTGTTCCTGAATTTGTAGTCTAGGGCTGATTTATAAATTGCTTGATTGCGCCGACAAAGCCATTGGCATTGACGAGTCCTATGTCGTTGTGTCCTTCACCGTGGCAGGTATACATCTGCTTCGGCGGTAATGCCTTACTGTACATAGTTTCGCAGTAGGCAAAAGGCAAAATTGTGTCTTTGTCACCGTGCATAAATAGAATTGGTGGATGAGCTCCTTGTACTGCACTTAGATTGTCGAAGTTTGGCTCTGGTACAAGGTTCGGCGGGAGTACATAGAGAAAGAATAATTTGTCGCGCGCTGTTTGTAGCAGCGAGGTGAATCCGGATTGCAGAATTACCTTACCCACTTTTCGATTTTTCATAATATGAGTAGTGACACCACAGCCAATCGACTCACCGTAGATGATGATATTTTCTGGCTTGTAGTGCAGGGTATTGACGACATAATCGTAGGCGGCTAGACCATCGACCAGTGTGTGTGCACAGGTGGCACTGCCACCACTCTCACCATAACCTTGATAGTCATAGAGAAAAACAGAAGCACCACTGCTGACGAGAAGAGACGATAATCCTACGCGGTGGCCAATGTTGCCAGCATTTCCGTGTGATACCAGTATGATTTTATCGCTGCCTGGCTTTTCTACCAGCAGTGCTGCCAAGCTTTCTGGCTTTTCAAAACCTTTGTCATTTGTCCGTTTGGCCAGAGGAATTTTCAGCTCGCGACTTTTGGTTTTGAATAACTCATCGAGTTTTTTCAACTGTGGCTTCCAGCTCACGTCGTAGAGCGGGTGCAGTACGGCCAAATCTTTGAAGACAAAGAGCAAAAGCAGGCTCAGAGCAGCATATATCAAATAGAGCTGAACTGTTGCTTTGACTATTTCTTTCCAGTGAAATTTGTTTGGTTTGGTTTTCTTTAGTGGTGGCTGCGCTTCAGGCGATGCTTCTTGCTCATTATCTGTCGATTGGCTAGATGTTTGTGGTGTCAAAATTAGTTCTCGCTGCGTAACAGTGATTTGCTCTTACAACTATTTCGGTACTAAATCCATCTTATCGTCCGACCCTCGGAGTCAGTTGCCGATCAGACAATTTGTAAAGTGTTGGCAGGGAAATCAGCGATTACTTATTGAAATGCTTTTTCGAATTTACTTAGAGAACTACCTTAGAGAACTAAGCTATTGCGTGAGCTTTGCCCCTAGCCGATTAAACTGAAAACGCAGTTTCTTGATGTCGTCTTTGTTTTTATCTTGAACATTGAAAATATCGACTGCCACTGTCATCGAATGGGGCGCCGTCTTGCGATATACAATTTTTGTAGACTCGCCTTCGTTAACTCCCTCGAACGTTGCCTCGTCAGCAGAAAGGCTAGTGAGGCGACAAACCTGTGCTTTTTCTTTGCTCTCCCAGCCGACCAGTTCGCGATCGAAGTGCTTCATTTTGAGCTCTATTCCGTCAGGGACTTTTTGAATAACAAGTAGTTCGTAGAAAGTGGTATCGGAGCCCTTAATGGACCTGTAGCAGCCAATCATAGTATTGCCGTCCGCTTCTGACCAGTACTCCTCAACGATAGATGAGTGGCTCTCGCTGGCTCCGCGCCAGGTTCCACACATAAATGAGAGCGCTGCCAATGAATAGTTAGTATCTGCGAAGGTAGACAGTGTGCCAATTGCTGATGCGGCGAGCAACATGGTGGCGACAATAATAGCTTTCCACTGAATTTTCATAGGAGTTATTCTGACACAGCAAAGGCTACCGCTGCAGGTGCCCTCGATGCCCTCGATGTCAACAGGCCGGCGCTTTGGAAGATTCAACTTAACCAAATCTAGTTGCGTGTTAGCAGCGGCTGACAGATTGGGCATGATGCTAAAATCTTGGAATTACTCTACAGATCAAAGATTACGGTTCACCTCATGGACGCTACGCAGGAAACGATCGGTTGGGAAACCTATTTGACGGCTGGATCAAAGGCCCTGGGCCTAAGCCGCTTTGATGACGCGGAAAAGCTTTTTCAAAAAGCCTTGATGGAAGCTCGTAAAGAGTTACAGGATGGGGCTCAAGGCGCTGGCTCAGCGCTTGCGACTGAATCTGGCACGGCGAGTGAGGGTGCTTCCGCTGCTGAGAGTAATTCAGCAGCTTCTACAGCAGCTTCTACTGCTTCTACTGCTGCAACTACGCTTGTGGCCGACAATGCTCAGCTGTCTGAGATTGGCGTGGCTCGCATCTCTGCCAAGATGGGCGAACTTTATTTGTTGCAAGGGAAATTTAAAGAGGCCGAAGCCTTCCTCAAGCAGGCCCTAGACTTGTTTGAACGCACCTTGGGCAAAGAATGCAAACCTGTGGCCGATTGTCTCACTGAAATGGGAGCCGTTTACCGCGCCCAAGGCAAATATTCTTCGGTCGAAGCCCTTCTGCGACGGGCTCTTACAATTTATGAAAGCGAAGACCTAGAACAGCAAGACCCGCTTGAAGTGGCCACCATGCTTGGTAATTTGGCCGATTTCTTGCGCGCGCATGGCAAATACAATGCTGCCGAGCCTCTGTTCCAGAGGGCTTTGGCCAAACGTGAATCGGTTTTAGGGCCAGATCATCCTTCTATAGGTCCCTACCTGCATAATTTAGCCTTGCTCTATCATGCCGAAGGCAAGTACGACCAGGCTGAGCCGCTCTATACCAGAGCTGTGCGCATGTTTGAAGAGACTTGGGGGCCGGACCATCCAAGCGTAGCCACTGTGCTCAATTATCAAGCCGAGCTTTATCGCATGCTTGGTGATTTTGCTCGCTCTGAGAAAATCCACTGGCGCGCTCTGAAGGTAAGGCAGACCGTATTGGGCCTGCAGCACCCCAGTACTGCGCAAACTCTAAGCAACCTCGCTCTACTGTTTCATATTCAATGTAAATACGACCAAGCTGAGCCTCTTTATCAATCTCTGCTGGAGATTCGCACCAAAGACTGGGGTCCCAAGCACATGCATGTGGCTGAGGTGCTCAATTCTTTAGCCGAGGTCTATCACGACCAAGAGAAGTATGCCGAAGCCGAGCCGCTCTACTGGCGGGCTGTGGAAATTATTCAAGAGAATATGGGTCACGAGCACCCAACTGTAGCGAAGGCACTGCGTCGCTTAGCTCATCTGTATGAAGAGCAAGAGAATTTTAGCGAAGCTGATCGCCTTTACCGTTGGGGCTTAGGCGTTAGTGAGAAGGCTTTGGGAGCTGAGCATCCAGAGGTAGCAGAATTAGTGGCGCGCTATGCCGCCCTACAGCGTAAACTGATTCTTGGTGATGACGAAAACGACGACACCACCGAGATTTTGTGGCGCGATTAGCTAACTAGAATTAGGTAAATGGAACTAACTAGAACTAGCTGACTGGAACTAGCTTAGACACACCAGGCATGCCCACCTTGAGCTTTTGGCGCACACCTTCACCGGCAAGTATTCCGCTTGTCGCAGCCTGTCCTACGCCACGTGTCCATGAGCTTGAATCGCCGATGATGAACAGATTTGGAACATTGGTTTCCATGTTCTTGTTCACAGAAATCGAGTCAGGGTAGCTCTTGCATTCAGGTGCGTAAAGCAGAGTTGATTCGCCCGCGACACCAGGACAAATCTTGTCGAGGGCATCTAGGTACTCGACAATACTTTCCAAAATGCGGTGGGGATAAGCTAAGGAGATGTCACCGCATTCTGCTTCAAGAGTGGGCTTGATCAGATTGTTGGTGAGAGATTTGGTGCGTCGACCTGCTTTGAGATCGCCTAAACGCTGAACTAGTGGGCCACCGCCGGCAAGCATGTTGGCGATTTTGGCAATAGTCTGCGAATACATTTGCGGGTTTTTGAATGGTCTTGTGAATGTTTTTGAGACCAGCACTGCAAAGTTGTTGTTCTCAGACTTCTCATACATCTTCGAGTGGCCATTAACCAGCACGTAGTCGCGGTGATTTTCGGGAGTGACAAAGCCTTTCGGGTTGGAGCAGAAGTTGCGCACCACATCGCCCGAGTGACGGCTTCTGTAGTAGAGCTTAGGCTCATAGAAGCGTCTGTCTACTTCTTCCGTGAAGAAGGCGCTGGTTTCAACGCGAATACCAATGTCGACTTGGCCTGGGTTTATATCAAGGGCTTTGTAGAATTCTTGCTGAGTCAACCAGGCAGCACCACCACGGCCAACCGAGACGATACACATGTCGAAGACGTCTTCGACCTCTTCTTCTGGTTTCCTGTAGCGATCCGAGCGCACAGCGAATTTCTCATTGCGACGTGCTACTGACACCACTTTTTTGTCGAAATGAAAGACTATATTCGAGCCCTTGGCTTTGATTTCATTGAGAATGCTGGTGTTGATAGCTGGAGCATTGTCTGAGCCACAGTGCAAAAGTTCTTGATAGTGATAAACCATGCCAGCCATGGTGGCTTTTTTCTTGATCCAGTCGAGATCATCAGCATTGGGCTTAACTACGGGAATTTCGCATGGCGCATGCTGCAAGATTGTAGCTCTGACCATATCTAGGCGCTTTTGCAGTTCAGCTTCACCGACTAGGTCATAAAGGCGACCACCAATTACAGGCGATGCCGAAAGAATTACTTTGAAGTCGTTCCAGCTGCCAGCTGATTGGCCGGGAGCGCAATAGCTGCAAGCTTTTGGCGGACATACGGTCAATTTACCTTGGTCAATTGGACAGGCATAGCGCTTCTCGTAGGTTGGGCCGACGTCAAAGACGTGTACTTCAATGTCTGCACCGGCTAGCTCCTTGAGAGCGAAGAGACCGGAGGCACCGAGGCCAATAAGAGCGAGTTTTTGCATAATTTACCGTGCTGCCACCAAATTGTTAAGCTTAAGAGCAAACCATTATCCTACCACCGTTTGGGGAGGTTGCTAAGAGAAGATTGCAATGCCTTTATAGAAGTTTTTCTTAATCTGGAGTACGGTAGGGAAAGAGATGCAGGAAGGGCGGTTCGAGATCGGACTTCGAGATGTTAGTTCCGAGATCCACGAGCGATTGGTGTAGGTGCATTTTGAGAATTCATAGGGCTGCCGAAGGCGGCGATAAAGAAGGAGTGCTTGCTGAGCTGGCGGCCGGTGTAGACGTGAATCTGCGAGATAACGGATCTTCGGACATGACACCCCTAATGTACGCAGCTTGGAGTGAGGCTGCTGACATTTCAATGTTGGAATTGCTGTTGGCGGATGGTGCGGACATAAATGTCGTTACAAAACAGTGCGGCTCGACTGCTCTTTCTCTATGCGCTGGCAGTCCGGAAAAGTTTAAATACTTACTGGCAGCAGGAGCCGAAAAGTTTGCCGGAAGGCATAGATTGAGGGCTTTCCCTTATGGCACTGACTTTGAATTGGGCCAATTATTGCTTGATTTAGGCTATGACCCTAGTGCATATGACGCTGAAGGGGCTGAAGAATTTGAAGAACTTGAAGAACTTAAAGACGTGCGATGTCCATCCCGCCTAGAGTCAGCAGCTCGACATTTGGAGCTTGAATGGCTGCGCCTATTTGAAAGCAACAAAGTTAGTTTTGACAGTATTGACTGGACAGCACTCATGCGTGAAATTGTTTTAGGCACAATTGACTCCGTTCGCTCGCAACTGGCTTCGCGCGCAAGCTTAACTGCTACAGATTTCCTCAGCCGCACGCCACTACTGCTTGCCATTCGGACCGGCGATATTGAAAAAGCCAAGCTTATAGTTGAGGCTGGTGGAGATTTGGAGCATCGCGGGCATGCTGGAATGAGCGTTCTTGATTGTGCTATCGAAAGCAAATCTACTGAAATGCTGCGGTGGCTGCTTGAGCTAGGGGTGAGCCCTGAGACCCCTGGTGTCTGTGATTGGCTTCCGCTTTACCAAGCCGCTGAAGAGGGTAATGCCGGTGCCGTTGAAGTATTACTCGCTGCTGGTGCTGATGTCTTTGCCGTAGATAATTGTGATATCCAAGCTATTAATGTGGCTAATAACCTTGAGGTGGTAAAGCTTTTAGTGGCTGCTGGTGCGGATGTCAATCGCATAGATGGAATTGGTAAGTCTCCTTTGCGAGCTGCTGTAGAGAAACGAAACCTAGCTTTATTTGCCGGTTTAGTGGAGTTAGGCGCGGACGTCAATCTTCAACATACCTTTGGTCGCACGGCTCTGCATGAAGCGACCAACTACGACAATCTTGAAATGATGACACTACTCTTAAAGAACGGCGCCGATCCCAATGCCGCGGAGGAAGACGGT
>Ga0172379_10010995_pt1 | contig 10865 bp, 9 predicted proteins | sample GrowelOW334metaG_FD_119756 | JGI IMG/M metagenome (GOLD analysis project Ga0172379, IMG submission 119756) | Groundwater microbial communities from an aquifer near a municipal landfill in Southern Ontario, Canada - Groundwater well OW334 metaG | ecosystem: Environmental > Aquatic > Deep... | reverse complement strand
GAGATAAGAACAATGAAAAAGGACTTAAGGGCCCTTCGCGAGACTGATGCGCTAAAAGAAAGAGATAAAATTGCCAAAATAAAAACATTAGAAGAGCAACGAGTAGAAGAACAAAAAAAATTACAAGAAAATGAAGCCATAAAAACTGCTGGCGAAAAAGCAGGACTAGAAGAGGTGCTTACAAAAAATGCAGGCCAAGAAAGAATAGCTGAAAAAGATTTAAAAAATTATGCAACAGAAGAAGAACGCCAACAAATATTTTTGCTTGAATCGCAACGATTGGGATTTGAAAAACAAATTGATGAAATTGATAAAGAAAAAAATCCTACATTAAAATTAGAAAAAAACAAAATATTGCTAGAAAAACGTAATTGGCAAGAAAAATTAAATTCTGTTTTGACAGAAGAGAAAAAACTAGAAGATGAACAAAAATTTATTACAGAAAAACAAGGAACAACTACTATTCCATCTCAAAGAAAGGGTTTAGAACAATCAAGGTGGGATTTAGACAAAAAAATACAAGACATAGAAAAAAAGAGATGGGAAGTAGAAAAACAAATTCAAGATACAGATAATAGGGTAAGCCAAATTGATAAATCTTCTGACATTCTAATAACAGAAAAAAATGGGCTTTCAAATAAAGTCTTAGGAGTAGATAAATCATTGAGAGAAATTTATTCTGCTGTTATGGCCCGAGAGGAAGAGAAAAGAAGAGGCCAAGCTCAAGAACAAATAGCCAGAAGGGAAGCTATGGCAAAAGCTAGAGCATTAGAAAATGAAAAAGTGCAGAGAGAACAGTGGACTGGAATTTCACTTAAAAAACAATCAAAGGACGAAGTAATTTTAAGCAAAGCACCAGAATCCTTTAAAGACAAAATTATAAAAACTTCTGAGATAGAAGAAGAACAGAGAAAAAAATTCATGCAGGATGTAGAAAATTTAGCAGGAGGCAAGGATAAAAACCAACCGAAAATGCAAAAACAAGAAGATATTGTAATACCGATTGCCCTAAAAGAAAAATTAGAAACACCGGCAACACCACCTGCACTGCCAGATATTCCTGTGCCTAAAAAAACAAATAATATTTAAAAAACAATAAATAAAATGAATAAAGAATTAATAGAAAAGCTGAAAAAAAATTTGGAGGATAACAAAAACTCTATAATAAAAGAACTGGAAAGCTTTGCATCAGAGGATCCAAACTTAAAACATAATTGGGATACAAAATATCCAAATAGAGAAGACGGAGATAGAGTTGAAGAAGCAGACGAGGTTCAAGAATACGATAACAAACTTTCTTTAGAACATAGTTTGGAATTAAAATTAAGAGACGTGAATATGGCTTTAGAAAAAATAGAGGAAGGAAAGTACGGGGCTTGCGAAAATTGTGGCAAAGAAATAGATGAAGAAAGACTGCTTGCCTGCCCTGAAGCAAAAACTTGCTTAAATTGTAAAAAATAAAGATTTAAAAAGCCCCCGCCACGGCGGGGGCTTTTTATTATAAAATTTAGCACCTATTTATAACTTATAGCTGAGCCAACCCCATATACTGACAAAGGATTTTTAGTCCCTATGACCTGAAAATGCAAATGGCATCCTGTTGAAAGGCCAGCGCCAAATGTGCCCGGCGCGCCACCCATTAAAGCAATATTTTGGCCAGTGTAAACTTTGTCTCCTGGTTTTACTAGCAAAGTCATGAGGTGGCCATAATAAGTGACTGCTCCATTGCTGTGTAAAATTGATATATGGTTTCCCATGCCTCCATTCCAGCTGCCATTTGAAACAGCTCTTTGGACAACGCCTGCAGCAGCAGCATAAATTGGAGTCCCACATTTATTAGAAACATCAATTGCATTATAATAATGAAGTCCTTGTGAAACACGCCCTTGCGTTGGGAAAATAAAGAAATTATTGGCTAAAGGAATTGTATTGTTATTTATTATTGGAGCAGATTTTTTAGGCATTACACCTCCTGGAATAATTAAAATATCTCCAATATAAATATCGTCTTGATTATTTAGATTATTATAAGAAATTATGTCTCCTGATTGCGCCCTATATCTTGAAGCAATTGCCGAAATAGTATCTCCAGATTTTACAACGTGCAAAACACCGTCTATTGGCAAAATAGTTAAGTTTTTACCAGTTTTAATTGATGAAGAACTTGCAAGATCGTTGGCCCAAAGCAAAGTGTTAACAGAAATATTGTTTGCAGTGGCAACAGATTGCAGGGTGTCTCCTGGCTGTACAGCATAGTCAACTATTTCTTTTCTGTTTTGATTACCACCAAAGACATCCCCTAAAACTTTTCCAGACACAACGCATGGCGTGGCAACCCCACAAAGAGTATTGTTTTGCATTATTTTCAAATCTGGGGTCTCTAATGGAATTGCGTTTGCTTGGCTAGAAAATAAGGTATTTGCACTCACGTTATCAGATTCATTAAAGAATGGATTAAAAAATACGACGTGACTATTAACTAAGTTATTTGTGTTGGCTGAGCTATCGCAAGATGCATACATTGCTGAGAATAAAACAACAGCAACCAATCCAAAATAAAATAAAGGATTCTTAAATAATCCGTCAAAATTGGCTCTCTTCTGCACGTCTTTTATAGAGCACCGAATCGCTTTTGTCCTTATTAAAAATTTGTTAATTATCTTTAACAATCTGTATTAAAATTACCATTTTAAAGCCTACCGGTCAAGAAGTTATGCACAGCTTTTATTCATGCTATAATGATATAAATGAATTTAATTTCTCCAAAAATAATTAAAGAACTTCTTTTAAAATATAGTGCGAAGCCCTCTAAAGGTTTGGGACAGAATTTTTTGATAGATAAAAATGTTTTAGATAAAATTATTGATTCAGCTGACATTAAAAAAAGTGATGTCATTTTAGAAGTGGGGCCTGGCATGGGGGTTTTAACTCAAGAACTGGCACAAGAAGCAAAAAAGGTGATTGCTGTTGAAAAAGATAAAATAATGATTGAAATTTTAAAAGAAACTTTAAATGGTTTTAACAATGTAGAAATAATTCAAGGAGATATTTTAAAAAATAAACTGCAACTGCCAAAAAAATACAAACTAGTTGCTAATATTCCATATTATTTAACTTCTCCTTTAATTAGGAAGTTTTTAGAAAGTGAAAACCAGCCACAAGAAGTTATTTTAATGCTTCAAAAAGAAGTGGCACAAAGAATTTGTTCAAAACCTCCTGAAATGAGCTTGCTAGCTGTTTCTGTGCAATTTTATGCTGAATCAAAAATTATTTCTTATGTTTCAAAAAATTGTTTTTGGCCTTCACCAAAAATTGATTCTGCAATAATAAAAATTGTTCCAAATAAACCCTTCGACTCCGCTCAGGGCAAAAAACAAATCCAGCGTGATTTGTTTTTTGAGATTGTAAAAGCTGGGTTTTCGCATCCAAGAAAACAACTTGTTAATAACTTGACTTCCTTGAAATCTTTAAATGGTGTAAAATTAGATAAGGTAAAAATTTCTAACTGGCTTTTAAGAAATAATATTAGCCCGAGCCAAAGGTCAGAAACACTAAGAGTTTCTGACTGGGCAAATTTAACAAAAAGTTTTTATGTCTAATTTTTTATCAAAAATTTTGAAAAATAAAAAAACATTATTTTTTGTTTTTTTATTTTCAATACTTGTTATCGGCATTCCGCAAATTGCTTTTGGTTATGCTTGGTATAATCCTCTAAGTTGGGGGGATAGTATAGGAAATGCTCTAATGAATGCTGTTATAACTGCAACTCTTTTCCTGCCCTTGCTTGTCACGGCAGTTGCTTCAGATCTTGTTGGGTTGTTATTAAAAATGACTTTAGCCATTGCCCTGGGAGGGACAAGCTATACAAATAGCCCAGCAGTACAAATTGGCTGGCCAATTGTAAGAGATTTAGCAAATATGATGATTGTGTTGGGCTTTATTGTTATAGGAATAGCCACGGCTATAAGATTTAAAGATTATGAAGCAAAAAAACTTTTAGCACCGTTAATAATTGTTGCTATTTTAGTCAATTTTTCTTTGCTAATATGCGGATTATTTATAGATGGAACCAATATTTTAACAAAATTTTTCTTTGACCCGGGTGGAAGCGGACTCATAGATACATACGCTCACAACACTCAAAATAGTTTTTTGATAATCGGCAATAAATTTGAAGGCACTTGGTTTGCTTATGGAGTACAAATAATAGCTATGATGATTTTTAATTTCATCAGCTTTTTTGTTTTACTTTTATATATGCTTTTGCTTTTTTGCAGAATTAGCGCTCTTTGGATATTAGTTATACTTTCACCATTAGCTTTTGTCTCTTATGTTTTTCCAGCTACAAGAAATATTTGGCAACAATGGTGGAAGAACTTTTTCCAATGGTGCATTATAGGAATACCAGCTGGACTTTTTTACTACATCGGTGGAAAAATGATAACTGGAATGATAGAAACACCTGACACAGCGCTTGGAACAGACAGCATTCTTACTCCAGCTATTGTACAAGTATTATCAGGATCTCTAAGTCTTTTGCTCCCTGGAGGATTTTTAGTTATTGGATTTTTTGTCTCATTACAATTTTCTGCAGCAGCTGCCGGTTCGATAATGAATTTTGCAAATAAACATAAAGGAGCCGTAATGGCTGGCGGACTTGGTGCATTGTCAAAAGCGGGTCAATGGGCAAAAAATACAAAACCAATGCAAAATTTAGCACAGAGCGGCTTGGGACAAAGAGTTGAAAATTTAAAAAACAGTACAGGAACCGGGGTGATGGGAAGGGTTGGGGCATTTACAAAAAGGAGAACCGGAGATGCTTTGGGACTACTTACCGGACAAACTCAAACTGATGTGCTAGCAAACGCTTCTGGTAGAGCCGACAAAACAAGATCTGCTTTTGGCCGACTTGGTGAAACAATGGGAGCTATAAAACCTGGTACAACTGGGGTTGCTGATATAAAAAAAGTTGAAGAAGAAGCAAAATCAATTAGATTTCAATATGATAGAGCTAAATTATCTAATGACAGAGTAACTATAGACAGAATACGAAACGATGCGAGAACTGCAACAGGAATAAAAGGCGCTGCATCATATAAGGTTGTATCTGATGCCAAAGATCTTACTGATACATTTAGGAACGCAACGGGCACAGCACCTGACTTTGCTAAAATACATGATAGAGGTAGATTTGCTGAAGTTAATGGGGCGCAAGGAGTTATGGAAACAAATGAAAAATTAAATCCTGAACTTCGCAAATATAATAAATATGAAACAGAAGAAAAAGCCAAAACTATTATGGCGGCAGGTGTGTTTTCTGACGGAACGGCAATTCCTCCTGGAGTAGGGATTGAGGACCTTACTTGCGACCCTGCTAGCGCCAAATTTCCCATTGCTAGAGGAAAAATTGAAGCAGAAGTGGTGGCTGATGGATTTAAAAAAGCAAGCGTTGCAGAAGTCAAAGGTTATCATAAATCCGTACTCAGTAATTCTGCATTTATAGAAAATGTAAGGCCTGAAATATTAAAGAGAGCTGCCCTAGTTGAATTAAATGCAGAACAAGCAACTGCAATTAAGGGTCATTTGCCAAATATAAACACCAGTATAAATACGCTTCTTGGGCTTCCTCCAACAGCTACCAAAGCACAAAGACAAGCTGCAAGAAAAGGGGCTACTAAAAATATAAGAGATCGCGTAGATGATCTTTCCGAAAAATCAACAATTATTAAAGATTATCTATAATAATATGGCTAAACATATATATTTTACAGACGATCGCATTTCTTTTAAAATTTCTGACATCCTGGCAAAGAATGGCATAGATGACACTCCCTTGGACTCGGCATTCCAAGATAAAGAAACACCCATTAATATTATACATAAATTGGCTAAAAATCTTGCTGAAGAAAGAATATCAGAAAATGATTTTATTGAATCAACCAAAACAAAGCTAAAAACAACCGACTTAATTGCACAGAGCATATTAAACGACATAAAAAAAGATCTGCTGCCGTTTGCAAAAGTTGAGAATGAGTCAGAAAATAAAAATTTGGAAGAAAAACCGAAAGAAAAAAAAACGCCTGTAATCCCGCAAAAAAAGAAAGTTTCTTCTGTCTCTGATAAATATCTCGAGAAAATCTAATAAAAATGCAAAAAAAGAAGGGTTGGGGCACCTGTTGCGCTCCAACCCTTTTGCCTTACGGCACTAGCCTTAGTCATCTTCGAAGGCTCTTTCAAGATTCTCTTCAGCGTCACCATGTCCACGGCGGGTTCCGCCTTTATTCCGCTTCTTCTTGCTCTTGCCTTGATCGTCACTCAGATCACCGACGAATACACCAGCTCCGCCTCCACCAGCTCCGCCTCCGACCGACAAATATTTAAGGCCAGGAGGAAGCGGACCCCCATTAGGAGCGCCGAACTCTACTCGACTAACGGCGAGATCCCCGCCATTGGCGAGAATGAGGTCTTTCATGGTACGTGCGTACACATCGTATGCTCCACTGTCTTGCAGACGTTTTCTTGCCTGCTCAACAGTTTCAGTTGGCCGGAGTTGTGGCTGAATCCACGTGTCCAGACCACCGTCAGCCTTCAAACGTGCCAACGCCTGATCTGGCGTTTCAATCAGGGTCTGGTTGGCAACCCATGCATTCATAGCCTCGAGTAGCGGCCCGCCAATAAGTCGCGCTTTCTGGACAGCAACTGCACTCGCGGCTGCTGCTTCATATTTTGCCACAACTGGTGCCTCCATGGCTTTTTGCATTCGTTCTGTCGGGTTAATCTGCTCGATCCGTAAGATAATCTCACCGTGTCCTTCGGTGTCGTTATCTAGATCGTTTCCGTAAATCCCACTTCGTGCAAATAATCCATCTGCACGCAGGAAGTATTCCTGAGCCTTCGCCCTGATTGCGCTCAGGTTGGAACGAGCGAGGGACTGATCCAAAGTGAATTCGGCCATGATGTCGCGCAGGCCAGAAATCACTTCTTCTTCAATCCACTTCTTCAGCTCATCATCAGTGAGAGGCACGCGAGCTCTAATCATTAGAAGAAGCGAATCAATCTCCTTAAATGGGAACCGTATATAACCGGACACCTCTATAAGAAGACGCTGCCTGTCGCTTGACCAGATATAATGCTTCTCTTCGTTCTCTTCCCCTACATGCTTTGCGCCTTCGTACTTAAAGGGAAACTGCCTGGTTGGGATTGTAACCAATTCATACCAATAATGCTTCCCCCACCTAATCGGACACCAGGGGACGTAAACCTTGCCACCTCCATAGATAACCCTTTGAGGCTCTCCGAAGTGCAGCAAAATCCCTACCTCATCTGGGTCTAATGTCCAAAGAGACAAATAATATCGCCACACCAGACCAGCCACACCCGCGAATGAGGCGAGTAGTAACACGGTCAACAACACATACAACAACACAATCAAAAACGTAATCATGGAACGTCTCCTTCCAATTCGAACATCCAATCTATAACAGCCAGCGCAGGGAAATCCCGCACTTACAAGCTGTGCATTTCAAGGGTCTGTTCTATTATTTTATTATATCATATTATAAATGCCTTGTCAAGATGTTAGGAACTATTGTTGCCTATGCTTTTTTGTACGTGATATAATAAATAAAAATCTAACTAGTAGATTTATATTTATTATGGATCAATATCCTATACCACAATTTATTGAGGCAGAAGGCAAAATTGCTTTCTTTATATCCTTTAGACAATTCTTTTACCTTGTGGGAGCTGGCATTATTTGTTTCTTTTTATATTGGATTTTGCCCCTTTTCCTTTTTTATATAGTAGCTGCTATAATTTTTATTATTGCGGCAGTATTAGCTTTTGCGGTAGTAAACGGTGCGCCTATAATAAATGTAATTTTAGGAGCAATTGGTTTTTCTATGGGCGGTAAAAATTATACTTGGAAAAAGAAAGAATCTCCTTATCCTTTCAAACCTATAAAAAGAACTCAAATAAAAAAAATAGAACAAGGTCCTGTTTTGCAAGCTCAAACAAGTCAATTAAAGAAAACAAGGACACAAATAGAGTTAAGAACTAAATAACTCTTAATTCTAAATCAAAATACAAAATTTATGGCAGAATCAGCTACACAAGCATTTTTAGAAATACAAGACATAAGAGAAGGAGTTTTGCTTTTAAAAAATAATGGGATAAGAGGAGTCTTAATGGTTTCTTCTATAAATTTTGCGCTAAAATCAGAGGAAGAACAAACAGCTATAGTTTATGCTTTCCAAAACTTTTTAAATTCTTTAGACTTTTTTTGCCAAATTGTAATTCAATCAAGAAATATAAACATCACTCCATATTTGGATAGTTTGAAAGATTTAGAGGAAAGACAGACTAATGAATTATTAAGGAAGCAAACATCATCTTATAGAGAGTTCATAAAAAATATGGTTGTGGGAGACGTGGTTATGACAAAAAATTTCTATGTTGTCGTGCCCTATAACTTAATGGAAATATTTGGGATGAGAGGGGTTAAAAAACAATTTAGTGTTTTTAATCAAACACCCGGGGGGCAACCAAGTCAGACAATAAAAGACGACGAATTCCAAAGATGCAAGACACAGCTCTGGCAAAGAATGGAATATTTATCAATGGGATTAAAAAGGTGCGGACTGGAAGCTATGCCTTTAACAACGCCTGAACTTATCGAACTTTTCTGGTCTATACACCATCCAGACCAGGCAGAAATAGGATATTATCCTGAAATTCTGCCAGAGCTATTAAAGTAAAAAAAATAATTATGGCATTCTTAAATAATATTTTTGGATCAAAAAAAGAAGATTTGACAGATACTTCAAATATTTTTCAGGAAGAATCTTTTGACGTAAAAGATATCATTGCTCCTCCATACATTGGGGTGTTGCAAGACCATATAAAATTAGGAGAAAGGTTTGCTAAGTCTTTCTTTGTTTTTTCATACCCCAGATATTTAAATACTGGCTGGTTTTCACCTGTTATCAATTTAAATACCCCAATGGATATTGCATTTTTTATACATCCTGTTTCCAGTGAATTAATTTTAAAAAAATTAAGAAAAAAAATCACAGAAGTTTCGTCAGAAATTTTAGAGAGAGAGGAAAAAGGATTAATTAGGGACCCTGCGCTGGAGACTGCATATAAAGATATTGAAAGCCTTCGCGACAACTTAATGACGGCTCAAGAAAAGATGTTTAGGTTTGGCCTTTATATTACAATTTATGAAATTTCTGAAAAGGAGCTACGAGATACAGAGCTTACATTAAGATCAATTTTTGAATCTAGATTAATTTATATAAAACCTGCCTTATTCAAACAAAAAGAAGGTTTTATTTCTTGCAACCCTTACGGTATGGATTTAATAGAAGTCCACACCCCCATGGACACGGCCCCTCTTTCAACCTGTTTTCCATTTATTTCTTTTGATTTAAGTTCTAACGAAGGAATTTTGTATGGCGTAAATAGGCACAACAATTCTTTGGTTTTGTTTGACAGATTTAGTTTGGAAAATGCAAATATGGTAGTTTTCGCAAAATCTGGTTCTGGAAAATCTTATGCTATAAAATTAGAAATTTTAAGATATTTGATGCAAGGAGTTGATTGCATAATCATTGACCCAGAAAATGAATACGAATTTTTGGCAGATGCAGTTGGCGGAGAATTTTTCAAAATTTCCTTAACTTCGCCAAGCCATGTTAATCCGTTTGATTTACCTTTGCCCGGTCCTGATGATAATCCGGAAGATATTTTAAGATCAAATGTTATAAACTTGGTTGGACTTTTAAGAATTATGTTGGGAGGATTAACGCCAGAAGAAGATAGCATTTTAGATGAAGCACTCACACAAACTTATGCAATACGCGATATTACTCCGCAATCAGATCCAAAAACATGGGCAAACAACATTCCTCTAATGTCAGACTTTCAAGAAATTTTAGAAAGCATGACTGGGACAGAGTCTTTAGTTAAACGTATTGGAAAATATACAAAAGGAACTTTCGCAGATTTCTTCAACCAGCAATCAAATATTTCTGTAGACAAAAGTTTTGTTGTTTTTGGGATAAGAGATATGGAAGATTCATTAAGGCCAATCGCACTTTATATCATCATGAGATATATATGGAATGTGGTAAGGTCAAAACTGAAAAAAAGAATTTTAGTTATTGATGAGGCGTGGTGGCTAATGCAATCAGCTGATGGCGCTTCATTTCTTTTTGGTTTAGTGAAGAGAGGCAGAAAATATTGGCTGGGAGTCACAACTATTACCCAAGATGTGGCTGATTTTATGAAATCTGACTATGGCAAAGCAATTATTACAAACTCATCTCTGCAATTTTTAATGAAACAATCGACTGCTGACATTGACCTTATACAAAAAACTTTTACTTTGACCGAACAAGAAAAATATTTATTAATTGAAGCAGCTGTTGGTGAAGGATTATTTTTTGCTGGCAGAAAACATGTATATTTGTCAGTAGTTGCCAGCCAAACAGAAAACCAAATAGTTACAACTAACCCTCAAGAAATTTTGCAGAAAAAAGAGGATGAGAAGAACTTAGAATCTGCTCAAAATTAATCCAACTAAAAAATGGCAGAAGAAGTTAAAAAAAAAATTAAGAATGATGATACAGATATCAAGGTTAATATACCAGAGGGAACGAAAACTTTAAATATAAAAATTACAACTAAAACAAAAACAAAACCTGAAAAGGAAATAAAAGGAAAAGAACCAGAAGAAAAGAAAGAGGAGGGCGGACCAGAAGAAAAGAAAGAGGAGGGCGGACCAGAAGAAAAGAAAGAGGAGGGCGGACCAGAAGAAAAGAAAGAGGAGGGCGGACCAGAAGAAAAGAAAGAAGGCGGAG
>Ga0172379_10010994_pt1 | contig 10865 bp, 11 predicted proteins | sample GrowelOW334metaG_FD_119756 | JGI IMG/M metagenome (GOLD analysis project Ga0172379, IMG submission 119756) | Groundwater microbial communities from an aquifer near a municipal landfill in Southern Ontario, Canada - Groundwater well OW334 metaG | ecosystem: Environmental > Aquatic > Deep... | reverse complement strand
CGAACCAAGATACTGGGCTTCAAAGGCCCATGTCCTACCGTTAGACGATCCCCCAATAAGAGCACTCTATCACTCGTTCGGGAAGAGTTCCAAGACGGCGAGTTCGAGCGGGAGCGCGGGAATAGGCGCATAACGGATGCGTTCGGCGGCGGTAAGGAATGCGAGCATCGTCGCGTGCGTAATGAAAGACCTCGGAGGTCTTTCATTCGATTGAGTGAACTTTTCGAGTGCGGAGAATTCGTCGGTACCGAGTTCTCCCGAGAGAGCATCACGAAGCTCGGGCGCGTAGCGGATGAGGAGCGTGGCGCGCAGCGCTTCGAGCACGAGCTCGAGGAAGAGCTTCATGTCGGCGCCGGACTTCGCCGCACTTTCTATCGCCGCGAGAGCCTTGCCGCGCTCGCCTGCGGCGAGCGCGGCTATGAGTGCATGCACCTGCTCGCGGCGTGGCGCGCCCGTCGCCGCTTCGACCGTCTCGCGCGAAAGTGACTTCCCTTCCGCTCCCGCAAATACTTTCTGCAACACCGAGAGCGCATCGCGATACGAGCCCTCGGCGAGCAGTGCGATAAGCTCGGCAGCGTCGGGCGCGAGTGTGTACCCCTCTTTCTTTGCAACTGCCGCGGTCATCTTCGCGAGCACGGCGCGCGTCGGCTTCTTGAATTCAAATACCTGACAGCGCGATTGCACCGTCTCGGGCACTTTCTCGAGCTCGGTCGTCGCGAGGATGAACACCGCGTGCGCGGGCGGCTCTTCAAGCGTTTTCAGAAATGCATTCCACGCACCCTTTGAGAGCATATGCACTTCGTCGAGGATGTACACCTTGTACGGAGAAGTGAACGGGAGCGTATAGACGCCTTCGGTGAGCGTGCGAATATCCTCGACACTGTTGTTGCTCGCGGCATCCACCTCGTAGAGGTCGCGCTCACTGCAGCCAATAGCGCTCGCGAAGATGCGCGCGACCGAGGTCTTCCCGAGCCCGCGCGTACCAGCAAAAAGGTACGCATGCCCTATCTTCTTAGATTTCGCTGCTTCCTCAAGCGGTTTTGTCACCTGCTCCTGCCCCACGACATCCTCGAACTTGTCGGGACGATAGGTACGATAGAGGGACTGGTGCGCCATAAGCGGAATTATACTTGGTTTTCGTGCAAAATGCGCTCGAGATCTGCGGCGGATTCGGCCTGCATAAGTTCCGCGCGGAGCGCGGCGGCACCGGCAAAGCCGGTGACAAATGCTTTGATGTGCTTTTTTAGAATGGCGAAACTTTTGGGTGGAGAAATCTTTTCGAAATTGTGTGCGAGCTCAATAAGCGCCGCGAGCTTCTCGGCGAGCGGCGTGTCCTCATTTTTCCTTCCCGCGAATACCCACGGATTACCGAACATGCCGCGACCTATCATGATGCCTTCGCAGCCACTCTCCACGGCGAGCTGTTTTCCTTGTTCGAGGTCCGTCACATCGCCGTTGCCGATGAGGAGTACGTTGGGATTTATTTTGTTGCGAATCTCGACCGCTTCCTTCATCAATTCCCAATCGGCTGGCACGAGCGACATCTCTTTGCGCGTACGCAAATGGAGCGTGATGGCGGCCGGTGCTTCCTCAAGCAGGAGCGGAAGCCACTCGTCGAGCGACTCTTTGTTATACCCCACACGCGTCTTTACCGAGACCGGCAGCGCGGACGCTTCTTTTGCCGCGCGGATGACCGCGCGCGCCACTTCCGGCGTCTTCATCATCGCCGAGCCGCAGCCCTGCCGTTCGATGGCGCGATCCGGGCAGCCCATGTTGAGGTCGACACCATCGAACCCGAGCTCGGCGACGAGCTTCGTCGCATACGTAATCATTTCAGGCTTACTCGAGAATATTTGTGCGACTATCGGCCGCTGCTCTTCGGTAAACTGCAGATCTCGCATCAGCGGATTGGTGTCGATAGTATGATATATCATACTATTTGCGCCATCAGATTTTGCCGATACTTCGCGAGTGTGATACAAGCCATCAGCAGACACAAATTCGGTCCAGAAGACGTCCGGCCCGCCATGCTTCGCCACGAGCGCGCGAAAAGCGACGTCGGTCACGTCCGCCATCGGTGCCATCACGAAAAATGGCTTTTTGAGCTTATTCCAGAACGATTTCATATTTTGCTACAGTATCACTTATACCAAGAAGGGCGAAAATGGCTGGAAATGCAAGGCGCGGGAAAGCGAGTTTTAGAGACGTACTTTGTGGTACGGCGAAAAAACGAGCAAGGACCCGCAACGCAGCAGATTCGGCTATTTTGGCCGCTTCTTTAAATACACTTTGCCGTCAAAGCGCAGATCGACGTAGTCAATTGAGCCGTCCGCAAGATTTAGATTGTCGCGCGCGGAGACAAGTGCGGTGAATGCGTTTCTTTCATTGCCGAGCACATACGTGACGCGCGTGCCGCTTTTCAAAGTATCATCAACTTCATCACCTCGCATACTGACCTGTAGAACCGGAGAACCGAGAGTGTCGAGCTGCCGCGCGAAATCGAACGCAGCGGGAAGCCTTTCCGTATGCGCAATAGTCGCGCGAAGCGGCTCAAGCGTCTCCCCTTCGAGCGGCGCATACAGCGCGAACGTATTGATGGCCTGGATGGATGTCGTGGCTGCGGCGAAGATGAAACCGCTCGCATCAAAGACATAGCAGTACTCGTCCACGCCGGCAGTGGGAGCGAGACCGCACCACCGCGCGATGGGAGCGCGTTCGCTCATCTTCATCGAAATGCTGGTCAGGCTGCTGCGAAATATCGAAACGGCTGCGATGTCCAAGTGTGCGGCGAGAATATCCGTACGGATGTGCGAGGCGGGGAAAAAGAATATTGAGTCGCGCGGGATGATACCGAAATAGCTCCCCTGTATCGCATCCTTCGCATACGCGGCGAGCGAAGCATCTGCACCATACACATCGACGCGCGCGATGCGCACGGAGCTCTGCCAGAGACCATACACAACAGCAGCGAGCAGGAGCAGGAGCAGGATGACGAATACAATGCCAAGACGGCGGCGGCGAGTACGCCGCCGCTCCACGAGCCGCTCGCTACCGCGCTCCGCTAATGACGCTCTTTCCAACATACGGTACGAGCGCATCAGGCACTTTGATGGTGCCGTCCGCCTGCTGGTAGTTCTCAACTATCGAGACAAGGATGCGTGGCGTTGGTATCGCGGTCGAGTTGAGTGAATGCGGGAAGCGCATGTTCCCTTCATTATCGCGATAGCGGATGTTGAGCCGACGTGTCTGGAAATCATGGAAGTACGACGCGGAGCTTATCTCGCGATACTTTTTCTCCCCCGGCACCCAGAGCTCGATGTCGTATTTCTTCACCTGCCCAAGCCCGAGGTCGCCACCGCAATTCGCGACCGTGTGATACGGGATATTCAAAAGTTCGATGAATTCCTCGGTGTTGCGGTTGAGCCACTCGTGCATGCGCACCGACTCGTCATGCTCCGCTTTGCAGAGCACGACCTGTTCCCATTTGAAAAATTCGTGCACGCGGATGAGCCCGCGGACGTCCTTGCCGTGTGCGCCCGCCTCGCGTCGGAAACAGGGCGAGAATGAGAGGAACTGTACCGGAAACGCACTCGGGTCGAGCGTCTCGTCCATGTAGTAGCCCATCGTTGCAACCTCGCTGGTGCCCGCGAGATATTCGCCATCCTGCGTTTTGTAGAGGTCCTCCTCGCCTTGCGGCAAATAGCCAGTACCCATGAACGCTTCACGACGCACCAAACTCGGCACGCTCATCGGCAGCAACCCTTTTGCAGAAAAATGTTTGAGCGCCAGTTGCCACACCGCGTTCGCGAGCAAAACGCCGTCGCCCTTGAGAAAATAGCCGCGGAAGCCGGCGACCTTCGTGCCGCGCTCGAAGTCGGCGATATCGAGCGCCGTCATAAGCTCGACATGGTCCTTCGGCGTAAAGGCAAACTCCGTCGGCTCTCCCCACGTCTTTACTTCGAGGTTGTCCGCATCGCTCTCGCCGTCCGGGACCGACATATCGGGGATGTTCGGTATCGTGAGCATCAGCTTCTGCCACTCTGCCATCACGGTCTTCAGTCGCTCCTCGCCCTCGGTCATGCCGTCTTTCAAATGGCGCATCGCTTCAAGTATTTTCTCGCGCTCGGCACCCTGTGCACGTTGAATCTCATTAGAGCGGCGATTTTGCTCCGCTTTCTTCGCATCGAGCTCTTGGCGAATGAGTTTGCGCTCGTCGTCGACTTTGATGAGCTTGTCGATGTCGACTTCGATATGTTTCTTCGCCGCACCTGCCTTGATGATATCGGCGTTCTCCCGAATAAAGTGTATGTCGAGCATGTGCTAAATAGTATACTGCACCTATGGGGATACGTGAATTCGTGCGCGAGGAGTGGCCAACGCAACTTTCGGAAATACCGCAACCGCCAGAGAAATTGTGGATCCGCGGCAGCCTGCCTCCCGCGGGTACGAAATTCCTTACCGTGGTCGGCAGTCGCGCAATGACGCCATACGGCCGCGAAGCGTGCGAGAAACTTATTACCGGTCTCGCGGGCTACCCCATCTCGATAGTGAGCGGTCTCGCGCTCGGCGTCGACACGTGTGCGCACAAGGCGGCACTCGCCGCCGGACTTCACACCATCGCTATCCCCGGCTCAGGCCTCGACGATGCATTCCTCTATCCAAGGTCGAACCTTGGATTGTCCGGCGATATCCTGAAAGCCGGCGGCGCACTCGTGAGCGAACACGAGCCGCGTTACACCGCGCGCGCCTATGACTTCCCTTCAAGGAACCGTTTGATGGTCGGGCTCGCTGACGCAGTGCTCGTTATCGAAGCGGGAAATAAATCCGGCACGCTCATCACGGCGCGCCTCGCTTCTGAATACAATCGCGACTTGCTCTGCATCCCCCACCGCATCGGCGACCCGCACGCCTTCGGCCCGCACCTCTTCATACGCCTCGGCGCGGCGCTTGTGACCGAGCCGCTCCACATCCTCGAAGTGCTCGGGGTACCGCCACGCGATGGCGCTACGACCGGCGCCGCGCCGCGCGACCTAGAAGACGTGGAACTTGTTATATGGAATATGCTCGATGAGCCAAAAACACGCGACGAGATACTCCGCGGCAGCAGAGCTGCCGCGGGCGAAACATTGACCGCACTCGTTGCACTCGAGCTACGCGGCCTCATCAAGGAAGAGTTCGGCGCGTGGCACCGCATATAGTTCGACTACGCTCACCATAAATGAAAATCTATTCCTGGAACATGCTGCATCGCAACCGAGAGCTCGACCGTGCATTCGAGTTCATCCGGCATGCTGACTTCGACATCTTCTGCCTGCAAGAAGTGCCCGAGGCATTCCTTGCGCGACTCCAGACGCTCCCCTGTTCGCTCGCCTCCGGCGTCGACGCGGAGAAGACATTCCCTTCGGAGACGGTACCGATGTATAACGTTGTCCTCTCGAAGCATCCGATCACGGCGCAAAACGGCATACCCTTCGCCGACTACTGGCAGCTCTTACCGCTCTACGTGCGCATCTTCACTCGGCTCATGAGACCATTCAGTTTTTCGAAAATGAGCAATCGCGGAGGTCTCTACGCCGACGTCATGGTGAACGGGGTGTCTCTACGCGTGTTCTGCCTACATCTCATGCTTGCACACCCCGCATTGCGGCTGAAAGAGTTCGAGCGCGCAATGCTCGAACACAACAAGACGCGCCCGACGATCGTCTGTGGCGATTTCAACATCCTCGAGAAGCCCCATATCACGCCGCTCAACTGGCTCATGGGCGGCCGCGTAACTGACATCCTGCTCTATGGCCGCGAGCGCCTCACGCTCGAGAGGCGCTTTGTCGAGCACGAGCTGCATAATCCGCTTCGCAACAAAGTGACACATCCGCTCTCACAATCGCAACTCGACCATATACTTGTCTCGCACGTTTTCTCGATACGAAATGCCGAAGTCCTGCGTGACCGAATTGGCTCTGATCATCACCCGATACACGTGGAAATCGCATAGCGCACGCAAAAAAACGGCCTCGCACAGAGAGCCATCGTCGCGTCCTCGCGGCGATGCCGCCGAGTGTACGAGGCGGTCAAGCACGGTCCGGCGCGTTGCGCGCCGGTTGTGCGAACGAGCGCGAGCGCATCGACCCGCTGGGGCGATGACGCGTGCCGTTTTTTTTGCGTGCGCTATGCGATTTGACGCACTCGTCAGACTTGATCCCGCCACACTTGTTGAGTGTGGCGGGCTTGACCATATATAGGTATACGCGCTATGAGTTAGAACGTGACTAAAAGATTACTAATCGTAGAGTCCCCTACAAAGGCGCGCACCATCGGAAATTATCTAGGCTCGGACTACACCGTCCTTGCTTCGGTCGGGCACGTGCGTGACTTGCCGAAATCCAACAAGGACGCGGTCGACATCGAGGGCGGCTTCATCCCGCGCTACGTCATCCCTGCCGAAAAACGCGAGGTCATCGAGAAGATAGAGCGCGCTGCAGGAAAGGCCGATGAGATATATCTCGCAACCGACCCCGACCGCGAGGGCGAGGCGATCGCCTGGCATATCAAGGAGGTCGCCGGCCTGAAGAAGCCAAAGCGTGTCGTCTTCCATGAGATAACCAAGGCCGCCATCGAGGAGGCCATCGCGCATCCGCGCACTATTGACGAGGATTTGCGCCGCGCGCAAGAAGCGCGGCGCGTGCTCGATCGCATCGTGGGCTACGACCTCTCGGGGCTTATTTGGAAGAAAGTGCGGTATGGGCTTTCGGCTGGGCGCGTGCAGTCGCCGGCGCTGCGCATCCTCGCCGAGCGCGAGCGCGAGATACAGGCGTTCTTACCGGTAACGTATTTCGTACTCTCGGCGCTTTTCAAATCGAAAACGGGAGATATCGCGACGACGTGCGCCGAACAGCCGGCAACAAAGGAAGAAGCGGAACGCATCGTGCAAGCCGGCAGGAGCGCGCGCTGGAGCGTCGCCGATGTCGGAGAGAAGTCCGAGGAGCGCAACCCGCGCCCACCTTTCACGACCTCGACCTTGCAGCAGGCCGCCTCGACGCGCCTCGGCTTCGCCCCCTCGCGCGCGATGCGCGCAGCGCAAAAACTCTACGAGGCCGGACACATCACCTATATGCGCACCGACTCGGTGAATCTCGGTGAGGAAGCGGTCGCGAAGATGGCGGGCGTCATCGAAAAACAATTTGGTAAAGAGTATCTTCAGGTGCGCGTATACAAGACAACCAGTAAGAATGCCCAAGAGGCGCACGAGGCTATCCGCCCCACCGACTCCTCCCACGCGCGTGCCGGCGCCACGCCGGATGAGGTGGCGCTCTACGAGCTCATCCGCACGCGCGCACTCGCGTCGCAGATGTCCGCCGCGCGCATCATGCGCACCTCCGTCTCGGTCAAAGCCGACACTGACATTCCGCTCTTCACCGCCAACGGCTCGCGCATGCTCTTCCCCGGATGGCTCGCGCTCGATACGACCGCACGCGGTGAAGATGTTGAGTTGCCGAAGCTTGCGGTCGGTGACGCACTCTCGCTACTCTCGCTCTCCTCTGAAGAAAAGCAGACCGAGCCGCCAAACCGCTACACCGAAGCGGGGCTCATCAAAGAGCTCGAGAAACGCGGCATCGGGCGTCCATCGACCTACGCATCCATCATGAAGACTATCCAAGACCGCGGGTATGTCGAGAAGCTCGCGCGCTCGCTCAAGCCGACGGCGACCGGCATGGTCGTCTCCGGCTGGCTCGAAGAAAATTTCCCCAAATACATCAGCGACTCATTCACCGCAGAAATGGAAGATAAGCTCGACGAGATAGCGCGCGGCGAACGCGGCTACACCGAAACGCTCACCGAATTTTATGGCCCGTTCGAAAAAGAGGTCCGAGCAGGCGACAAGTTACCAAAAGCAACTTCACTTGGCGATACGCCGGGCGAATTCCCGTGTCCTTTGTGCAAGAGCCCGATGGAATTCAAGCTCGGCCGCGGCGGCGTTTTCATGAGCTGCAAAAAATATCCCGACTGTCTCGGCGCACGAACCGAAGAAGGTCTGGAACTCAAGGGCGATGAACCTATCGGGAACGACCCAAAAACGGGCGCACTTATTTACATAAAAACCGGGCGCTTCGGACCATATGTGGAGATGGCACTGGAAGAAGATGTAAGTGGTAAGGTGCAAGGTGTAAGTGAGGAAAATAAAAAGAAGAAGCCTGCAAAGAGGGGCAAAGGCCGCCCAAAGACAGCCGCACGGCGCGCAAGCATTCCCGCCGGTACTGACCTCGCGACCGTGACGCTCGCCGACGCGCTCAAATATCTCTCGCTCCCGCGCGAGCTCGGGCTTCACCCCTCCACGAGCAAGGCTGTGTTTGCTTCAACCGGACGCTTCGGTCCCTACGTCGGCAGCGACGGCGAGTTCCGTTCGCTAAAAGCCGCGGTGGGTGATCCTTATACCATCACGCTTGATGTTGCGCTCGCGCTCCTTGCCGAGCCGAAGAAGCCGCCCAAAGGTGTCGAGATAGTAAAAGAGATCGGCAAGCATCCGAAAACCGGCAAGACGATGACACTCTATAAATCAAAACAAGGGCTCTTCCTGAAGAAAGGCCTCCGCCGAATTTATCTGCCCGACTCTGTAAAGCCCGACTCGTTCACCCCCGCCGAAGCCGCCGAGTATTTGAAATAAATATCTACTTCGTTGGGTGGAGGATATTCGAACTGACATGAAGTGTGAAAGATAAAGGGTCGCCGTATAGGCGACCCTTTCTTACTGTAACCAATCGGTGCTTCATCCCAGCTTGTTAGCACATCGTAAAATGAAGTGGTCGGTGACATAGTGCAGACCGTCCGGACTAATTCCAAGACAGGGCCAGCTTTCGTTCCATGTCGGAAGAAAAGTGTCATCATACCAAGCTCCGACAAGGCCGAAGAACACGGCATTTGTGTTCCAACCTTTCTCCTTGTAGTACCTCTGAAGTTCATCAAGGGTGAACGGGCACCAGTAACCACGACTTTGAAAGAACGACACGAGCTTCCCGGCACTTTGTTCGATTTCTGCCTTACCGAAAACACCTGCCACACTGTCATTGATAAGCTTTATGTCATCAGGACGGATATGAAAGCGGTTATCGGTTGGAGATTCAAAAACTACGGAAAATTCAAACACGATTTTCTCCTCGGTTGACGAACGGGCTCACTGTACCATTTTTGAGACAAAAATAAAGCAACAGATGTAGTGTGCAACACCAGGTGTTGCACACTACGACTCCGTAAAACCGGATTCCTTCACACCCGCCGAAGCCGCCGAGTATTTGAAATAAAAAGGACCCGCGTACTGCTTGCGGGACCTTCAGTGAGAGCTTTAGACTCTCACCCTGAATCTTTTGGTTTGAGGGCGCTTACACACGCTCGTGTCACAGCATCGACGCGTTCTTGCGGATACTCCCGCAGTGCCTCATTTAGCCGCCTCATGCGTTCCGCGCCGGTCTCTTTGAGATTGCCGAGAATACTGGAATGAACTCTCGCTTCTTCTTCCCAATCAATTTCACTGAAACCAGAGGAGCTCGGATACCTGGGGTCCATCGGACTAATCCCTTCCGACTCTGCCTTATCGTAAGCAGCACCAAGTGCGAGACGCTCTTGCAGAAGACGGTACAGTGGATCAAGCTTCTCGAGTTCCGAGCGATGCCACGCCGCAACTTTCTGCACACAGTCGTGATACCCCAACACTAGACGAACATGAGCTGAAAACCTTGCTTGATTGGGTTGCTTGGGCAGAAACCCGCAGATGTAAACCACACAACGCGCAAAGAACAACATAATTTTCTCCTCGGTTGACGAACGGGCTTACTGTACCATTTTTGAGGCAAAAAAACCCCGCCTTGGCGGGGTTATTAGTCATGGGTTGGGTACTGAGAAATGTTATAGCTCCAGATTTTCCAGTAAATCTTTGATTTCTGGGGGTTTCTCTGTTCTCTTGATTCCAATTTCTTCTGCCGTCCGTAAGATCTCTTCTTCAGAGAATCCATAGATTGAAAGCTCGCGATTCCATTCGCAAGCCACGATAGTGTTGAAGTGTCTTGAAAGGTAAACTTCTTTCCCGTGCCATCTGCCTCCAATGAGACCTCTGCCCCAGTACGCTGTTAGAAGGCAAAGATATCCTGGGACATTCGGGATATCATTGAAGAAACTCATGACCTTCTTCTGATTGCTCTGCCATGGTTCGTTCTTGAGAGAAAAGACAATTACTTTCCATTTACCAATGATGCTCATCTGAACCTCCGTTTGTGTAAAGGTGATTTTACCATTCGAGATGCTACCGTAGCAGAATAATATGTCAAATGCTCAGCTGGTTTACTATACCACTTTTGAGGCAAAAACAAACTAACAGGTGTATAGTGGTCGTAGTGTGCAACACCTGGTGTTGCACACTACAAGTTACGGAACATTTGGGTCATAAATCTCGAACTAGAGTCTTTATCTTATCTCAAAGGGTGTGAGTTCTATGGCAGGCTCTTCGTTCGGATGAGCTTCTTTGATTATTTTGACCATTTCTTCCACCTGATTCTCTAAACACCAGGTTTGTATCTGAACTGCAGGAACCACTTCAAGAATTAGCTTTTCTCCGATAGCTGGCTCCGCGCCTTCTTCAGACTCAAACTGAGCTTCGCCCCTCGTTATAAATTGGCAATTCTTATAGTTACCAATCTTCCCAGCGCCAATTTTCTTCAAAGCATCTCGAATTTCTTTCTCATGCGTAGACTGCACTATCACGGATATTTTGATTGCTTTCATTGGCGATAATTATAGCCCAAAATCAGGTAGCGGGTGTATAGTGGTCGCAATGACGACCGTCAAGGAGATTATCAGTGCGATGTCAATGGCCTCTCCTG
>Ga0172379_10010993_pt1 | contig 10866 bp, 10 predicted proteins | sample GrowelOW334metaG_FD_119756 | JGI IMG/M metagenome (GOLD analysis project Ga0172379, IMG submission 119756) | Groundwater microbial communities from an aquifer near a municipal landfill in Southern Ontario, Canada - Groundwater well OW334 metaG | ecosystem: Environmental > Aquatic > Deep... | reverse complement strand
TTGCGCGCCAACTCTAACCCGACGGTTGGGCAGGACCCCATAGGGGCGGGCTCTTCTGCACCAGGCGCAGGGTATGCTAACCCTAATATTTTTAGGTTTGTTGACGGAGAAGTGCTGACAAATTCTCCAACATCCACCGATTTTAGGCTGTTTACAGTAAGCTTTATTGTAAATGTGCCCCCAGACCAGAACCCCGGCGTGTATGCTACCACCATGACCTACACCGCAATCGCCTCCTTCTGACTCACGAACTCCACACCAGCCAGCCTGCTCATGAGCGGAGCTCATAACCCGCTGGCCTCTTGGCCCCTTTGAATTTTCTTCTTTACGAGGTGCAGTCACCGTACCTTAGTACGGCTTCTTTGCACTTCGCAGAAGAAAATCCAAATTGGCTCAAGTGTGGAGCCGTGAGTAGTGTGCTGCTGATATGTGGTTGGTATATGAAGCCAGAAGGGATGCTTGCAAGCTTTAGTACTATAGGTTAAGCTAATGCTAAGTTATCAAATCAAAAGGAGGAGTCTTGTACATGACTGTACATGCAAAACGCGCATCCGTATTAGCGGTGGGACTGGTATTGATTGCCAGTGTAATGTTAGGGGTGACAACCAGTGCTCAACAGGATACTGGTGGAAGTGGCCTAAGTATTTCACCAACCCGTACAGAACTAAAAATTGAACGTGGTAAGAGTGAAGAAGTTAAATTAAACGTTAGAAATGTAACTAAGGGCGCAATTGTTGCTAAGCCCTTTGTTGCCGATTTTGAGTCAGACAACGAAACCGGTGAACCTAAGCTGTTAACCAACCAGACCAGTCACAACAGCTCATCTATCTTCTCGTTCGTTAAAGGCCTGAATGATGTGCCTCTGGAGCCAGGCGAGGACAAAAACCTGACCTATACGATTAACATCCCAAGTGATGCCCCAGCAGGTGCATACTACGGTGCTATTACATACCGCGCCGTGCCTGCCAATCAGGTTGGACCTGAAAACGGCCAAGTTGCATTGACTGCAAACGTTGCATCATTGGTGTTAGTTGAAGTTCCTGGTGATATCACAGAAAAGATCCAGATTACCAACATCAAGGCTTTGCGCAATGGTAAGAGTGGTAGTGTATTCTCTGGTGCACCTGACAAGGCAGCTATTACTATCAAGAACTTAGGTAATAGCTTTGCTAAGCCGTTTGGAACCGTTAGTGTGACTAACATGTCTGGTAAGCAGATTCACAGTTACGAGATTAACAACTCTACACCACGTAGCAACATCTTGCCTAAGACAAGCCGTACGTTCACAGATGAAGTAAAAAACATCAAGAAGCCAGGTCGCTACACCATTACTGCGAACATTTCGTTTGGTAGTGGTGGTGAAGTACTCACCCAAAAGGTATCATTCTGGGTTATCCCTGGCTGGTTGATTGCACTGATTGCCATACTGTTGATTGGTATTGTTGTAGGAACCTACACACTCTACCGCAAGCAATACGGTAGCCACAGCGCCAAGAAAAAGCGCTAAATAACCAAACCTGAGTTATATAAATCACCCGGCCTCCCGCAAGGAAGCCGGGTGATTTTACTTTGGTGACTCATGCAGCTGATCCATTCCGTTTATGCTACTATTAAGGTTAATGAACCGTGTTTCTAAACTGTCAACATTATCCGTCGTGCTAGTAGTTGCGGCATTGGCTGCAAGTCTGCTGGTTAGTGATGTGCATGTTCATGCTGCAACAGAACAGGGTTCTGTCGGTCTAGAGGGTCGCATATCTGCGCCACCGCCAACCACACCGGCAACTATATCTATACCGCGTTCTGGGCAGGCGTTTTCTACGCTACCAGTGACGGTAAGCGGTATTTGTCCCAACAAACTACTAGTAAAACTGTTCAAAAATAACGTGTTTGCTGGTTCTGTACAGTGTACTAACGGTAGCTACTCACTCATTATTGATCTGTTTGACGGGCAGAACGATTTAATCGCCCGCGTATACGATGATCTTGACCAGGCCGGTCCTGATTCTAACGTTGTCGCGGTCAGCTATAACGCCGATAAGCCTGGTTTCACCGGACGTGTTAGCCTGACTAGTACCATAGCCAAAAAAGGTGCTAATCCCGGCCAATCCCTATCGTGGCCGATTGTACTGTCCGGCGGTGATGGCCCATATGCGGTGAGCGTGGACTGGGGTGACGGTAAGACCCCAGATTTGATGAGCCGGGCCTTTCCGGGAGATTTCAACATTCAGCATGTTTACGACAAGCCAGGTGTGTACAACATTATTGTTAAGGCTACGGATAAAAATGGTGGAGTAGCGTACCTCCAGTTGGTAGGCATTGCCAACGGAGCATTGTCACAGGACACTGGTTCTGCCAATAACAGTTCAGCTAACTCTGGCAATAACGCCGCAGCGCAGAAGACTAAAATTTTATGGCAACCAGCTGCAATACTAATCCCATTCATCATTTCTACTTTCTGGCTGGGTAAGAAATACCAGATGCATGTGTTACGACAGAAGATTGAACGTGGCGACCGACCTTTTTAAGAGATCACATCTATATTAGCTCGTATTTCGTATACGTCCCTGCGGGCCGTCTCCGCCTTCTTTTACCTTGGATGCAAAAGAAGCAAAAGATCATGGACTGCGTTTTGTCTCCGTGATGACTGGCAAGTAATCAATCCTAAAAATTCAGAACTCGCGGTTTGGCGCTTCAAACAACTGAATTTTCAGAACGGATTGATTCTATGCCAGCCCTCTCGGGCCAAAGCCGATGTCCGAACAAGCGGATAAGTTCTGACTTGTCAGAACTTACGTCAATAATTGTGTTCCGGCGGGCCGGAACACTGCGCTTGGTTCTGTGCATCGGAAAAACCGGTGCCTGTCATCAGGGTTGTTCCGAATCAAGTAGCCAGACAGTCTCTTTTCCATCCTAAGTAAAGAAAAGAGGCCGCTTGCGTCCTGGCTGCGCGGAACAAACCCTGGTATGGCAGACAACAGTGTTTCTTTCGTCGCACGAGCTTCTTTTGCTTCATTTCTTGCGACCAAGAAAAGAAGGTGAGTGGACCTTTAGGTCCAATCGCAATGAGCTATTAAAGCAACGAGGCTACATATCTGTTAAAATAGGCAAGTTATGAAGAAAAAGGTATATGTAGGTCTCTCTGGTGGTGTTGATAGCTCTGTGACAGCAGCAATGCTTATAGAACAGGGTTATGACGTCACGGGCGTGTATATGAAGAACTGGAGCCAGGATCTCCCTGGTTTTGAATGCCCATGGAAAGAAGACTACCAGGACGCCAAACGCGTAGCCGTGAAACTCGGCATACCATTCAAAATGTATGACTTCGAAACGCAATATCGCGACAAAGTTGTGCAGTACATGATTGATGAATACCAGGCTGGTCGTACACCAAACCCAGATATCATGTGCAACCAGGAGGTGAAATTTAAGCTCTTCCTGGAAACTGCACTGGAAGACGGAGCAGACATGATTGCAACTGGGCACTATTCAAGGGTTGAGGGTAGAGGGGCGAGGGTAGAGCTGCGTACGGCCGCTAATACAGACAAAGACCAGTCATATTTCTTGTACCGGGTGACCGAGGAAGCACTATCTAAAAGCCTCATGCCAATCGGTGATTTTAAAACCAAGGCAGAGGTACGTGAGCTTGCAGCCAAGTTTGACCTGCCAACCGCAGGCAAAAAAGACAGCCAAGGGATATGTTTTGTGGGCAAAGTGGGCATTAAAGAATTCCTGCAGCAGTACGTAAAGACCGTTCCTGGCCAGATTATTGATCAAGCAGGCAGAGAAATAGGCGAACATGACGGCGCTATCTTTTATACCATTGGTCAGCGTCACGGATTAAACATCGGTGGTGGCCTGCCGTACTATGTCGTTGGCAAGGATATGAGCAAGAACCAAGTGTTTGTAACTACCAATATCGACGATGATCGTCTCTGGCGCGAAAGCCTAACACTTGCAGACGTACACTGGATTAACGGTGAGCCAGACCTCAGCAAAACATACCAGGTGCGCACTCGCTACCGGGCACCATTAGTGAAATGCACCATCAAGCAAGTAGATGGTGGTCTGGAAGTGATGCTAGACGAGCAAGTACGTGCCATCACCCCAGGACAATCAGCTGTCCTGTACGATGGTGATCTGGTCCTCGGCGGCGGCATTGTGATTTAGGCTAGATCGTTCTACCGCAGAAACTAGGCCATCAAACTTGCTTCTTTCACCAAATAGCTCCGCTACTCGTTCGTTCATAATAGTCTTCACTCGAATAATTCTTCCAAGCCGGCGAACAGTGATCTCTTGGGTAATTGCTCGCTGTGCACGTATGCGTGCCATCACTTCCTCGCCTGAATAGAGTTCGTCCACGTCTGCATGGATTGACATAGGGTCATAAGAAGACGCTTCTCTCATAATTCGTTCACGAGCTAGTTGCAGGCAGCTCTTCCGCTTCCATAACACGGGATACATTCGTTCCACAGACAAATTCATTCGTTGAGCTACGTTCAAAGGGGCCGAGACATCTTTCAGCTCTTGAGGCAGTACCCATATTTAACACGTACTCTACCCCTGCATCACGAAATGTTTCACCGACCTCAATGCGCTCCTGTCTCAAAGTTCTCCTTTTACCAGTAGCTACTTCTGTTAGGCTGCACCTACCAATTGCTTGGCCTAGTTCCTCGTATTTTTGACCAGCTTCCAGATAAGCAGTTTCTAAACGTTTAACTCTGGCTATTTCATTTACCATTTGTTCACGTATTGGACAGTTCTCACATGACTCATTCATAAGCCAAGAATACTACTTTTTTAGGGGCAGTCAATTTTGCCATTAAAGCCACCTCTGTTAGAATTGATAGCAAATGACAGCACAAGAGATCCGTAATAAGTATTTGAAATTCTTTGAGGAACGTGGCCACAAGGTGGTCCCACGCGCTCCTTTGGTATTGCAGGGTGACCCAACCACACTGTTTACTGGTTCTGGTATGCAACCAATGATTCCCTACCTACTTGGTGAGCCACATCCTGATGGTCAGCGAATTGTAGATAGCCAGACTTGTTTGCGCGCCCAGGATATAGAAGATATTGGTGACAACCGTCACACAACATTCTTTGAAATGCTAGGTAACTGGAGTATGGGTGATTACTTCAAGCAACAACAGATCGAGTGGATGTGGGAATTCCTTACAGAAGTCGTCGGGCTAGATGCCAGTAAACTCTACGTGACTTGTTTTATCGGTGCGCCACAGTACAACATTCCAAAAGATACCGAGGCAGCGGCGGTCTGGAAGAAATTATTTGAATCAAAGAATCTGTCATCTGGTGAAGCAGAAATTGGGAGTGAAGAGCAGGGCTATAACCGTGGCATTAACGACGGCGAACGTATTTTTTACTATGACGGCAGCAAAAACTGGTGGAGCCGCAACGGTGGTCCGGAAACAACGCCCGTTGGTGACCCGTGTGGCCCGGATAGTGAAATGTTCTATGATTTTGGAACCCCGCACAACACCGAATACGGTGAACACTGTCACCCTAACTGCGACTGTGGCCGGTTTATGGAAATTGGCAACAACGTCTTCATGGCATACAAAAAGGTATCTGAGGGCGAGTTTGTACCACTTGAAAAGCCAAATATTGACCACGGTTCTGGCCTAGAGCGTATAGCGGCTGCCAAACTCAACGACCCAGATGTATTCAAGATCAGCATCATGTGGCCAATCATTGAACAATTAGAGAAGCTGAGCGGCAAAAAGTATGACTCACACACACAAAGTATGCGCGTAATTGCTGACCACCTTCGTGCAGCCACTTTCTTGGCTGTAGACGGCTGCGTGCCAAGCAACAAGGAGCAGGGCTATGTGATGCGTCGTCTGGTGCGGCGTGCAATCCGTTTTGCATTTGAGTTAGGCATAGAGCAGAACTTCCTGGAAGGTATTGTTCCAGTAATTGCTGATCTGTACCATGACGACTTCCCGGAAGTCGCCGCTAAGCGCGATGAAATTATTGCAGTTCTAATAAAAGAAGAAAAAGCCTTCCGCCAAACCCTCCGTAAGGGGATAAAAGAACTTGAGAAGCTCAAGGCCGATGGGCTGGATGGCGCAGCATTGTTTAAACTCTATGACACCTATGGTTTCCCGGTTGAACTCAGCGTTGAAGAGGCTTTCAAGCAAGAAATTGATGTGCCAACTAACTGGCGTGAGGAATTTGACACGCACATGGCCGAGCAACGAGCGCGCAGCCAAACCGCCGCCAAGGGCGTGTTTAAGGGTGGTTTAGGCGGTCAAGACCTTATTCACAAGAAATACCACACTGCTACGCATCTCATGTACCAGGCCCTTCGTAGCGTGTTAGGGGACCACGTTATTCAACATGGCAGTAATATTACCGAGGAACGTCTGCGATTTGACTTTAGCCACTCAGAAAAAATGACCCCAGAACAGATTAAACAAGTAGAAGACATAGTTAACGAACAGATTACCAAGGACCTGCTGGTTAGCTTTGCTGAATACCCCACAAATGTTGCCCGCGAAGAAATGGGCGCACTTGGCGCATTTGGTGACCGTTACGGCGATACAGTTAAGGTCTACAAGATGATTGCAGAAGGCTCTGACAAACCGTTTAGCTTTGAAATATGTGGTGGTCCGCACGTTGACCATACTGCCCAGCTGGCAGAAGACGGCAAAACATTCAAAATCCTCAAAGAAGAATCCTCAAGCGCAGGTATTAGACGAATAAAAGCAGTTTTACGGTAGAAAACACCATAGGCGATATAAGTTGCAACCATAAGCGAAGCCGTGTATTCTAAAAACTTGTTTTATGTGTAGATGCTTGCGTACCAGGCATATAATTGAGGTTGTAATAGCCAGAACATAAACAGCTATAAACAAAACTAATAGATTAAGGAATCGCTACCATGTCTATGTCATTTGAATCAGAAGAACGCCTATTAACAGTGCATGGTGATTTTAACGGTGAGGCCGAGAAGCGCCGTGCGGTTTTTTTGGCTAGCCTACTAACACCAGGAAGTACTTTGCCAAATGAACTTGACCCACGTAACTTCGAAGATATTAAAGTTCATACTGCTGGAGATGTAGTGCCAGAAGCAGCTGCGCGCCTTTGCCAATTAGCTCACGTAGAGATTGACATCCGCTAGTACAACCTCGGTATAGAAGCCATAAAGGTGTGCTAAAATAAAGCGTATATGCTTGATAAATTTAAGAGCCTCACCGGTACTCTTGCTACACTTAAATCCAAGACCGGAAAAGGCCAGGATCAGTATGTTGTTGCCCTAGATATTGGTACAGAAAACGTCAAGGCACTCATAGGCCGTGTTGACGGTGACAAGCTAGAAATCGTCGGTGCTGGTCGCGCACACCAGGAATTAACAGATATGCAAGCCGGTGCAATTGCGGATATTGCTGGTGTTGTAGCTAACTGTGACACGGCGTTGTCCCAAGCAGAACAACAGGCGGGCGTTAGTGTGCGTACCGCAGTAATCGGTATTGCAGGCGAACTGGTTAAAGGTACAACTACAACGGTGCGTTGCACGCGTAAAAACGCTAACAAGCCACTCGACCTTGAAGAAATAGAAAAAATTATTGGCCTAGTCCAAAAACGTGCCGAAGAACGCGCCAAACAGCAACTTGCCTGGGAACTTGGCGGCAAGGAAGTAGAAGTCCGTTTGGTAAACAGCGCACTAGTAAATATTGATATTGATGGTTACCCTGTAACTAACCCAGTTGGGTTCCAGGGCAAGGAAGTCCTTGTGCAGCTATATACGGCCTTTGCGCCTATGATTCACATCGGTGCGCTGGAACGCACCGCCCAGGAATTGGACCTTGATTTACTGGCTGTAGCGGCCGAACCGTTTGCGGTTGCCCGTTCTGTCATAGGCAATGATAACAACAGCAACATGAGTGCAATTTTGATGGACGTGGGCGGTGGAACGACAGACATTGCTGTGATCAACGAAGGCGGCGTGCAGGGCACCAAGATGTTCGGCATCGGTGGCCGTGCCTTTACGCGGTCAATTGAACGAGATCTTGGCATTGAATTTAACGAGGCAGAGGAAGTAAAACTTTCTCTAAGTACCAACAAAATTCCTGCACACAAACAGGATACAGCTATAGAATCAGTCGAAAAGACACTAGATGTTTGGATTAACGGCGTTGACCTGGCATTAAGTGAATTTGATAAGTTAGACCATCTACCCAACCGTCTTTTGCTCTGTGGCGGTGGCTCAAGCCTGGACGAAATGGTAGACCGACTAGAAAATACTCCTTGGTACAAGGAACTGCCGTTTACCCGTAAGCCAACAATTCACCATATTCAGCCACAGCAGGTCGTGGGAATTATTGACCGAACAGGTACCGTTACTGACCATACTTTTATCACCGCAATGGGGCTATTACGCGTCGGACTTGATACACTGGGACAAGGCGATAGCACCCAAACAGGTTCTATCCGACAAAAACTAGACAGGATGCTAAAGGTCTAATATGGCAGCTGGTAAAGAAACTATTTATATTGATGTTGATGATGAAATTACTACCATTATCGACAAGGTTCAGAATTCATCAACCAAGATCATAGCCTTGGTTTTGCCTAAGCGCGCCTCAGTATTCCAGAGTATAGTTAACATGAAATTACTCAAGCGCACCGCTGACAGCTCTAAAAAGAACATTGTCTTGATTACGTCCGAGGCCAGCCTGTTGCCACTTGCTGGCGCAGTTGGCATGCATGTAGCCAAAACTCTACAGTCAAAACCAGCCATCCCAACAGCCCCCAAAACCTCTGATTCACCAGTTTCTATAGATGCAGATGACGTAGAGGAAATTGACGATGGTCCAATCGATACATCCAAGCCAGTAGGCGAACTAGCCGGGGTTCCAGCCGACGAGGAAGAGACCATAGAGGTTGATAACGAAGATGACACACCCGCAATTGTAGCCGGAGCTGCTAGCCCCAAAAAGGCGCTTAACAAGAAACTAAAAGTACCTAATTTTGATAAATTCCGTACTCGTTTAATACTGGGAGCCGGTGCGTTCACTGTGCTACTGCTGTTTTGGATATTTGCAACCTTTGTCTGGCCCAAAGCATCCATCACAATCAAAACCGATACTACCGATGTTACTAGTACCGTGTCAGTAACTTCTTCGCCCGCCATCAAAGAAATAAACGTAGACAAAAAACAGGTCCCCGGCATACTCAAGGAACTAAAGAAAACCGATTCTACTAAAGCCCTGGCAACTGGTCAGAAGGACATGGGAACAAAGGCAACTGGAAAGGTTACGTTATCATTAAATGACTGTTCTCAAGCCCAAGTTACAGTGCCGGCAGGTACTACTGTTTCAAGTGGAACGTTTAATTTTATTACGCAAGCAGATGCCACTCTCCAGAGTGTAAAGTTTGGAAACCAGTGTAAAAACAGCGACTTCCCACAAGTGTCTACGGCAAGTGTCACGGTTACTGCACAAAATGCAGGTGACTCATATAATTTAAGTGCTCGTAACTACGCCGTTGCCGGATTTGGCATGGTTTCTGGTGCGGGTGCTGCTATGAGTGGTGGCACAAGCAAAATCGTAAAGGTGGTAAGCCAGCAGGATATTGATGGCGCCAAGCAAAAAGTCATAGAAGCCATCAATGCAACTGCCAACCAGGACATTACCAATCAGCTCAAGAGCGAAGGATACTTCCCTCTTACTGACACTTTCACCGCCAAGGATCCGCTTGTCGTACCAAGCCCAGGTGTTGATGCCGAGGCAGCCGAAGTCACTGTAAACGTCACTCTTAACTACACCATGGCCGGTGCTAACGAAGAAGGTATAAAACAAATCCTAGAGGCAGATATAAAGCAGCATATCGACACAAACAAGCAGAATATTCTGAATAATGGCCTCGACAAAGCCAGCATACGAATTGATAACAAGAAGCCAACGGGCGAAACAGCCTTTACAGTACAGGCAATTGCCCAGGCAGGAGTGGAACAGAACGAATCAGATATAAAGGCCGCCGTCCGGGGCAAGAAGAAGGGCGAAGTCCAAGCTATTTTGCAAACTCGTCCCGGCGTGAAAGATGTCCAGGTTAAGACAAGCCCATTCTGGGTCTACAAGGTCCCAAAGAAGGACAGCAAAATAACACTCATCTTTGAACAACAGGGGGCTTCTGCAAGCAATGGCCAGTAACTTCCTCTCACTCGATGTCGGCGAGCGCCGGGTGGGGGTTGCTATTGCTAATGTTGTGGCACGTTTGCCGCGACCGCTTGTAACACTGGATAACACAGAACAGATCTGGCAAGAGATTGCTGGATTAATAGCAGAACATGACGTGGAGACACTTGTAGTTGGCTTGCCACGAAACCTTTCGGGCGAGGATACAGCTCAGACTACGTACGTTCGTGATTTTGCTGCTAAAATAGAGGGCATAGAGATTGCGTTCCAGGACGAAGCGCTTACGTCACGCAAAGCAGAGAATGAGTTACAGCAGCGTGGTAAACCATTTGCCAAAGGCGATATTGATGCGTTGGCAGCCACGTACATCCTCGAAGATTATTTATCAATGCATAGGGTTTAGACATGAGAAAATATTCAGTTCATAACGAATCATCAAAACTGCCATGGATTGTAGGCCTGGTGATATTTGTTATAGTGGCGGCCTTGGTTACCAGCGTAGTTGTTATTCGTCGTAACTACTATGCCAATTTAGAGCCTGTCGGTACATCACAGCGCAACCAGTTAGTAGTCGTCCAAAAGGGTGATACTGCACGCGATATAGCTGCAACACTCAAAAAAGCGGGCGTTATTCGCCAGACGTGGGCATTTGAATGGTACGTAAGAAACCATGACCTGCGAGATAAATTACAAGCCGGTACATACTACA
>Ga0172379_10010992_pt1 | contig 10867 bp, 12 predicted proteins | sample GrowelOW334metaG_FD_119756 | JGI IMG/M metagenome (GOLD analysis project Ga0172379, IMG submission 119756) | Groundwater microbial communities from an aquifer near a municipal landfill in Southern Ontario, Canada - Groundwater well OW334 metaG | ecosystem: Environmental > Aquatic > Deep... | reverse complement strand
GCTGTTGTTTCATTACCAACACCGCACAATAAAGTAGTAAAAGATTTGTTTGAGAAGTTTGGTTGGAATCCCAGTTTATAAAAGTCCTCTATCGATTTTTTATATCTCCATCGTAGATACAATCTCCACAGAGGGGTTCCGATTATAATACGAAAATTTTTGTAGTAACTCATGTTTGGAATTATACCCAATTTTGACAATAAATCCTCCAAGACTGTTTATTTGAGGATTCATTATCAAAAAAGAGGTGTTTTTTGTATTCCCTGTGAAGGTGAGGAAGCTATCTTGGAGCTCAAGGGATTGGCTGTCCCGAGCAATCTGAATAAAATTTCTGAGGTAAGTATATAAATCAAAAAACGGTTAACCAATGCGTTTTCCGCAGGATGCAGAGCTAAGCCACTGGTTACGTAAGTATCGGAGTTTATTTGTTGATTCATAGTAATTGATTTGAGAACTACGATCAGTTTAGGGAAGGTACACTGTCTATCTCAATAAACTTTGTGGTAGTTTATGTTTACTTTTGGAGACAAGGAGTATCAATCTCGTTGTAATTTTATGGCATTTCCCTTAGCATTTAGCTATGCTTATAACGAAAGCACTAATTGTTTTACTTTTATTTATGGCAAATATAAATCCAGTACAAACAGCCAGTTCCGAAAAACGAATATTGTTTATTCACCATTCAACTGGCGGTAATCTCATTAAAGAGGGAAACTTACGGGACGAGATTAAGAAGTTGGATCCAGCTGTTCAGCTCTGGGACCACAACTACAACCTTTTTCCGATATTCACTACACTTTTGGCTAACAATACCCATTTGAAGGGACTATCTGATGCTCAGGGTAAAGTTACTGGTAAGGATTACAATATTGTTGTAAGCAACAATAGCCCTAAAGAGTATGCCGATATTTTTTCTAGAGATCCAAATGATTCGACTTTAAAGGCAATTTTGATCTACGACGTAATTGCTTTTAAGAATTGTTATCCAACCACTCGTATAATCTCCGACCAACAACTTGATGAAGATATTAAATATTACACAATAATTAGAGATAACCTCAAGAAATATTCAGAGAAACAGTTCCTGCTTCTGACGCCACCTCCGGCTCGCAGGGAAACAACAAATATCGAAGATGCAAAAAGAGCCACGAAGTTAGTATCCTGGCTAAACTCACAGGACTTACTACAAGGAATTCCCAATATCCACATTTTCGATTTCTTTGGTTTATTGGCAGATAAAGACGGAATGCTTAAGAAAGAGTATCAACGGTTATTGCCTTGGGATTCGCACCCAAATAAGAAAGCTAATCTAGCAGTAGCACCGGTCATTGCTGAATATATAGTAAAACTAACCAGATAAATTATGAGCAAATACGACCCTTTGTGGAAACATTTTAAGGCAAATAACAAGCCATCCTTGGTGCTATCTTTTAACCAGATTAAAGATGTTCTTGGTTTTGTAATTGACCACTCTTTCTTAAACTACAAAAAGAAGCAAAAGATTATGGATACGCCGTAGAAAAGATTTCTTTGAAAGAGAAGAAAATAACTTTCATAAAAATGAAATGAATACAGATTCGCTCGTAATCAAAGAGTTAACCATCATTCCAGGAATCGGAAAATCGATAGCCCAAGATTTAGTCAATATCGGTATAAACCGTGTTGCTGATTTAAAAGATAAGGATGCTGAACAGCTTTACGATCAGTCAAATAACCTTGCAGGTTGCACTCAAGACAGATGTTTGCTTTATGCTTTGAGATGCGCAATATATTATGCGGACACACCTAAGGAAAGACGAGAAACAACAAAATTAAAATGGTGGAATTGGAAAGATTAAAAGGGTAGTAGATCGAGCTAGGAGAAAAATGAAGACCCGAAAGGGTTCGTGATTGCCAAAAAAATTAGGAAGATATACAAATGTATCGCACATTTTATTCATATGTGTCGTAGATTATTTACAGCTCTATCACATTCGTCGTATAATTATTGAGTGAAAACTGTAGTTAACTTATTAAACTCCTTTGGCAAAACAGAGGATGGGGGAAACCCAGCAGGTGTTGTTCTTGATGCCGAAAATATTTCGGATGAACAAAGAAAAGAAATTTCTAAAATTGTCGGGTACTCTGAAACTGCGTTTGTAGAAAAATCAGATAAAGCAGATTTTAAAGTAAGGTTTTTCACTCCCACCGAAGAGGTTGATCTTTGTGGTCATGCGACTATCGCTACGTACTCTTTATTATTATCAAAACACCTTATTAAAATTGGTACTTATTCTCAAGAACTAAAAGCTGGTGTTTTAGCGGTAGAGATATTAGAGGACGGAACGGTATTAATGGCACAGTCATTGCCCGCTTTTAGTGATACGTTTAAAATTGACGAAATTCTAGATATATTTAAATGCTCCGAAGACGTTTTTACCGTAAATAATCTTCCTATACAAATTGTTTCAACAGGATTAAGAGATGTATTCGTACCTGTAAAAGATAGAGTAATCTTAGATAGACTGGCGCCAGATTTTTCAAAGATGGCTGAATTTAACAAGAAAACAAATACAATAGGTTTTCATTTGTTTACTCTAGACACACTTTATAAAGAAGATGCAGGTTATTGTCGAAATTTTGCGCCACTATACGGTATTGATGAGGAATCAGCTACAGGTAGCTCTAATGGTGCACTTGCTTGTTACTTGTATGAGTATGGAATCATCAATCATACAAATAACGTGGTTTTTGAACAAGGATATCGGATGAATAAACTATCTGAGATAGTGGCTAAATTAGAAATTTTAAATAAGAAGATTACGACGGTAAAAATTGGAGGAAAGGCAACATTGATAGGTGAAAAAAATATTGATTTATAATTAGGTTATTATGCAACATAAACAAATTATTACAACTAATGCACCTGCACCAGGAAATTATAGTCAGGGGAGAATTGTTGAATTTGATCAATGTACTATTGTTTGTACTTCTGGTCAGACAGGAAATGATCCAAAAACAGACGATGTAGTGGGGAATGATATTGAGTCTCAGACCTTGAGAACACTGAAGAATATTGAAGGAATTATCAATGAAGCCGGGGGTAGTATTGAAGATATTGTTACTATCACCGTATATCTAAAAAATATGTCGAGGGATAAGCAGGGATTTGATGCTATTTATAAAAGTTTTTTCACTGGTTGCAAATATTTACCTGCACGATCACTTGTAGAAGTTGTTGAAATCCCTTTAATCACAGAAAACACAATTGTGGAAATTCAAGCAACAGCATATATCTCAAAATCTTCAAGCACACACTAATGTACTGCATTTTTGGCACAGTTTTTTGAAGAAAATCTTTCTTACTGGCTCTGCAAATTTTTGTGAATCTAAATTTATCGAATTATTTAAAAGTTCATATGATATTTTGAAAATACAGTAGTAATATTTTCTCTTGGGGGTAATGCTAAGTAAGTATAAATACCACTTATTTCTTGATAGAGGGACTCATAATATTTGTAATGGTTATAGATGGAAATTAATGCATCATTACATTTTTTTGAATAAATATAATCCTATTTCATCATTCATTAACAAAGAGATATAATCATGGAGTGAAAGACATAATGAAAAACAAAACTGATCATCAAAAAGGCGTTCTTGCCTTAATTGCTTTATCTCTCGTTTTTGCTTCCATGGGATTGTTTGCCCGTTACTTGAGTGCAGGGTTTGTCTTGCTTCAACAAGTCTATTTGTGTCTTGTAAGTTCTCTTATTGTAATTAGACGTAAACATGTCGCAAAAATATGATTAAATTTGTTTATTTTGACGTTGGCGGAGTTGTTATTAGTGACTTTAGTGGAACAAATAAATGGGAAGAGTTAAAGTCTGGAATGGGGATAAAGCCAGGTCAGTTAAAAGCTTTCAACGAAATTTTTGATAAATATGAACCAGACGTTTGTGTTGGAAGAGATGTTGAGTCATTGGTACCCATGCTTCGGGAAAAACTAGGTTTGAAATTACCAGAGAACTATTCGATTCTTCTCGATTTTGTTCATCGATTTGAAAAGAATGAGTCTATTTGGCCAATTCTAAAAAAGCTTCAGGAAAATCGGAGGATGGGATTATTGACCAATATGTACCCCAATATGCTAAATGTCATATATAAAGCTGATTTAATGCCAAAGATTGAGTGGGATGTAATTATAGATTCCAGCATTGAAAAGGTCCGCAAACCCCAAGTTGAAATATTTCAGTTGTCCCAGGATAGATCTGGTTTTAAGGGAGAAGAGATTCTTTTTGTGGAGAATGGTGCGAAGCACGTTGAGGCCGCCAAAAAGTTTGGTTGGAAAACCTTTCTATATGATCCAAAAAACACAGCTCAATCAAATCATGATCTAGAAAACCTTCTTGTCTAGATGGGTCACAACTCTAATGAATACACCTTCGAAGCCTTAGCGATTTTAGTGGTTTTGAATTAGCCTGATAAGCTCGCTCTCGACTGCCGTAGGAAATCCTCCCGGGGAGACAGATAGTTTAGATCATTTATATAAACTAAATCACGAATTAAAATATCAGCATTTATGCCTTCTTATTTTAGTGTACTGCGGTTTGATATAATCTTCACATGTTCAACTTATTCATTAGGAAAGTTGTTAGGGCCAGATCACTAACTGTTATCGATAGAATTTTTCCTTATATAAAAATTTCAAGTAAAATAATTGATATCGGTTCTGGTACCGGTGACGTAGCGTTTTTGCTTCAACAAAAAGGAAAAGATATTACGCCTGTTGATGTAGCTGATTTTCACGGTCCACGGTTAATGAAAACTGTTATCTATGACGGAAAAAAATTGCCTTTTCCCAATAAATCCTTTGATACAGCCTTACTTTTAATGGTTCTACACCACACACCGGATCCTGAAGCAGTGTTTGTTGAAGCAGCACGGGTGGCAAAAGAAATAGTTATAATTGAAACAAGTTTTATAAATCCAGTACATAAATTTTTTACGGTCATTGCTGATGCAATTGGGAATCTACGACTTGAAGCGTTTTGGAATTCATATAAATTAGATGAAGAATGGAAAACGTTGTTTCAACAAAAAGGCTTTCAGATTATTTCCACACAAAAATATATTGATCGAGATGTAGTTATTCCATTCCTTCATATTTTGTATTCCTTGAAAAGGAAATAAGTTCGAACATCATCCCCGCCAAAGGCGGGCAGGCATTGCTCGGAGTATATGATAGTTTAAAACGTACTGAAAAGGTAAATGAATTATTGTCACGCCAGCATCTAAGTCTTCATATTTTAGATTATTACGGTTTGATATAATCTACCTATATGCAAATAGCACCATTAAAATGTGAATGATATTGTGCTCAACACAAGGAAGCGAACACCTTACATTTTAGAAATCATATTATTTGAATTGTGAAAACTCAACATAAACAAAACACACTAGATGAAATGAGAAAAGACCCCAACAATTATAAGTGGGGGATTTTTTATTTTAATCCACAAGATCCTAGATTATTTCTTCCGAAGAGGAATAAAGTATTGGGATGGACTGTAAATTTTGCAAATCCATACACGTGCTTACTAGTGTTTTTGATTGCCGTCCTTGTAATTGTAATAAAGAATTTTTAATGAGATTTTGAATATTCCACCTCCAAGGTGGTAAAGTGGTAAAAAGGTGGTAAACTCTTTTTAGCGACCTTTCCCCAACGGCAGCAGCCTATAATTATTGATTTATCTGACATATCTTGATATAATTCCATTTATCAAGATGGTAAAAGAGCAATATTTGCTGTGCTTTATTTTTATATCTTGTAATTTATCGTTCTTTAACAAGTTGCGGAAAGTTATCATCCCATAGTTCGAATGGATAGCACCCTGGGTATAAGTTTTTATGCCTGGAGTGCTATCCATTGGGTTAGCATCACGCGAATGAGTATCTAATTTTCTGGAGGATAATATGGCTAAAAACGGTTGGATTCCTGAAATCTCGGACGGTGAACTTGATAAGCTCACTCGACTCATCAAGGCTGTTGTGGATTTTCCAGGGGAAGGGAAATACTACATCAAGCCTGTTGGACCGCGCACAGTAGTTTTCACCTGGGATCCGAAGCCTGATACAGTGGCAGAGGGACTGAAACCCCTTCTCGACATCAGGACTTATCATGCCTTTGCGTTTTACGGGTTTTTCAAACCCACCATTGCCGAGGTGATTGCTCAGATTCCGAATGATATCCTGGATCAGGTTGTTGCCTTCGAGATCATCAAACATCCCGAGACGACAGAAGACCTGAACAATGAGAAGGAGGCAATTAACGCTGGCTATCATGTAGCGACGACACGGCTCTACACAAAGTAGAAGCCACATATTTTAAACTCAAAAGAGGCAGCGCAAGCTGACGGGGACTCCGTTATCAGTCAATCTTAAACTGTGCAGCATGTGCTGGACAGCTCTGCGAATTCCGCAACAAGGCTTCGTGCCTAAAGAACATGAGCGCCTAGAGGTGAAAATTAAATGTAGATTGTGGTTGCGAAAGCAAACACAGCTGTGGTCACAACCACACTACATTTATAATTCAATACCAATAGGCGCTTTTTCTTTGAAAAAATCTTTGGATTATCCAAATTGACCATAAACCTTGCTGATAATACTTTTTTATTTCTTCTGTAGATGAGAACCGAAAGGTTCGCACTCCAGAAGTTAATGAATCGCACTAATATTTGGTTGCACAAAAAAGGAAAAAGAAAACAGCTTTTTTCTGTTTTTTAGTCCCTGGCAAAATTTATATCATTCCATTATTTTATACTTTTGTTAGGCTTAGAATTTCTTTTTAATTGGGGTAACACCTTATGTTCAAAGAAGTTCTGGCGTTGTTGGTGTAAATCCGTTATAGAGGTTTCAGAATGAAAGATAGTCGCTAATGGACTAATAATGTCTCTACCACCAATTATTTCATGCTTATATTCCAAGTTTACTTTTGCGGCCATTTGGAGGTCATCAAAAGATATATTAGATGGGCTAAACACTTTTTTCATCTCATTATCAAATCCAAATTTTCCCGTAGGGCCATAATTGGATAGCCATCTGTCCTGTTCTTCTTTTCGCCCTGAAGAAGCGTTTAAATTTTGGATTCTTTGAACTATGGGCCCACATTGATGCGCAGCCCTTTGAAGCATATCAGCATTGGTAAGTTCAAGAACGGTTGAATAACCTTTTGCTCTTTGAGCTGAGTATATATATCCTTCTGCATTATTTGTGATTCCTTGGCCTGAAACGTGTGTTTGCTTATACGCAACGAGATTTTGACGAGAATCGAGTAAGAACAATACTATCTTTAAATTATTGTCCTTTTCATTAGAATCATCGATTAATAGCGGAACTACACTCACTGGTTCACCACCTGAGGTAGTACAATGATATAGGGGCAGTACGTTTATTTTAGAATAATCAAATCCCCGTTTTTCTAATAATCGAAGCGGTTGCTCTACATCTAATGAAAATACGTTATACTCAGGAGATGACATTGGCATATAGAAATTGTAGCACAATAAGCTTTTTAGATCGTTTTTTTTGAAGCTAAAGCAATTTTATTTTCCTTGTAGTCTTCTTTGGGCATATTCCATTGCACTTCTGCATTCCTCTTCAGTAGATGGGTTCATTGCTATGGAAAACCTCAAAAGTTTATCGGCAAGTCCATCTTGAGTGGCAAGTAAATATTGCCGCCTTATTGCTAAAATATGTTTATTACTTACTTCCAGACTTTGACCCGCACCTCGTTTGGCAGACAACCAGGATTCATATAACTCGTGTTCTATGATATAGGGGATTATACTTGTAAAGTCTTCCCCTAATCTTTGACCGAGTTCATCAATTAAGCCTTTGTTTATCACAATTGCTAACTTATCAATCCATTTTTCAACTTTTTCGTCACTGCCAACGGTATCTTTTAAACCGATTATGTATGTTGCTGAAGTTCCAATTTGGCTACCACGATATTTTTTCTGCCAAGCAATATTTTCTTCCCATGTTTGATATCGTATTCTGGATCTGGCCAAATCATAAAAGATAGTTATACTTTCATGGATATTCCCATCCATTTTTACAGGTTTTGGTAATTTGAAGTCGTCAAAATTTCCTTCGGTCATATGTATAGTTTAGTACTAATTATCTAAATTGAATAGTAAAAATTAGGGAATACCTCAATGACTATTATCATATATTTGATTTTTATATCGTATATTTAGGTGAAGAAATACTATTAATCAACTAGAATTAAAAAAGATTATTAGGAGAGATTGAATATCTGAATTGTCAGTTTAAATTTGATTTTTTTCAATAGAAGCAAAATCTAGGGTAGAAACATCTTTATTTACTACAGCATATGGTCTAAAAAATGGAATGACACCGATTTTCCTACAGTAATCATTTAGTTGTGTTAAAGCTTTGTTGACACTTATCCATTCAGAATCGCGCCTTGAACCGAAATCTAGTTCTAGCCAGTGGTCTGAAACAAATTTATCATCTGGGTTTTTTGTGACTTCAGATTCTTCATTTACAACTATATGATTAAATAAATAATTAAATTTATCTTGGTTCATATCGTCTTGACCAAAATTGACTGCAAATATATCAACATATAAATTTACGAAATCTTCAGGAAGATACATTCCATGTACAAAAAAATCAATCGAATCTTCAATAATTTTAGGCATTTCCTCATGGGGTCTTTGCATTTTCATTATGTGAAAAGCTTGAGGATGCGTAGGTGAATAATAATGTAGGCCGTGATTTTTAAGCTCTTCTCCGTTCAATTTGTAAATATGTGGTAATTTTCGTACCGGAGCATCGATTGTTTGTCCAGTAAGAAGTGTATAAATATATCGATCCGTTCGCATTGCATCGTTTACTCTGTCAGTTGCACGCAAAGCATCTTGTCTAAAGTATCTAATCAATTGCCTAGAGATGTTTTGGTCTTCGGTTTCAAGAGACTTATTGATAAGATCGGTTATTGCTTTTTCGTTATGTTCTTCGAATAAATTGTTCATAAGCTTGTCCATTATTCTTCTTCCGGCCCTAAGCGCATCAATATTTTCTAATGGTGAGTAATGACTCAAATTATAAATTTTATTGTGTATCATTTCTCTAAAATAATTCCTTCTTTTTTCTACATCTTTTTCATCAATTAGACTGAGATCAGAAGCAATTTTTGGAGCTATGTCTGCATAATTTTTATGCATTATCTCTGGAACATCAGTTCTATTCATAAGTAGGATTAAATCATTCTCCTTATCTGTTGGATAATCCATAATTGCTCGCATAAATGAATCATATATAAATATTTTCTCTTTTAATGTAGAAAATATTTTTTGACGATCAAAAAGTGGATCGTTTGCAATTTGGGCTAGTTTATCTATCGACGAAAGGAAATATTCCGAAACATCTTTGAGTTCAACAATATAGTCAAACCAGCTTCTCCTAGTATCTGATAATTTGCTTATTTCTTCAGGTGTTATCTGTTTGTAATTTTTGACAATTTTGTCTGTATAATTTTGATTTTCTGTTGCCATTAAAATCAATTTAGCGACAGTCCTTTTTTCGGGTAACCTAGCATCTTTCCATATTTCCCTTAAGTGAGTTACATATCTTTTAACTTGTTCCCCATCTATAGCGCTATTGGCTGGATTTATCTGTAATGATTCTGGTAATTTTCCAGAAATAGTATCATACGCGATTTTGAAGGTTGTAGAATCACGAACCATAAAAGCATAAGCATAAAAATCATTGTCAGTCGTTGGGTATGAAATGCCATTTATCATTTTTGTATCTGAAAATCTTTCAAGGGTAGTGTCCATTTTGTCCGCGTCATAAACAATAGATGAGAGTATATGTTTGGAATCAGTCCATTTATTTTTTGGTTTGTTATGGTTATTTAAAGCAATAAGAATTTCTTGAATTTCGTAAGACGTTAAACCTATAGATGCAGCAGTTGTATTAAATGCATCTTTAGATGCAGTTCTGTCAAAATCGTGAAAAATAATTGCGATTTTTGTTAATTCCACTAGTGAACTATTTTCTTGTAATTCAGGTTGATCATTAATAATGAGATCGGCGTTTTTTAAACAAGATTGAATGTGTTCCCAGGAATGGTTTGAACTCGCTGTATCGTATATAGGTTTAGCGATGTCTATTAATTTGGTAACTCTATCATTATTATTAGGTTGAAACTCTATTAAATTATCTTTCTCGTCCATATATTGATAATATACCATAATGATTCTTTGGAATAAGGACAAATATCTTGTTGACTTTGTTAAAGTGTCATCACTTAAGGAAATTCCACTATCACGCTCAACGTGACTAACGGTGTTTTAGTAGACTTTAGTTGATATGTACTATGTGTATGTACTTCATTGTGTTGCCCAGCCCTTTGAAGCACATCAGAATTGGTAAGTTCAAGAACGGTTAGGAACCGTAGCACAATAAGCTTTTTGATCGTTTTTTTTGATGTGAATATCAGATATTTCAGATTGGACACTCCAGCTTTTGATATACTTACACTATATGTTGCCACGTCAACCAGATAACAACTCCAAGAAAGAAAATCCAGTAGGAAGATTTATGGTTGCAGGTGGCGCAGTGATAGAGCAAAATCATACAGGGAAAATATTACTTCTTCAACGTAATTCAAATTTGGATTGGCACCCGAGTGAATGGGAAATCCTTTATGGAAGGATTGATCAATTTGAAGATGTGACTACTGGTTTAAAACGAGAGGTGAAGGAAGAAGCTGGCCTTGATGATATAGAATTAGTAGATATTTTGACGGTTTGGCATATATTCCGAGGATCGCTGAAAATAGCAGAAAACGAAT
>Ga0172379_10010991_pt1 | contig 10867 bp, 12 predicted proteins | sample GrowelOW334metaG_FD_119756 | JGI IMG/M metagenome (GOLD analysis project Ga0172379, IMG submission 119756) | Groundwater microbial communities from an aquifer near a municipal landfill in Southern Ontario, Canada - Groundwater well OW334 metaG | ecosystem: Environmental > Aquatic > Deep... | reverse complement strand
TCCTGGGAAAAAGGGAAACTTGGATAGAAGTGTTTTGTGTAAAACAGAAGGTAATTTCCCGGATCATTTTGAGATTTTTGAAGAGCTTAAAATAGAAGGCCAAAAAGAAGCAATCGCGAAACTTAGCGGTGATGGATGGGATTTTATAGGGCTTGAGGATCCGGATATATTCATAGAATCTCCGGAAATTATGCATCTATACTTTACTATACCGTTTCTAGGCACAGGAAAAATGAAGAATAAATGGCGAATTCATCTTGGCCATGCAGTTGGTAAAGATTTGGACTCACTCAAAATGACAACACCGGCACTGTTAGGTGATGAGTTCGGTGATACGGCCAAAGAATTGTCAGTTGCTCCGCTCAACAAAGACGAGGTTAGATTTAACCTAATTGAATCTTCGGAAAAAGTAAATAATGTTTGGTATTCTACGGTCAGAGTTGCCGTTACTTCCGATATGGGCGAGCCTTGGAAATTTGGTGATACAGTTTTTCTTCCGAAAGAGTGGGGAATTGCTTGGATAGGTGGCCACGCTTCACCCGGTCCTCTTCTGCCAAAAAGTTTTATAGATGTTGGTCCGGGGAAAATGCTTGGTATTATAAACGGACGAGAAGCCAACAAAAAAGTTGGTAATGAAACAATTTACGGAATATTTTCGGTCGGACTTTTTATTTACGATTATGAGAAAGGAAAAATCGACTGGGTTTCTCCCAAACCGCTTATCATAGATAGCGAAGCCGAAAATATAACTTTCGCCAGCCAATTTGTTGAAACTGAATCCGGTCAAGGAATTTTATACGCTCATGTGGACGATTCTTTCGTTAGAGCGTATACTCTTTTTGCAGATAAAATTAAAAAATTACTGCCATAAAAGTGCCCGATACTTCCACAAAAATAGTTACGAGATTTGCTCCAAGTCCGACAGGACACCTTCATATGGGAAGTGTTAGGACGGCACTTTTTGCCTATCTTTTTGCCAGACAAAATAAAGGAAAATTTATTTTGCGAATTGAGGATACTGACAAGGAAAGGTCAAAAAAAGAATTTGACGATGCCATTTTGGAATCAATGAAATGGCTCGGTTTTGAGTACGACGAATTCTACCGCCAATCGGAGAGAACGGAAATTTACAAAAAATATCTGAATAAACTTGTAACCGACGGAAAAGCTTACTTGTCAAAAGAAGAAAATCCGGAAGAGGGACAAAGCCGCGAGGTTATTCGTTTTAAGAATCCAAATAAAAAAGTAAAATTTACCGATTTGATTCGCGGTGAAATTGAATTTGATACAACCGAACTTGGTGATTTTGTAATCGCCAAAAATATGGAGGAACCGCTTTTTCACCTTGTGGTTGTAGTGGATGATTTTGAAATGGGAATAAACCACGTAATACGAGGCGAGGACCATATTTCCAACACCCCAAGACATATCCTAATTCAGGAAGCCATCGGCGCTCCTAGGCCTATTTATGCCCATTTACCGTTGGTTTTATGGGAGGATAAGTCAAAACTGTCAAAAAGAAAGCATGGGGAAAAGGTTTCTTTACAATACTATCGTAGCCTAGGATACTTGCCAGAAGCCATCCTGAATTTCCTTGCAATGATTGGCTGGAATCCAGGAGGCGACAAAGAGATATTTTCAAGGGAAGAACTCATCAATCTTTTTGATTTCAAAAAAATCCAAAAAAGCGGAGCGGTATTTAACGTAAAAAAATTGGATTGGATAAACCAACATTATATACGAAGTATGAATTACGATTTGCGAATTGCAAAAATTAAAGAGGAATTAAAAAATGCTGGGATGGAAAATGTTGATAAAGAAATTTTGAAAAAAATAGATTCTGTGGCAACGGAGCGGATTTCAAGATTCGGGGAAATAAAAGAGATGGCAGAGAGGGGAGAGTTCAACTATTTTTTCAAAGCACCGAAATTTCCGAAAGAAAAATTGCTATGGTCCACTTCGCAAAACAAGAGCAAAGCTTCGACGGACCAAGGAAAAGACGAGACGGATTTTACCAAAACCAAAAAACATTTGGAAAATATTTTGGAAAAAATCTCGGCCATTTCCGAAAAAGAATGGAACAAAGATTCGGTCAAAGCGGCTATTTGGGATTACGCCGAAAAAGAGGGGAGAGGCAACGTACTTTGGCCAATGCGCTATTCCCTATCGGGAATGGAAAAATCTCCAGACCCATTCACACTAGCGGAGTTACTAGGCAAAAAAGAAACTCTTTCAAGAATCGCAAACGCCGTGAATTTGGTATCATAGAGTAATGCGTAAATGCCGGATATCATTATTGATAATTTCTTTAGCTCTTGTTTTATTTATCGCGCCGGCTCAACCAAAAGCCAGAGCTGATTTGGTTGACGACCTTAGGGTAAAAATAGATGAGCGTAACAAGGTTATAAGCGACCTTGAAAAAGAAATTGCGGAATACCAGGACCAGGTTGAGAAAACCGGCGCTAAGGCCAATACACTGAAAAATACCATTGCAACGCTTGAATTGACTCGCAAAAAACTATCCGCCGAAATAAGCGTTTTACAAAATAGAATATCAGCAACAAATCTTACAATAGAGCAATTGGACAAACAGATCAGCGATACCGAGGACTCCATTGCCAGAACTAAAAATTACATAGCCTCGATCATTCAACAAATGAGCGAGGAAGAATCAAATTCTTTAGTTGAAACTATTCTTAACTATCGTACCATTTCAACTTTTTTTGACCGAGTGGAATCTTTGGCTTCTCTAAATCGCGGATTGAAATCGGCCATTGCCGAACTTAATTCCCTAAAAACAAACCTAGAAACCAAGGAAACCGAAGCAAAGGGAAAGCGAAAAGACCTGGTAACTCTTGCGGGACAGCTTTCTGACAAGAAAAAAGTGGCGGAGTACAACAAATCCCAAACAAACAAACTTCTGACCGACACTAAGAATCAACAATCAAATTACCAAAAAGTTCTTGACCAAAAAATCGCGCTCAAAAATGCTTTTGAACAAGAACTATTGGACTATGAATCCCAACTGAAATTTGCCATAGACCCGAGCAGTTTGCCGTCTGTCGGCTCCGGAGTGCTGAAATGGCCACTGGACAAAGTAACAATAACCCAATATTTCGGCAATACGGACTTTGCCAAAGCTAATCCGCAAGCTTACAACGGCAAAGGTCATAACGGCATTGATTTAAAAGCCTCTGTAGGTACACCTATAAAATCAGCCTTATCCGGAACAGTAACAGGAACAGGGAATACGGACACCGTTTGTCCAAGCGCTTCATATGGCAAATGGGTGCTAATCAAGCACGGGAATGGTCTTTCAACGTTATATGCTCACTTGTCGGTTATAAAAGTTTCCACAGGGCAAGACGTGAGCACGGGCGATATAATCGGATATAGCGGTGACACCGGCTACTCCACCGGTCCACATCTTCATTTTACCGTCTACGCCACCCAAGGCGTTCAAATTATGACACGAAAAAGCACTGTCTGTAAAGGGAGCTATACAATGCCCATAGCAAGTCTCAACGCATACCTAAATCCGCTATCATATTTATAATTTTTTATAAAATTACCGCAAAAATTCCATTTCAAAAATTTTTGTTTTATAATAACTATCAACAGAATAAATTATGAAAACCGACCAAAAAGGTTTAGTAAAACTCATTATAGTTATAGTCATTGCTTTGATAATTTTGGGTTATTTTGGCTTTAATGTGCAACATATCGTACAGTCGCCGCAAGTAAGCGACAACCTCCATTATGTTTGGGGTCTGGTAGTTTATGTGTGGGAATTCATAGTCGGCATATGGGACAAGTTCGTCATAGCTCCAATTGTGTTTATTTGGGAAAAAGTAACGTCAATTTTTCACTAATTTTCACTAATAAGGCCTGCTTAAAATCCAACACGGACAAAGACAAGCATGGAACATTAACGCGGGGCATTCCGGTTAATGTTTTTGTTTTATTTACAAAACAAAAAATATAAAACTAAGAATAGGGAAGAAGGTAAAAATTTTTGATCCCAAAGGCCCAAAAGGATTGGCTTAAGCGAATTAACCAAGCCAAAACACCCCAGTATAGTGGTATAAAATATACATTGTGCGACATACTATACATAGTATAATAAGACCTTCCCTACCTGTTATTTATTATTCAACGATAGAACTTCCAAAAGTTTTTGGACTCCTTCTTTCGGATATACATTTTCTTTTTCTTTAAGCTTATTTAAATCAATCCAGACTAAGTGGTACTGATTTTTGTCATTCATTCTTTCTTTTTCAGGACCGCCAATTTCGGGAGTTCCAACATACTCTTCAATCTTGAAAAAGAACTCATCTCTATTCCCGGTATGGATAGTTATCATATGCGGCACTTTTATATTTTGGAGCGAAAAAAGCAGCTTGAATTTTTTAACTTCAAGAGTTATCTCCTCTGTCACTTCTCTTTTTAATGCATCCTCAATAGTCTCACCCTCTTCTACCCCACCGCCAGGGAATATGAAATAATCCTCGTTTGGTTTAATTCGATGAATCAGAAGAATTTTTCCATTTTCTATGATTACTGCCGTAGCTCGTTTCCTTAACCCACTTGGCATTTTCCTATTTGAGTTCTTTTAAAGCTTCGTCTATGTAACTGTCGAATGATTCAACTCGTCTGGTTAATTCTTCCGGCAAGGTTTTATACTGGGTTGGCTTAAGTTTAAGCATTTGTATTTGTGCTGATAATGTTTTTAGGAAAAATTTAAAAAGTTCGGTTTCGTAACGGCTTTTCCCTTCCCCGTTTACGAATGTTCTCAGACCTTCATATAGATGGTCCTCATCAACACCTAAAAGAAAAATCGGTAGATGTTTCATTTCCGAACATTTCATTTTTCCTTCCGGTGTTATCTGTATGCCATATTTAAGCCTAACACCTTGTTCACCAACTTCTTGAGGTAAAGAATCCTGCCTAAAACTTGCTTTTATGTCTGAACCTATATTTTTACTTATGACCCAGTTTGCTTTCTCTAAAATCTCTTTTTCTTTAAATGACGTATTGACTTCGTCAAAGGCACATATGGTTTCACCGTTTTTTTTATCAACAATAATATTATCAACACCGTTAGCAGAATCGTCATAGCGGCTCGAACGAACAACGATAAAACGCTTACCCATATGTTTATGCATTATGGCAGTTTTAAGCATTTCAAATCTAGTTCCAGAACTATTGTCCTCAGCTGACTTCAACTTTTCTTTGTCAGATGTGCCAAATACAATTTCTAACCCTTTTTTCTCAAGATCTTTTTCTTCCTGACCATACAAATCCGGAGGCGGTATAAGTCTGAAGTCCGAGGCTACTTTGAGTTGCTCTCCTTCTGGGGTTCCCACCTGTCTTTCTGCAAAATCCTTCCCTAGCTTAATTTGTTCAGCTAATAAATAACCGCGCAATTTTTCCGTTGATGTTTGAATACGCTCAGGTTTTTTTCTGGAATCGGGAGTTGGTTGTGTATTAGAAAATTGTTCCATACTGCAAGATTACGCTAATTATTTGATTTTTTCAACTACTGAGAGCTTCTTTTTTGATTTAACGTATTTGTTGCTATAGCAACAAATACGTTAACAGTAAACCACCCTAACCTCTAAGGCGACTTTGCTCCCAAAGATGGACAGAAAACCCCCTCCGACGTAAGTCGGAGGGGGTTTTCTTAATTTATTACTTTTTAGCTATACTGACATACTTCTGCCAACAACTTGAGGAAGAATCCCACGGTCTAGTACCGTATTTGTCATAAAGGTGTTTGGCGAAAGCCATGTTCCCTTCAAACGTATTGAGGTCAAGACCAAGTTTTTCGGCATCCTCAGCGTGATAATACTTATTGATTTGCATTACACCAAGGTCGCCTTTGTTAACCTTACCGGTAATAATCTTACCGTTCAAGCCAACATGTCTAAACTGAGATTCACATTTGGCGATTTCCGCCAGAATCGGCGTATCCTTAAAGTATGCACGAACATCTGATTCAAGATTCACAGTTTGTCTAAGAGGAGCCGCTAAAGCCAAATTGTCCACTATAACGCTATCCGTAGCAATTTCCTTAACCGCCGGCTGAATAGATTCACTTTGATTGGTAGTGGTAGTCACATTTCCATAAAGAAGTGAAAACATGACCATAATGCTAGTAGTAAGTTCTATCATAAAGTTTAAGTTAAAAGCCCGACTTTGGGCTAAATGAAAACACCAGACTCTAGATCTGATGTTCATTAATACTAGCATTTTTTAAGTAAAATGTCAAGGGTTTTTGCAAATTTTCCGGTTTGGTGGCACACAAAAAACGGCCTACTTAGGACGTTTTTTGTGTGTTTTTATTTAAAAAATACTTTGCTGTTTTTATCTTTTTGGCATCGGGTACTTCAAAAACTCCGGCAAAAACGGTTTTTCATAGAATAACCGTCCAAAAGCTTCAGTTTCAAGCAAAGCGCCATTCAAAGCATTGTGAGGTTTTGGCTCCGGTGGCAGACCAAGGTATACCAAGATTGAATCCAGATTAAGCGCAGAGTGACCGTGTATAGTCGGTCTATCCACGCCACGTCGCAGCATATCAAAATATGCTATTGAGTGAAGATCGATAGTCCGATGAGCCAAAGGCCAGTTGATATGATAACGGCTGGCAGTAACCTGCAAGAAATCTCTGTCAAAAGAAGGATTATGCCCGGCAATCGTTCTTTCTTCGGATTCTTCCAGCCACTTTAAAAAATCAATCACTACTTCCCTATCTGTTTTCTTTTTTGGATCGTTAATCTCCTCCAACTTAAAACCATTAACCCCAAGCGCCTCATCTTCAACGTGCGCTCCATCCCAAATCCTACACTCCTCATAAAACCTCCGTTTTGGATCGGCAAAATCAACCGCTCCAACAGACACCAAAGAATCCTTCTCCGGACTGACTCCGGATGCTTCAACATCTATGATTATCATTGCAAAAATAGCTTAAAAACCGAAAATAGCCGTTCAACTGAAGGGACCAGAAAAGCAAAACTATCCTTCGCACTCGCACTCGCTGCAAGCCTCACCTTCATTGTGAGCATGAGAACACTTTGGACAAATATTTTCTTCTGTTGCCATTTTTTTAGCTACTTATTAATAACTTAAAATTACAGAGTTTTAATATCGGCGTTGACTGAAGTAAAAGAACTGTCCACATTACCAGTATCAATCGCATTAAGATCTTTGTTGATACTCAAAGTGGTATCTGATTGGTTACTTATCGGCTCTGATACCGAGGGTGATTTCCAATACAAAGCCGCAGCAACCAAAATAATTATTATGATTAACGCTATGATATATTTTTTCATATTATTATTTTAACTAATTAACTGATGATGAAGAGCCGGCTGACACTTCGATTGACGTGTCGCTAATTGTGTTTATTTTAGGAATTTTTGCCAAATCGCTTGCCGCGACATTTGCAGCAACATGAGCGGCTTTTACCAAAGCCTGAACCGTTTTAAGGTCTGCTTGTATAGTTTGTCTTACGGAATCTACGTTGGTTCTTAAAGTTGCTTCATCTACAACACTAATAGTATAGATCTTAGCGGCTTGAACAACGATTGCGCTTCTGGCAGCTGCCGTAGCGGTCTGGAATGCCGTGATATCGATTCTAACATTGGAAACATCCATTCCGGCAACCTGTGCTTTATCCGCTCTCGTACCTATCCTTTGCGCAATTTCCTCAATCCTATTAAGAGTTTCGGAAAAACTATCCAAAGTTCTGGTGTTTATGTCCTGAAATTTTGAATTGATATTCTCAACTGTTGTTTTCTTCCTTTCGTCTTTTATAACCGAGAGCTTTTGTTTCAATTCTTCCCTTTTTGCCTCAATCCGATTTTTTGCGTCATTTCGGCTCGTTTCTATTTTCAGCTTAAAATCTTCGCGCAAATTGTCGATGTTTTGCTTCTCTGCATCCCTTTTCTGCATCAAAACCTGTTTGACTTGTTCAGTCAATTGCTTTATCTGCTCTCGAGCCGCTTCCTGTGTGGTAGATGAATTCTGTCTTATACTTTTTATTTCATTAATCGCATTTTCCCTCGTGCTTTCCAACTCATTTTTCCTATCCTGCTTTAATTTTTGAATATCCTGCAAAGCATTCTTCCTAACCTCTTGATTGTTTTGCAAATTAGTTTGCCGTATCTCACTCACTTCCTGTCTGGTTTTTTGCACCTCCAGAGCCCTCTCTCCCAACTGAATATTGGTTGTACTCTGCACTGTCACATCTGTTGATTCTGCAGACGCAACTGCCGACACTATAACTAGCCCGATTACGACAGATGATAGTATTTTATACTTGGTCATATTTTTAAATTAATTAATAAGATAATAACCGTAATTGTAAACCGTCTATTAATTATACAGGATAGAAGGGGTTAGACAATGCGGGGAAAGGGGGAAATTGGGGATGTGTCCGCCGGGGTGTTTGAAACTTACAGTTCCAAACACCCCGGCGGAAATTCGAATATCAGATTGGGATTAGGTCGCAACTCTTGTTCGCACCGTCGCACGTACAGGATTTAGACTACAACTCTCGGCTCGCCGTCGCTCGCCTTGGTCGCAGTCCGCCCCTCGCCTATTTTGCCTGATGGTAAAATATGGCTGCGGGCTTCAAATCCCGACGCAAGCCGAGCAGTCGGCTTGCTGCAGCCCGTCACAGCTCACTTCGTTCGTTGGTCGGGCTGCCGGGATATTTGAAACTTACAGTTTCAGTACCCTCGTTGGATATTTTCTTCGCCGAAGACAGCTAGAAAATATGCTCAACGAGGCTTCAAATCCCAGACACAAGCAATACCCATTGCTTGTTTCAGCCCGACAATTATCGCTACGCTCTCATTGTTGTCGGGCTGCCGGGATTTGAACCCGGATCTCACGAACCCGAATCGTGAATACTACCGTTATACTACAGCCCGTTATTGACCATCTTAACATTTATTAACCGAGTGCGCGTTGTAAGGATCGAACTTACGACCTTTCCGATGTGAACGGAACGCTCTACCACTGAGCTAAACGCGCTTTTCCTATTCACCTTGCGCGCGAAATCTATGATAACCGACCGCTTTTATTTTAATCCTTTACAATTTGCCGCCGGTCCATATCCTTTGGCTTTCGCCTCAGCCTCTGAATTAAACCAAACTTTATTGGTTTCCGCAATTTTTGATACACCGCCACACCAAGGAAAATAATATTTTGTGCCATTTTTTGAGGCAACAACTTTTCCTCCGACGGATAAAACTGCCGGTATACTCTCGGCCACGGACGCAGTTTGATTTAAACTAACTTGATCGGTATTGTCCAAAGTGTTAGAAGATAAAACCTGTCCGTTTTCTTCAATAGAAACCGGCTCCACATTGTCGCTTAAGACAGATAATCGGCCTAAACCAAAGGAGCTAAAACCGACCAACAAGATAACGGCCGCGATATAGTACCTATCGGCTGATTCTCCGAGGTTTACTGAATCGGAGACTTTGTGCCTTAAAAACTTGATTTTTTCACCCAAATCTTTTATACTCATTGAGCTTAAATTATATAGGTATTATTCAATTTTGTCTTTAAGTTAAAGGCCAAAAACCTCAAAACTTAAAGCTCCCCACAACAAATGGCAACAAAAAAAGCCGGAGGTACAGCTAAAAACCTGACTGACGTAAACCCGCAATATTTGGGCATTAAGCTTTATGGCGGCGAAAAAGCTCGTGTCGGTTCAGTAATTATTCGCCAGCGCGGCACAAGAATTATCGCAGGTAAAAATGTCGGCCTCGGAAAAGACCACACATTATTCGCTCTGAAAGAAGGCACCGTAGAATACGGCCACACACGAAAAACCGGATTTAACGACAAAACTAAAGTAAAGAAAACTGTCAGTGTGGTTGAATCAAAATAATTTTTAAAAAACCCGACAATATATTGTCGGGTTTTTTATTTCTTAAGCTATCGGTTTAATAGATAATTTCAGTGTCGCTTTTTTATCTTTTATTTTAATCTCCACAGAGTGATCCCCTACTTCCTTGATGGGCTTATCAAGCATAATAAACTCCGGCAAGAGGTTTATCTGTTTTTGCGCATTCATTGCTGCAATAATTTCTTCCTTGTGAACACCGGCAAACAAATGACCTTTGTCGTTGGCTTTTTCTGACATTTCAAGTGTTACTCCGTCTATAGATTTAAGGTTCATCAAAAGAAGGTCCTCCTGAACTTTTTTATGAGCAGTATCCTCGGATTTTAGCTTATCAACTTTTTTTACCGCAGCTGGCGTAGCCACCACAGCGAAACCTCTAGGGATAAGCATATTAAGAGCGTGTCCGTCAGAAACATTTTTTACATCGTATTTTTTTCCTACTTTTGCGACATCTTGCAGTAAAATGATTTTCATATATTTATATTTATTAACTTAATACTTTATGACTTACAAAAATTACTTCCAATTCTGTAATAACTTAACCGCCGCATCCATCTGTGGATCCTTGCCTTTTGCAATATCATCCGCAGTCACCTTTACTTCAACATCCGGCATAATTCCGTTCTGAGATATGGAAACGCCTTTTGGAGTAAGCCATCGGGCAACGGTAACCTTAAGGGAGGTCTCTGGTGTAATATCCACCAACTCCTGCACCACACCTTTGCCGAAAGTCTTGGTACCAACAAGTTTTGCTATACCGTATTCACGCAAAGCTCCTGCCAAAATCTCGGAAGCGGAAGCTGTTCCACCGTCAACCAGTATGACAAACCTCAAATTCTGGTTGAAAACATTTTCACGATGACTCTTGTAGAAAACCGGAGGACCATTCTTTCCAAAATCCTCGCTTACTACCACTTTGCCCGGAGGCAAGAACCAACTTGCCATATC
>Ga0172379_10010990_pt1 | contig 10867 bp, 1 predicted proteins | sample GrowelOW334metaG_FD_119756 | JGI IMG/M metagenome (GOLD analysis project Ga0172379, IMG submission 119756) | Groundwater microbial communities from an aquifer near a municipal landfill in Southern Ontario, Canada - Groundwater well OW334 metaG | ecosystem: Environmental > Aquatic > Deep... | reverse complement strand
TAACTGTGTTATAATATGAAGAGCAAAACAATTTGTTGACCTGTGCTTCAATTTATAATATATTTATATCATGAGGAACAACACAAAAGAGCGGGCAAATGAGTAGAGCAGAAATTACTGGCAGAGAAAATGAGCAAGCCATCTTAAAGGATGCTTTAGAATCGTCGCATTCTGAGTTTATTGCAATTTATGGTCGAAGACGCGTTGGAAAATCTTTTCTTGTGACCCAATTTTTTAGCAAGAAAAACTGTATTTTTTTCTACACAACTGGGGTAAAGGATGGCACTTATAAAAAACAGCGCGAGCAATTTACGAAAATCATTGCTGATGTTTTTTATAATGGCGCTGAGCTAAAACCAAAAAATAGTTGGCTTGAAATCTTTGAGTCATTAACTTCCTCACTTAAAAATATTCCAAGCAACAAGAAAATTGTTTTGTTTTTTGACGAATTCCCCTGGATGGTTACAAAGCGCGCAGGGTTACTTGAAGCTGTTGATTATTATTGGAATAGATATTGGACACATGACGACAGAATAAAGTTAATTATATGTGGTTCCTCAGCAGCTTGGATCGTGAATAACATTATCAATAACAAGGGTGGCTTACATAACCGTATTACCTATCAAATTAACCTTGAAGTTTTTAATTTGAGTGAAACAAAATCTTACCTGAATAAATCGGGCATTAAATTAAATGACAGCCAGATAATGCAAATATACATGGTAACTGGTGGTGTCCCATTTTATTTATCGAACATTAAAAGTGGTTCGTCTGCAATTCAGATAATAGAAAAACTAGCTTTTAGGAAAAATAGTCTTTTGCAGGGCGAGTTTGATAACCTATTTTCATCGTTATTTGAGAATCAAGATATATATATTAAAGCAATTAAACTTATTGCCAAACAGAGGTATGGTGTTAATCAAGAAATCTTATTAAGAGCTCTAGGTAAGTCAATGTTAGGCATGGGAGGTTTAAAAATATTAGATGACCTCGAAAGAGCAGGGTTTATTATAAGTTTTAAACCCCATTTTCATAAGAAGAAAGGCGTCTATTACAAAGTTATAGATGAATATATCTCGTTCTATCTAGATTGGGTCGAGCCTATAAAGAATACGCTGTTAACCAGGAGCTTAGAGCAAGGATACTGGGAAAAACAACAATCTTCTGCCGCGTGGCATAGTTGGGCTGGTTATGCTTTTGAAGCATTATGCTATAAACATTTATCACAAATTAGAAAAGCACTAAGTTTAAATGCATCTGCCATACCAAATACTTGGCGTTATACTCCTAAAATTGGTACAAAGGAAAAAGGAGCGCAAATCGACTTATTATTTGATCGAGATGATGATTGCATAACCATTTGCGAAATTAAGTACACAGACAAACCATTCGAAATAGATAAACAATACGCTGCTAATCTATTGAATAAGATAGAAGTATTTAAGAAAGTGACGCGCACTAAAAAACAAATATTCTTAGCAATTATTAGCGTTAATGGTTTAAAGCCAACTATGTATTCTGCAAAATTAGTATCAACTGTCGTAACGCTCAGTGATCTATTTGCGAAATTCTAGTGGAGGGTGATTATACGCTGAGAATATCAACAGAACATACCCAGCGCGCACTTCTGAACAATCTAGTAATCAATCTTACTAGATTTATGATACATTCAAATGTTCAGGCCGCTCCATCAATAAGTGCAATCGCTCCTTTTAACGAGCCGTGTGCCCCGCTGCATACTTGTGCAAAATACTAGCAATAAGCGTTTGATATGGCATTCAAGGCGTATATGATTTTTTTTGCTCTTCTAACAAAATTTCTTGTTGAACAAATTTATGTAATTGTTCTACACGTTTTTCTCTATCTTTCTTTAAAAGATCAGCTTGCTCTAAATATTTAGCCTTGTCCTGCAAAGATTTTCTTTTTTCTTTTCCTCCGTGCCTATCTGCATGAAACTGGCGAAGTATAGCATCACCCCTAAGCTTTGCCTCTTCGCCGATACTCCTATCTATTAATTGTAGTTCATCTATATAACCATTCTGCTTTTCTGAGGAAACTTTGTTTGTATATGATTGCAAATTTTGTAAATTACTCGATTTTTTAATTTCTGCTTCAATTGGTGCACTTTCTCTATTTAAGCGTCTTTGGTAATGTCTATCTTGATGCCTTCTCCAACTCTTACCCAAAGCTTCGCTTGCTTCTATTAAACCATAAACAGCACCTCCTACCGCAACCGCTCCTAGCAGTACAGTGCCTGTTAATGGAAGAGAAACAACAACGCCTACTCCACTTATCATACCAGCCACAACACCGACCTCTGCTCCAATCACACCGTCCACCAGTACTCCATCAAGACCTGGGACATCTGCACTGGCTTTTAGTCCAATTTCATTCGAAAGAGAAGTAATTTGTATTTTGGGGTCAGTTTGTTGCGGCGGTGAAAATGTATCAGGAGATAGATGTATATGATCATCCTGCTTATTACTCCAAAATAATGGTCTGTTGGTCGAAGTTGGGATATCACTGGTGGTATTTGGGTTAGACGAAGCGCCAATTTTACCTTCACTGTTTGGTATACTAATCACTTGTTGTAACTCTTGATTTGCTGTTTCCCCCAGTCGCGCAATCCAATTTCCAAATATTTTGCAAGCATCTCGTTCAGCTTGTGCATCTCCCTGTTCCGCACTAACAAATGCTTCTCCACTTACTTGCATACCTTTAGCCAACGCTTTTCCTGCCATTTTGTAAGCATCTCGTTCAACTTGTGCATCTCCTTGTTCTGCAATAGCCCACGTTTCTCCACTTATTTTCATTCCTGTAACCAAAGCCTTTCCTACGCCCAAAACAAAATTCCCAAATATTTTACAAGCATCTTGTCTAGCTCGTTCATCTGCCCCTCTTGTATTAGCTCTTATTTCTCCACTTATTTGCCCAACTTGCTTAAATTTTTCTGTAGTCCATAAGATGCTTTTCACTATGCTTTCTGTGGCTAAATCGCTGATTTCCTCCGGATACTTAAAGCATTGCGACAATGCATTCATAACCTCAGCGGCTTGTCTCAAATCTTTCTTCATCTCTCTTTCACCAGGGGTATTGCTATCCATTTTTTTAGCTCTTGTTATGCATCTTTCAGACGCTTCTCTGAAAGCGTTACCACAAAGATCAGCAGCATCAATAGCAATAGATGTACCAGGCAAAAAAACTTCATCAAGTACTTCTCCCATTATTGTTTTCACCATAGCTTGCATTTCTGGATTTTGATCATCTGGTTTATAATTTAACATCAAATCCGTGAGGATAAGCGACTTCTCAACCTTCCCTCCCCTATACACCAAACTATTCGCATCCGCGGGATAATTTCGTTCTATCCATTGTTCAGCCTCTATAGCACGGTCAAAGCTTGCGGGTCGGCTTTCTGCCAACGCTGCCAATTCTTCGCGCAATTGTTCAACTGGCTTTCTTGTTAAATGTCCGAAAATTGCATAGCCACAATTTCCCTCCGTGCTTCGAATATCAACAACACTGCCATCGTGATTAATCAGTTTGTAATGTCCTATTTGCTCGGCACCGTCAACCTTCTCCCCTCTCTCAAATCGCACGAGTTGTACGCCCTGTTTTTTCTCCTCTGGAGATAATTCATAATCTTCATCTTCAGTAATCTTCAATATTAAGTGATTTTGCTCAGCCAAAGCATACATAGCAATAAAATCTGCTGCTTCATTACCTTTTATTTTTTTTATGTAATCTTGAACCTGCTTGCTGGGAGGCTTGGTTTTGTCTTCCATTTCTTTTGACGCCATTGCGCGAGACATTGCCAAAACCTGAGCCGCAACAGTACAGCTTTTAGAATTTCCCAGCATTTGATCGCGCACAGTCAAAATCTTTCTATCTTTTTTGGGTTTCTTTTCCTCATCTTTTTTTGGGTTCTTTAGTTCTTCTTCATCCTCTTTCCTAGCTCTTTCTTCCGCAATTCGATCGGGATCATCTTCAGCAGACTGCCCAAGATCTACCATAAACCTGTTTTGGAATCTTGCAGAGGCAGCGCTAACCAATTCTCCAACAGCCCAACTGCTCAAAGGAGACACAAAATGCGACTCTATAATCCCTATCATTTGTTCGGTAATGGCATCTGCGATAGATTTTATAATCATGCTAAGATCGCTTAATTCAACCGCGCTCATTTCTTGACTAAACTTGCTTAAAAACGCTACAACTCTCTCTTGATAGCAACTACATTCGCCAACAAACTTGAGTTGCTCTAGGCAACCAGCTAGCTTAACATTGCTACACAACTCTCCTTGATCATCTAAAACGTTGTGCTCTTGCAGTAATTTCATTATTTCCGCGACATGTTCTCTTTTTACTTTGCATTGCTTGACCAATAAATCTGCTATCGAAAAACTCTCTTTATCCGCTCGGGCAAAACGCTTGGTCAACTCATCGTGCACATTATCAACAGTGCTTACCAATTGATAAGAGCCATATATAAGATCGCATATTCTAAACCCTAACTTAAATGTGCTCCCATATCCGAAGCGTCTTCCATCCTCAAACACACCCTTAGCGATGGACGCGGCAGCGGGAATCAATCTTTTGCGCAAAAGTCCATATTCTGGATTAATAATTTCCGCCACCATTCTGTCGATTCTTGCCGCATTAGTTCGCGAATTGCTAACCCTGTCTAACGCATACATTTTGCGCACTACCAATCCTAACGTATCGGTTTGACAAAATTTATCGCGAACTATGCTTTCCACTTTCAAAGAAATGTGCGGTCTAATTTTGTCAAAACAAAAATCAGTAAACGCATTTGCGATTTTACTTAACCCCTCGCGCGCAAATGCTTCGCCCACCAACACACCAGTCTCTTTAACCACCAAAGATCTTGCGCCAAATTGAAGATTAGCTAATGATTTCATTGCCACATTAGCAATTGTTTTTCCGTGTTTTATAACTCCCACCGTGCCATATGTTGCACCCTGCTCCATAGCTTCTTCTGCTGCTGCTTTCGCCGCCACCATTCCCACTGATTCCATTTCTTTTATCGCTTTTATTCCAGATCTTATATCCTCAATTCCCTGTACTCCCATACATGTCACCGATATCACCAGACTTATAGCTTTCTGCTGACCATAATCAGCCCAAGAAAAGTTCCCTGTAAAACAAACTCTGCCCATATTGACTCCATCTGCAACACCTTCAGTTATAAGTCCAATACCACATGAAGCTCCTACGCCCGTCCCGACTAGAATGATACCTGCACCCACTTGTGCAGTTACAATAATGCCTAGAACACCAACAGATCGCCAAGGAATAAATGGTCTTTCATTAACTTCTAACAAATATTCTATTCCTCTTGCTGACAACTCTTGTAATTCAATGACAGGTCTTGCTTCATGAGTAAATAAATCGCTGAGAGTTTTAATTTTCTTGCCAATAACAATATCCTCTTGATCCATATCAGCTTTTTCTATTACCTGTTGTGTTTGATGTGCCGTTAGGTTTTTAAATTCCAAGCCGAAACTAGCGTTTTCTTGCCTAATTTTAGGTATTAATGAAACAGCTTGCTCTCTATTAAGACCATCAAAGCTAACATAAACCGACTCATCGCTCGCATTCTCTTCTAGCTCAAATACTGGCTCTGTATTGACGAATGTCACGCTGAATTCAGTTTGAGAACCTAATCCTATAAGTTTTTCTGCCGCCGAATATGTTATCTTTTCTATTTTAATCGACAAAGATTCTGCCTTCATCAGCTCAATCGATGTTTTTGCCGCACTTGTAGGTAAAATTTTCCATGTCTTCTTCTCAGGATCAAAAAATTGCACTTCTTTTTGCTCGCCTAATTCATCTAACTTATCTAGCTGGTCAAGAATGGCTGTTATTTCTTTTGTACTGACAGATATTTCGAGAGATATATGCTTTGCCTTTTTCACCTGTTTCAATTTTTCAGCAGCAGCTTTTTGGTTAAGTTTTGTAAACTCTAAACACAAATTTGCGCTTGATAAAATTTCACCAGCTAAAAATTCGGCAGATTCATTAGCTTTAATGAGCGTTAAGTTGAACCGCACGTCTTTTTCAGTCTGTTGTTTAATTATTTCCACTGCCTGTTTTATCGACAAATTTGCATAAATCTGTGATTGTTCGTTTTTAGAAACGATTTCCACGCTGACATGACCCCCTCCTCGCCACCAAGCTCCAGACCATAAATTATGCAAAGAAAGCGAGCACTGATCTGTAAGTTGTCTTATAGCATCTTCCTTGCTTAATTCTTGAATTTTGATATCTGGGTCTAACATAGTTCGTAAATGTTCAAAGCTAAATTGCGGAAGGTTAATGCTGATGCCTCGATAGCCCCTAGCAATTACCGCTGTATTTCCATGTACGACACCAACTACTGCGCTAACTGCTGCCGTACGCACCGCTCCCAATAAAGAGCTAGTATCAATATTTTCAGCACAAACGGCTGTGACAGTGTTTACAGCTTGATCTACAGTTGTAGTGCAATCCGTTCTTGCAGTTAAATCATTGAAAGTTATATCCCAACTGTCACAAGCAGTTAAATCCATATCAATGTTTTTGTTTGTGCGTCTCTCAATTCCAGCGTTAATAAAAACAGTTTTTTGTTGTTGCGCGCCGCCATCCTGCTCCCCATTTCCCGGGGATTTGTTAGTTATCTCCGGATTGCCTCTTTCTTCAGATAGAGAATCACTGCTTTCTGAAAACTTTAAACGTTTCGTTCCCTTTAAATCAATTAATCTTAACGAGGATTTTACCCCGCCAATTACGCCTTGCACGCTATTTAGATAAGAGCCTAAAATAGTTATTTTCTGAATCAACTGTTTCGACAAATCGCTAGCAGCATCTATACCCAAAGACTGTAGATTAGCCTGCACCGCCGCCAATAAAGCTATTTCATCGTTCAATGCTTGCAATCCTTCATTAAAAATTTTTGTGGCAAATTGTTTGTAACCTGTGTCTTGACTGTTTCGAATAAATCTTTCTTTGCCTTTAAGTAGCAACCATCCTTTGCCAATAAAAGCAGCAGCACTATGTTCTCTATCAAGCATGATGGCTTGATCAAAGTGGTACATAGCCTTTTCATATTGCCCAGAAAATGTCGAATCACTTCTGAGCAAATCATAGGCAACGGCTGTATGATGCCAAGGATTTTTCATTACTGTCTCTTCGTGATACTCTTTCCTAATCCTAGCGCTAAAAACCTGATATTCTTCGCGAGCATTTTTTGTACTGATTTTTCCTGAATCTATATCACGTAAAAACATCGCCCATTGCTCTTCAATGCTTGCCAATACACTGCGCTCGGACACAGTTACAACAGCACCTATCACCGTACCAATACCAGTAACACTTTTCACACTATCGACGGCATATGTCACCGCGTCTCCTGCCATTTGCCAATAGTCGTTTTTCTGTCTGATATCTTGTCGTATTTCGTCCAATAAAATGCAAAACTTGCCAAAAAGCTCGTCTTTTATTTCTATGACTTTTAATTCGGTTGCTTGAAAAGCTTCTAAATTTCTCATTTCGGCAGCATCTCTCGCATCCTTGAGCTGTTGAATATCTATCCCCTGGAGGTGTAATTTAGCATTCACAATCATCTGACCAGTGCCGCGCTTTCCTTGTCTTGAAGTTCTGCCAAAAGCCTGATCTTCAATGCGTTGATTTTCAGGCAAAAAAGTTACGATAACATGCATACCGCCTTGCACTTCGAGAAGGTCGGTAGTATGAATATCCGTGCCGCGTCCAGCTAAGTTAGTTGCAACTATGATTTCTTCACGCTCAATCTTTTCCACTTCATGCTCTTGTCCTACGTCATTCATGGTATAGAGTTTAGGAGCGTATCCATCGTCTTTAAGTTTTTCTGCTATTTCTTGAGCCTGCTCTATCGTTTCGCAAATAACTAATACTCCTCTACCCTTACCTACTTCATTTTTTACCGAGCGGCAAACTTCAACCCGCCATTGTTCTTCGTCGTCAGCTACGATGGCCGGTAATTCAAGATATTGTTTTTGCCGCATTCTGGGAATTTCAACAAAATCAACTTTGTAAACTTCTTCCAATACCCCCTTAGCTTTTGTTGAACCCAAGGTTCCAGTCAGCCCCACAAAATTACTGCCGTATCTCTGAAAATAACCCATATTAGAAAGAAAATTGGTCGTCAGTGTTTCAGAAGTTACTTTTAAGCCTTCTTTGATTTGCAAAAACTGATGCAATCCATCTCCCCAACTAGTAGAGCTTTGCACCACGCCTGTCCCACCATCAACTGGTTTTATCACGCCATCATGTACGATGTATTGTTCATTTTCGTGATAATAAAATCTGGCAAGTATGGCGTTATCTAGCCATTTTGGGATTTGCGCTTTTACAAAAGCCTCCAAGTTTTTCGGTACTTTTATCTGAGGCAGCAATGAATTTATATAATCTGTTAAATGACTTTTTAAAACTTCCAAAGAAACCGTATCGCTTTTAATAGAGATTAATCTTTGCCAGATTAAGTTGTACAAAGGTTGCAATTGATCCATACCAGCTACCGTGCTACTCAACCTTGCGATCTTTGAGCTATCGTCGATCAACATACTATCCACTTCATCAACTATAGCTACAGATGATTCTGGCTCTCGTCCAGCCATAGTTCCCAATAAACTATATTCATCCCTTAAAGTGTCGAATTGAAACTGCGCGACTTCCCCATAAACAATATCTTTTTTGTAACAATCTTTTGCTCCTTGTATATATACGGTACTATCGTTGTTGTGGGCGCAGCTCAGTCTAAACATTTTATATAAGGCTGCTTTTTCTTTGGCATCTCTTTCCGCGAGCACTGGAGAGCTGGTTATGATATCAACCTTTTTTTCTTTTAGAGCATTTACGATGGCACACATGCTGATAATAGTTGATTTTCCTTCCCCGGTTGCAACTTGAAGCAATCTGCCATGATCTTTCCCATGTTCTTCTTGCTTAGTTAATAGAATGATACAACTTAAGATTTGTGCATCTGTTAGCTGAAAACCAGTTGCTAAAAAATTTGCTCTTTTTGCTACCGCCAATGCTTCCAGCGTAAAATCTATGTTCTTGCAATACTCTGGATTACATCTAACTAGCTTTGCCCATTTATCTATAGCACCTTTGCTCCAACCTTCTATAGGGTTGGCTAATTCTGTCAGTTGTGCGATATCATCTTCAATCTCACCATCTGTAGGACGAGTGGGTAATAGGGATTTTATATTTGCTTGCAATTTTTGATTCTTGACCTGATCTAACCAACTGGACAATTTATCTATGTCATCAATTTTATCATTGGTGTGAACAAGCTCTTCTACGATTTCACGCGCACTTTTTATTTTGCCTGTTGTTGGCTGAAAAACGTTTTTAACTGCAGCTTCATGCGCACATTTAACACGCTCTTCAATGCTAAAATCTGGCTTATCTATATCTAATAACTGTTTATGATCTTCATAAGCAAGATTATATTGATCTAATATCTCAATAAATTGCACTAATCGCTCTTCTTCTAATCCGCGGTTAGATTCTGTTAAGCGCTCAAACACCGAATTTAATCGTTCAAAAGGCCAGTTTTTAGCTAATAGATTCTCCAGTGTTTTCTGCAATATAATGTGGGCCCTCCTGCCTTGAATCTTATTACATAGAAAATTAATTTCTAATATTCGTTTTAAGATCGATGGCGTTGTATTTGGTTCATCTATTTCTGATGCGTTAATTTTATACTGTACAACAAACTCTATTAACGCCTCAAATTCTCTTACATTATCTATGATCGCAATCGAGTCAAAAACTTTCTCTATTAAATAAATAGGAAATTTAAAATCTTTGGTAATATTAGACGCAAGCTGCTTAATATAATCGTCATTTATTGGGTTAAGTAATCGGAACTTAATTAAACTAGCTACCCACGCTTGCTTTAGCTCTTCATAAGCATCAACACCATTTGATGAGCTGTTCGACAAAATGCTGCAGCTGCTCGAAAAACCAACCTCAGCCAAAAACATCAGTATTTCATATAATTGCACGGAGTCGTATGCACATTCCCCCAGTATTAATTGTTTATCATGTAATAATCTGAGAAACTCAATAGCATGATTTTTTCGAGTTATTATTGGCGTTTCATTGACGACCGTAGTTACTGAATCATCTGTTTTTTTGGCTATTTTTTCTATATCAAGCCACTTTTTATAAAAATTAAATCTTTCCTGATGAGTTGCATCTTCTAATAAATCTAAGATTAAAAGGTTCCTCTCTATGGTGGGTTGCTCTGTCTCGTTTTGTTCGTTAAATACTGATAAATCAACCCCATATTTCAAGGATATTATTGTGCCTAATAAATTAAAATCTCTTGGCAAATCGTGTTCAACTTCAAACTCTATTTCTTGAAATTTATCCTGACACCATAGGTCAAACGCCAATAATGAGAGCGAAGGAGTATTTGCTTTTGCCGCCATAAGCCCTTTAAACGATAGATTTCTAATGCGCGCATCATCGCTATCAAGACCAATCCCAAGAATTTCTAACGCTTTTTCTGGCAGCTGGGTAACTTCAGCAGTACGTGATAGACATAAAAAAATGGCTATCTTTTCCTTTTCTACTTCCTCTTCTGTTGAGAATCCTCCTTCTGGCTCTTCTTCTGTGGGCATCTCAGATAACAATAAACTGCTTAATTTATCGGCAATTTCCTGTAGATACTTCGACGGTAAAGATTCAATGTTGGCAATATATCGATTTAAAACATCAATATTTAATTTTTGATGTTCTATTTCTGCTCGCGCTATTTCTACCCTTAGTGCAGTAAAATAAGGCGGTTCAGGCTGCCGCCAAAAACCACCTATAT
>Ga0172379_10010989_pt1 | contig 10867 bp, 6 predicted proteins | sample GrowelOW334metaG_FD_119756 | JGI IMG/M metagenome (GOLD analysis project Ga0172379, IMG submission 119756) | Groundwater microbial communities from an aquifer near a municipal landfill in Southern Ontario, Canada - Groundwater well OW334 metaG | ecosystem: Environmental > Aquatic > Deep... | reverse complement strand
GTAACATAACGGTCAACCGGTAAATGATTTTTTGTTGGTTGTAAATACTGTCCAATCGTTAATATATCACATCCGTAAGAAACCAGGTCCTTCATTGTTTCAATCACTTCGTCATTTTTCTCTCCGATGCCAACCATAATTCCGCTTTTTGTCTTCAAACCTTTTTTCTTGAACCATGTAATTAATTCAAGACTACGATTATATTTTGCTTGCGGTCTTACTGCGTGATAAAGTCTTGGAACTGTTTCAAGATTATGATTCAAAATGTCCGGAGGATTTTTCATGATAATTTCAAAGGCGGCATCGTCTCCTTTAAAATCGGGGATGAGTGTTTCAATTGTGCATGAAGGAATTTGTTCACGTATCAACCGAATTGTTTCAGAAAAGATCGATGCTCCTCCGTCTTTTAATTCATCACGGTCAACCGAAGTAATAACAACATGACGGAGTTGCAATTTAGCAACTGCCTCGGCAACTCGTTTTGGTTCATCAAGATCGAGAGTGTTGGGAATGCCGACTTTGATATTGCAGAATCCGCAACTGCGCGTGCAGGTGTCGCCAAGAATCATAAAGGTCGCTGTGCGATGATTCCAGCATTCACCGATGTTGGGACACCGCGCTTCTTCACAGACAGTATTAAGATTTTTATCCCTCATTAAGTTTTTAAGATCGCTGAAGTTTTCGCCAATAGGTAAGCAGACTTTTAACCAATCAGGTCGTTTACCTAAGCTTTCTTTTTTGCTTTCAGCTTCTTCTTTAAATATTCTTTGATGATAATTTATTGTACGCATATAAATGTTTTTGTAAAATTTATAACTGAATTATGAGTGTTTCATTTGGCTAAAGCCAAAATTTATTTTATTTATCAACCACGACCTGAAGGTCGTGGCAATTGGCTAAAGCCCGGGAATTGGAGTCTTAAATAATCCACGAACTAATTCGCCGTGGCGAATCGTGGCAATGTAGAATAAACTCACATCATTTCTTTTTCGTCGAACTGTTCGAGTGTTTTTTTAATTGAAGAAAGGAATTTTCCTCCTACCATTCCATCAACTAAACGATGATCGTGCGAGAGAGCTAAATTCATTATCGGTCGAATGGCTATCGTATCCATTCCATCAACTTCAAGTACTACAGGTTTTTTAATCACTGCACCAACACCAAGTATTGCTACCTCAGGTTGATTGATGATCGGTGTACCGAAAATTGTTCCGAACACTCCATAATTAGTAATTGAAAATGTTCCATTTGTAACATCGTCAGGAGTAAGTTTTTTTGTTCTCGCTTTTTCGGCAACTTCAGCAATAGCTTGTGCAAGCGAAACGATGTTTTTTCCATGAGCATTTTTAATGTTCGGAACAATCAATCCATTTGGCTCAAGCGCAACGGCAATTCCCAGATTCACAAATCTTTTTTGAAGAATAGTTGTTCCATCAATGGAAGAATTTACAATAGGGAATGCCTGAATAGCTTTCACTACCGCATACGAAACAAATGCCATGTAAGTGAGTTTTACTCCGTGCTGACTTTGATACCGGTCTTTATTTTTGTTGATGAAGTTATAAATTTTTGTAATATCAACTTCGATGGTTGCGGAAACATGCACTGATGCATCGCGGCTTTTGAGCATGTGATGCATGATTTTCTGCCGGATATTGTCCATCGGAATTCGTTCGATCAAATCGTTTACAAATGGTTGACCAATTTCTTCAATCGAAACTTTGCTTTGAGGAAGTTGATGAGTTCCTCTTTTTTGAAGGTAATTTAGAAGATCATTTTTGGTTACTCTTCCGCCAATACCCGAACCGTTGATCTTTTCTAATTCATCGAAAGAAACTTTTTCTTTTTTAGCAATGCTCATTACAAGCGGAGAGTAAAATCGATTACTTTCTTTTATTTGTTCGCCGAGTTCCTTTTCAGCAAATGCATTATTTGCTATCACAGAATGCATTTGAAAATCTTCTGTTAATATTTCTTTCACAACTTCAATGGGTTGCTTTTGTTCGGAAGTTGAAACTGTTGCAACAATGGTTCCGACTTCAACTGTCTCCTGTTCATTCACCAATATTTCTGTTAATGTACCATTCACCGGCGAAGGAACTTCGGTATCAACTTTGTCGGTGCTTATTTCAAAAAGAATTTCATCATGTTTTACCGCTTCACCAATTTTCTTGTGCCATTTGATGATCGTTCCTTCCATCACCGACTCCCCCATCTTCGGCATCGGAATATCTACGGTTTGAAGTGAATCACTTATTACGGATTTTTTCTTTGTTTGAGGTTCATCCTTGGTTATAGAAGATTCGGTAATTGGAATTTGAATATTCACGTCTGATTCAATAAATGCAACAATTTTTCCCACATCTAAAGTTGTTCCTTCTCTCGCAATAATTTCCGCAACAACTCCGTCAATTGGAGAAGGAATTTCAGAGTCAACTTTGTCTGTACTTATTTCAAAAAGAATTTCATCTTTACGGATTGTTTCGCCAATCTTTTTGTGCCACTTTAAAATGGTTCCTTCCATAATTGATTCACCCATCTTCGGCATTGGAATTTCAATTCTCATTTTATTCTTTCTACTTTCAACATTCAACTTTATACTGTTATTAGTAACGAATCAATTCTTTGATCGCATGGTAAATTCCTTCACGTGAAGGAAGTATCGCGTTTTCTAAAACCGGACTATAAGGAATGTGCACATCTTTTGCGCCTACACGTCTCACAGGCGCATCTAAAAATTGGAAACATTGTTCTGAAATACGCGCAGCAATCTCTGCGCCGAATCCGGCTGTTAACATGTCTTCGTGAATTACAATTGCTTTACTCGTTTTTTTCACGGAATTAAAAATTGTTTCTTCGTCCAATGGAACGATGGTTCGAATATCAACAATCTCGACTGAATAACCTTCATCTTCAAGTTTGCGAACAGCAAAAACCGTATCCCACACAGAAGCGCCGTAAGTAATTACCGAAACATCTTTTCCTTCTTTAACAATTTTTGCTTTGCCGAATGGAAGAAGATAATTTTTGTCAGGTTCCGGTGACGTAGCAAAACTTTGGCGGTACAGACCTTTATGCTCACAGAATAAAACCGGATCGTTTAAACGGATCGCGGTTTTTAACAGCCCTTTTGCGTCCGCGGCATTCGATGGGTAAGCGATGTAAATGCCGGGGATGTGCGCAAAGATCGCTTCAATATTCTGGCTATGATATAATCCGCCGTGAATGTATCCACCAACTGCGACGCGCGTAACAAATGAAGAAGTCCACACATTATTTGAGCGGTACCGCATGGTTGCAACTTCATCTTTGAACTGCATGAACGCAGGCCAAATGTAATCGCCAAACTGAATTTCAACGATCGGTTTTAAACCGGTCAGCGCCATACCGGCTGCAACTCCGATAATACTTGCTTCAGCTAAAGGAGAATTGAAGACTCGTTTTTCACCAAACTTTTGTGTTAATCCTTTTGTGGCAGTAAACACTCCACCTTTTTTATCGGCAACGTCTTCGCCAAAAACGTAAGTCTTGTTATTCAGTTCCATCTCTTCGTGTAGAGCATGGTTGATCGCATCAACCATGACAATTTTATTTCCGCTTGGTGTTGAAGATTCATAATCAAAAGTATTTTTTAGACCGGATTCATCGAAGAGATATTTTTCAGAAGTCTCAGGCAGCGGATCGTTGGCTTTTGCCGCTTCGGTAACAGCTTTTTCAATTTCTTCTATTACTTCATTCTTTATTAGTTGAATTTCTTCATCCGTTGCAAGATTATTTTCTTTTAAAAGAAGAATCATTTTATCGATTGGATCTCGTTTAGCTTCATCTTCCAACTCATCATGCTCACGGTATTTTTTCTGATCATCAGATGAGGAGTGTGAAAGCAAACGGACAACATCAGCTTCAATTAAAACTGGCCCATCACCACGTTTAACATATTCTGCCGCTTCTTGAAAAGCTAAATACGATTCAACAAAATCAGTTCCGTCAATCAACATACGCTTCAAAGTAGCGTAACCTTTCATCATTTCAGCAATTGAGTTTCCTTCACCGCCGCTTTGTTTTGAAACGTGAACAGAAATTGCGTATTTGTTATTTTCAACTACAAAAATCACCGGAAGTTTTTCGCGGCTTGCCCAGTTTACCGCTTCGTGAAATTCACCTTGACTTGTCGTCCCTTCACCGGAACTAACATAGGTTACATTCTTAATTCCTTGATGCTGGGAAGCTAACGCAGTGCCAACAGCTTGTAAATATTGGGTTCCCGTTGGACTTGATTGACTTGGAATGTTTAAACCTTTCGCACCAAAGTGTCCGGGAAGTTGCCTTCCTCCGCTCGAAGGATCGTCAGCTTTTGCAAAACTTTGAAGAAAAATATCATACGGTTTAACTCCACAGCCTAAGACAACGCAGAGGTCACGGTAATAGGGAAATATCCAATCGTAATGCGGATTTAATTGCATTGCTGATGCAACTTGTACAGCTTCATGCCCAGAACCGGCTATATGAAAAAATGTTTTCCCCTGCTTTAGCAAGTTCATTGTTTTTTTATCGATCTGGCGCGAAAGAAACATTGTACGGAAAGCAAAGAGCAAATCTTCTTTCGAAAGATTTAACGTCTTCCCGTTAATTGTAATTTCTTTTTTCACTTTACTCTTCTTTTGATCTGTTGATCTCATATTTTTTTACAAACCTATTTAGTCACTTTTTTTATTATTTGTACGCTTCATGCATGAAAAAGAACTTCTGCTTTCTTTGATAACAATATGTTAGATTCAACTTTTTCGATTATATCGTATTGAAATATTTCCTTGAAAATTTTCAATAACTTTTCCTTTACTTCTGGAAGAGAAATCTCTCTTCCCAACTCTTTTGCAAGAGAAGTAACTTCTTTGTCGCTAATTCCGCATGGAATAATCCCGTTAAACAAACTCAAATCGGTATTAACATTAAACGCGAATCCATGCATCGAGATCCAATTGCTGATCTTAATACCGATTGCGGCAATTTTTCTGTTTTCTATCCAAACACCGGTGTATTTTTCTTTTCGTCCGGTCTCCAAACCATAGTCTTTACAAGTTAAAATGAGCACTTCTTCAAGCGCGCGCAAATATTTGTGCGTATCGTTCTGCCATTCATTCAAGCTTATGATCGGGTAACCAACTAGTTGTCCCGGACCATGATACGTAATATCGCCACCGCGGTCAATTTCAAAAATTGATATTTTATTTTTTTCTAAATATTCTTTACTCCCAACAAGATTGTTTTTATCGGCAGTTTTACCTAACGTATAGGTGTGTGGATGTTCGAGCATCAGAAAAACATCGTTGATCTTTTTATCTTTTCTTTGCTGAAGCAATTCATGCTGAAGATCCCATGCTTCTTTATAACCGATAAAATTAAGGCTGCAATATGTAAGTATCCTAGTATTCAAGTAGCTTTATAAATTGTTGTCTATAATTTTTAAAATTGAAAGAATGATTGCATGGTTGTATGAGTGAATGAAAAACATTTATTAACTCTTTAAAAACATTCATCCATTCTCTCTTTTATTTAAATTCCTCAGACATTCTTATCACTTTGCTCGGAATATTTCACTGAACTTTCTAAATATGGATTGATTCGCCATACGCATTCGCCGCTGCTTCCATTATTGATTCTGATAACGTTGGATGCGCGTGAATTGTTTTGGCAATCGACTCATATGTTGCGCCGTGAGATTTTGCGATTCCAAGTTCTGCGATCATTTCTGTTGCTTCAGAACCAATAATATGGGCGCCGAGAAGTTCACCATAATTTGCGTCGAAAATAAGTTTTACAAATCCTTCGCGATCTCCTGCTGCGAAAGCTTTTCCACTCGCCATAAATGGAAATCGTCCAATTTTTATTTCATAACCTTTTTCAATCGCTTTCGCTTCCGTTAAACCAATACTTGCAACTTGCGGCTGACAGTAAGTACAGCCTGGAATATTTTCATAATTGATTGGTTCGGTGTGCAAACCTTTTATCGATTCAATACAATGAATTCCTTCAGCGGAAGCTACATGCGCCAGCCACGGCGCTCCGATAACATCGCCAACGGCAAAAATGTTTTCAATGTTTGTACTGTAATTTGTCTTATCAACTTTAATATGATTTTTGAAAAGTTCGATCCCTAATTCCTCCAGACCAAAACCTTCAATATTTCCGGTAACGCCAACTGCGGAAAGAACAATGTCTGAAATTAATTCTTTCTTCTCCCCTTTATGGATCATGGTTACGTGCGCTTTCTTTCCCTTAACCACAACATGCTCAACCGGAGTAGAAGTAAAGATTTCAATTCCTCGTTTTTTAAAACTCTTTTCAAGTGTTTGGGATACTTCTTTATCTTCGATCGGAAGAATATTTTCCATCATTTCAATGACGGTAACTTTTGTTCCGAGAACTGAATAGAAATATGCGAACTCAACGCCGATAGCTCCCGCACCAATAATGATCATCTCTTTCGGTTGTTCGGGGAGATTCATCGCCTCTTTACTTGTTATTATTACTTTGCGGTCAACAGGAATATTGGGGAACATTTTAGCTCTTGCGCCGGTGGCGATGATGATTCTATCGGTTGTAATTGAGTCGGATTTTTTACCATCATTGTCATAAATATCAATTTGATTTTTCGAAACTAATTTCCCGTATCCGCGAAGCCGGTCGATTTTATTTTTCTTTACAAGAAGTTCTACATTTTTTGTGATTCGGTCTGAAACTTCCCGGCTCCGTTTAATAATTTTGGAGAAATCGAATGAAAGTTCTTTAACGGAAATTCCGAATTCAGCGGAATGGTTTTTCAATTTATCGAATAACTCGGCATTTTTTAGTAATGATTTAGTTGGAATACAGCCCCAATTCAAACAAACGCCTCCAAGATTTTCTTTATCAATTACAATTGTTTTGAATCCCAATTGCGCAGCACGGATTGCCGCAACATATCCCCCGGGACCTCCGCCTAAAACCGCGATTTCGTAAGATTTTGCCATTAATTTATTTCTGCTTTCTTCTTTTTTCTTGCTTCAAATATAAAGAAGCGGGGAGTTAAATGAAAACGAATGATTCAACCCGAAACTCATTATATAGCCTTCAAATTCATTTTTTTAGTTTTTAAAAATCTCCGATTACTTAACAAAAAATCATAAAGATTCGTTCACATTCATTAAAATATCGCAAAGCTAAAAATCTAATTTTCTCTGAATTTCCCAAATTACTTTTAACTAAGTCACTCGAAATAAATTAAATCAGTTTCCATACTATTTGTATTTTGTCATCTATATTGTTTTCGCATGTATCTATAAATTAATGCAGTTTTTGCCATTTGTTAATAACGTTATATATCGATATCCTATTAAAAGTTTTGCCAATTGCTGTTAATCCATCTGACGTGATAAATAATGATGAAATCTCCTTCTCAATCGGAGACTCAGTAAGATGCGCACCGGTGTCTATTCTATAAGTTAATATAGAACTTCCGTTACATGCAAAAATATATTTTTCATCCGCAGAAACAGTAACGTCACTGTAATAAGCTGCAATTTTAAATTGTTTTTCCAAAGATCCGCTTGCAACGTTCCAAATTGAAATTAATCCATTATTAACACTTATTATTTTTTCATCGTTTTTAGTGAAATGAACATATCTAGTTGGGGTACTTGAAGAAAAATATTTAAATATTGTTCTTGTATTTGCATCCCATAATGCTGCACAACAATCACTACCGGTCACAAAGTAACTACCGCTTGAATTAAAAGTTAAATTAGTAAATGGGGATTCTTTCCAAATACTTTTTTCAAAAGTTCCGTTGACATAATTCCAAAAATAGAGCGTATTCTCCCGTACTCCCACAAAAGTTTTCGTATCCGGACTAAACTCTAGGGTACTATAAGTAGTACTTGTGGATATCTTTCTGATTAAACTGCCATCGCTTACATTCCATAAATATAGATATGGAGCATCTGTTACTGCTGTAATAACTTTCCCATCCTTGCTAAATTCAATTTTATTCATGCCGAAAATAAAGGAAGGTATCGAATCGATTGGAGAAGTGGATCGAAGAAATGAACCATCCGAAGTACTATAAAGTTTTACTAATAGACTATTTCCGTTGAATCCCTCGGTAGCTATAATTCTTCCATCAGGACTTACTTTTAAATTTTGTATAGCTCCAAAGCCGGGATTAATTGTTTTTGAAAGTTCAAAAGTTGGAGTGAATGCAGAATTTAACTCTGCTAAAAATGTTGCATTGTATCTTGTACGTGCAAAAACCATATAAGCATAATTTTGTTTTATATCTAAATCAGTAACAGTAAAGGATGTTACATTTTTTGAAACTCTACCTAATTCAGTAGAACCAACATCTTCTATCATTCTTCTTATAACAAATTCTTCTTCAAAGTTGGAATTGTCTTTCCATTCTAATTTTACAGATGTTTCAGTTACTTGTTGAATCGTTAAATCGGTTGGTGCAGGAAATTGAAACTGCAAAGAAACGGCGTTTGTGTAACCGCTGTTAAAACTTTTATATTTAGCTCGTAGCTGAAATTTATAATTCTGCGTTACTAAAAAGACCCTGTTTATTTTTACCGTAGTTGTATTCTTATCAACGGTTGCAATCTTTTCAAAAGGGAAAGAATTGGTTGCCATTTCAACATCAAATCCATCTTCAAAAAAATTGTTATCAGCCCAAGTTAAAACTGCTGTTGTATCATTTTCAAAATTAACTGTAAGATTTGTAGGCGCTATTAAAAATAATTCTGCCGATGCAGTATTGGAATACCAACTTGGATTGGTATTTACAAAAGCTCTAACTCTAAATTGGTATTTTTGTTCCGGAGAGAAATTTCCTTTTACTATATATTTAGTTTCATTAGAATCAAGCGAAGCAATTTTTGTGAAGACTGAATCACTCCCTGTTTGTTCTATTTCAAATCCGGTTTCATATTTACTATTGTCTTGCCAGGTAAGTTCAATTGTACTATCGGTTAATAAGTGTGCAGTTAAATTACTCGGTGTAAATCGATAGACAACAACATCAATTTCTTTTGATGCCGTGACGTGACCTTCTCCGTCATCACCAAGCGCTTTAATTTTATGATGGCTTCCCTCAACCAGGTACCTTGTATTCCAAAAAAAATTATGAATTGTATCGTTTTTATTATCAGCGAATTGGTAATTATCATCAATAAAGACACTTAAATGTCTAATTCCTTTGTCATCATAAGTTTCTATCTGAATAGTTACACTATCTGATATAACTTGATTATTTTGTGGTGAAAGTAACCGGACAATCGGTTCCGAAGGAAGGATAGAAGTAACAAGATCTTTGTCTTTGCAACTAACAAGTGATAACAATAAAAGCAATACGAACGAATTATTTTTAAGCACAGAATTCATGATAAGAGCTCCCACATTTATTCTTGAAATACTTTCCTTAAAAATAAAAAAGTATTTGGAATTTCTAAATCAATTCCCTCTATCTTTTTATGTAAATATTTCCCCCTCTTTCTATTAGCAATCCATCTCCTTTCATTTTTAAAAGAATCTCATCAAGATTAGGATGTTTTATTATCCCGACAAAGTTTGTTCTCGATATCTTTTTCTGCTCTAATAGAACTTTAAGAATTTTCCCTCTCACTTCCCTTTCGGAACCTTTAAATTTCGATTGTTTTGATTTCGACTTTATCATCGTTTGTTTTGCAGTTGCTGCCAGTGCGCCATAGTCCATTAACGCATTGTGCCATATTCTGCTTTTGCCTTTCGGAATAACCGATAACGCAATTTCAGAAAGCCGTTTTAGCGAAATATTCTGATTCAGATGCAATTCATGTATCAGTACTCGCCGAATATTCGTATCGATAACAGCGGCTTTCTTGTTGAAAGCAAATGCCATAATTGCCGCCGCAGTGTAATTTCCGATTCCTTTTAATTTGAGTAGATCATCTTGCTGTTGCGGGAAATTACCTTTAAGATCGTTCATAATAGTTTTTGCAATTTCTTTTAAACGGATTGCGCGATTGTTAAATCCAAGTCCCGACCAGATTTTGAGTACTTCCGGATTCTTAGAGATAGCCAAATCATTTATCGTTGGAAATCGTTTGATGAACTTTTCATAATATGCTACAACACGCGGCGCTTGTGTTTGTTGCAGCATCACTTCCGAAACCAAAATATGATAAGGGTCGATGGTTTTTCTCCACGGGAAATCCCGTTTATTAACTTTATACCAGTTCAATATTTTAGTTTGAAATTCTTTTATCTCTTTTTCATTCAACGTTTTGTTCTTCATTTAACTAATTGTTTAAATTCCGTTATGAAATTTCAGAAAATATTTTTCTTCTTCTTACTCTCTATAACAATCTTTTCTCAAGAAAAGTTTTATTACACGGGGAAAAATTACGGAAGTGAAGCGTTATTCAATCCGGTGAACGTAATTTTAAATGGAAGTTACGATATTATTCAACTTGAAGGACGGCCGAGGGATATTTTCAATTATAATTACGGAAAGAATACCCGATTCTTTTTCAGAAATTTAGGACGACCTCTCTATTCCATCTCAAAATATGGTTATTGGAATTTTATAAAAAACGAAGTGCTTCCTTTTACATTTAAAAAGAGAAATGCGCAATGGTGGCCAAACTATCAACTTCATTTGATTGGCGGAGGAATGACCTATGTTGCGATGAGTGAGTGGTATGAACTGCATGGATTTCCGGCGCCTAAAGTTTTTTCAATCGGAACGTTGTTTATCTATCATTCACTTAATGAGATTCGCGAACTTGACAACTACGATGGGATTAACGTTGATCCCATTGCCGACATTTATATCTTTGATCTTGGCGGAATT
>Ga0172379_10010988_pt1 | contig 10868 bp, 10 predicted proteins | sample GrowelOW334metaG_FD_119756 | JGI IMG/M metagenome (GOLD analysis project Ga0172379, IMG submission 119756) | Groundwater microbial communities from an aquifer near a municipal landfill in Southern Ontario, Canada - Groundwater well OW334 metaG | ecosystem: Environmental > Aquatic > Deep... | reverse complement strand
TATGAAATCACTCGACGGTAAACTGAACGGAATTGCCATGCGAGTTCCCACGCCGGTGGTATCAATCGCCGATTTTATCTGCAATCTCAAAAATGAAGCGACGGTTAAGGAGATAAACCAGGCTTACCATGAAGCGGCAGCAGCCAATTTGAGAAATATTTTGGCCGTGAGCGAAGGGGAATTAGTCTCAATGGATTTCAAGGGAAATCCTCACAGTGCGATCGTGGATCTTCCGCTCACGATGGCAAATGGAAATCTCGTGAAAGTCGTGGGTTGGTATGACAACGAATGGGGATATGCCAATCGGTTGGTGGAAATGGCGGAATTCATTTGCGCGAAGATGTAAATTTTGTTATTTTTAGCTCAAGCAATTCTTGGCAGATTAATCAAATAAAACAACCCCCATGAAACAAAAACCAAAACATCACCGGGCTTCCGCCCTTCTTCTGGCCACCATCTTACTTTTTGCCATTCTCACCATTATCATCTCGCTTTCTTCCGTCACGGTGATGGAGATGAAAATGAGCCAAAAAGGCAAAAGCTCGGTAGCGTCTTTCTATGACGCCGAATCCGGAGTGGAATGGGCTCTTAATAAAATCGCCAATACCAACGGCGATATCAAAAACAGCCTGTCTCCCAACGCAGACGGCAGCATAAACTGTCCCTCTGGAATTGGAGTAAACTGCAAAGTCTACTTCCTCAAAGAAGACGGTACGGTCATGACTCAAGCTGAAATCAATGCCACTACTGATGCCCCTACCTTTGCTGACATTCAAGCCGTTCGCTCCGTGGGCCGGGAAGGGAATGAAACCCAAAGAGCGATCGAAGCGGCGGTGGCGGCGACGGCAACAGGAGGCGCAAGTTTTACTTATTATTGTAATTTTAGCGACAAGACCTCACCAGGCACTACTAATATATGCAATAATGCCGGGTTGCCGCAGGGATATTGTCCTTCCGGTTTTAAACAAATATATGACCTTGGTTCATGGGGTCTTTGCTATCGCTCCGACGCCGTCTCCACTTTCCGTCCACCGGGTGGTGGTTGCTATTCTTCATTGACAGGCGAATTGACTGTTGGCGAGGCGTATGTCTGTTCCCAGTAGCCGTTATCTCTTCCATAAACCCTCACCAACATTCAATAACCCCTACCAACATTCAATGTTGGTAGGAAAAAAATAACCATTCTTAACCCTTCCTAAAGTTTAACCCTTCCTAAAGTTCGACTTTAGGAATTGCGAAAAACAGGCGTTAAGCTTGTTTTTTTGTGGCTTTTTGTAAGATCTGTTATCCTAAAGTCGAACTTTAGGAAAAAGATGAAATACGATGAGAAAAACGCCTCTTGTGGAAAATGAATATTATCATATTTATAATCGCGGCGTGGACAAGCGCGATGTGTTTTTGGATAACGGAGACTTTTCTCGGTTTCTTATCTCGATGAATCTCTTGAATGATAAGGAGGATGGGGCAATGATAAAATGGCGCGACTATAAGAAGTGTGTCAAGAATGCCAATTTCGATGACTTCCTAAAGTCGAACTTTAGGAAAAGAGAATATCTCGTGGATATTGTCAGTTATTGCCTCATGTCAAATCACTACCATATGATCTTGAAACAAAGAGTTGAGAAAGGAATTGAAAAATTTTTGCAAAAACTAGGCACAAGTTATACGAAATATTTCAATGAGAGGAATAAGCGAAATGGCGCCTTATTTCAGGGCAAGTTCAAATCTTCGCAGATAAAATCCGAGGGGTCCCTTTCGAGATTTTCAGTGTACGTGAGCTGCAACAGCGAAGTGCATAAAGTTTGTGCAGCGGAAAGCTATCCTTGGTGCAGTTTTCTGCATCACATTGGAAAAAGCAGAGATGATTTAGTAAGAGATGAAGAATTCAGAGGAGACTTTAGAAATTACAAAGAATTAGAAGAATATGCTGCAGAAAATATTACCGATTTTCAAATGAAAAAACAAGACGAAGAAATAGTTTTCGAATAAAGTTTTTCCTAAAGTCCGACTTTAGGAATGAGGACGTGGGTGTTTTTTATAATTCCAACTGCGATGAGGCCGCCGGCCAGAGCGGTCACGAGCTGCGGCCATTGCATCATCACTAAGAGGGGCGAGGCTAGTTTGACCAAGAGGGAAGTAATTGCGAAGAGAAATAAAAATTTCAATATCGATGCCGAGATAATTCCCATGAGTGGGTATTTTTTTATAGCATAAAAAGCCAGAATCAGAACTATATTTGATGCAATAATATAAGGGATCATGATCGCCATTGGAGCTGGCAGAAGTCCGCGCGTAAGCGCGATTGAAGACGGGAGTGCGGCAACAAGCATGGCATTCACAATTCCGACGCGCCAAACTGCGATAAATATAATGGCGTTCACGATAGTTCCGGTAATCCACTGATTCTGGGGACTGTGAGCCAGGAGTGCGGGAAAAATTACAGAAGCGATGATGAGGCTGATGGTCCAGGCGATATCCTTGGTCTTATATGTCGCTACTGGAAAAGTTATCGCTACTAGTCTTTCTTGATAATTTTGCATGTTTTCTGGCAATTTTCAATCTTCAATGATCAATTTACAATGAATTTTCAATTTTCAATCCAGAAATATTATGAAATTGAAAATTGAGTCATTGAAAATTGATTGAAAATTAGAAATTGATAATTAATTCTCTATAGATAGTTTATCATTTTTTGCAATTGTGGTAAAATACCACTATGTCTATTCAAAAAATTCTTATCCAGTATGAACCAGTGCCGGAAAATGTTTTGCGTGCCGTAAAAGATGTCAACAGGCACAATGGTTATCTAAGCGAAAACGATTGCGAAGAAATTGCCAAATATTTTTCCTGGCCGCTCGCGAGAATTTACAGTCTCGCCAGTTTTTTTGATGAAATAAGAATTAAAAAAGATAGAAAAATCATTATCAAGGTATGTTCCGGCGGGCCGTGTTTGATGGAAAAGTCACAGGCAGTCACAAGGCAGATTGAAATGCTCCTTAAGCTGGAAGCGGAAAATGACGGCAGCCCAAAGTATAAGCTTGAACTGATGAGCTGTAAGGGTCTTTGCGACCGCGGTCCGATTGTTATGATAGGCGATCAAATTTTTGAAAAAGTAAATCCGGAGAATATAGATGATATTATTAAAGATTATCTCTAAACGATTCATGCAGATTTTAACAAAAAATTGGGACAAGATTGATCCGTTTCACATAGACACCTATGCCAGGTCGGGCGGGTACGAAGCTTTGCGAAAAGTGATTCGTGAAATGACGCCGGAGTCTGTTGTTAAGGAAATAAAAATATCCGGGCTTCAGGGAAGAGGAGGGGCGGGCTGTCCGACCGCCTTGAAATGGGAATCCGCGGCGAAAACGAAAGCTCAAGATAAATATTTCATTTGCAACTTGGATGAATCGGAGCCGGGGGTTTATAAAGACCGGACAATTGCCGAGAAGAGCCCTCATCAGATCATTGAAGGCATGATTATCGGGGCATATGCAATTGGCGCTAAAAAGGGCTTCATCTATATCAACGGGCACTATGAAAAATCAGCCGAGATACTCACGGTTGCGATTAAACAGGCACTTGAAAAAGAATTTTTGGGAAAAGGGATAATGGGAAGCTCTTTTGATTTTGAAATCGAGATATTTAGAGGGTCAGGGGCGTATATTTGCGGTGAAGAAACGGCGCTTATCAATACAATTGAAGGAAAAAGAGGCGAGCCGAGATTAAAACCGCCCTATCCTGTAAATTCGGGCTTGTTTGGGAAGCCTACGGTTGTGAATAATACCGAAACATTGGTAAACATACCTTTTATAATATCGAGAGGCGCGAAAATATTTTCCGGGATTGGAATGAAAAATTCGCCCGGAACAAAATTGTTCCTGCTGGAAGGAGCGGTAAAAAGCAAAGGTATATTTGAAGCTCCGCTAGGCACATCAGTTCAAGAATTGATTTATAATTCGATTTATGGCGGCGGCTTAGAGGAGGGGAAAGAATTTTGGTTCGCGCAGATCGGCGGAGCTTCCGGAAGGCTTATGACAGCCGGAAATTTGGACCAACTATTGGTTTATGGCCCTGCTGAATACCCTTTGGGATGCGGTTCGATTTTAGTTGTGGACAAAAGCATGGATCTCAAAGATTTTCTTGTATCCTGGAGTGGTTTTTTTCACCGGGAGTCTTGCGGAAAATGCGTTCCATGCCGGGAGGGGACATTCCGTTTGCATGAAATCGCGAAGAGGATAAGAAATAACGACTTGCTCCCAGATGATCAAGAAAGGCTCGAGGATATTCTCTGGACACTTGGAAACACGACTTTCTGCCCGCTGGGAAACTTCGCCGCAACGGCGTGGAAAGACGCGATCCGAATATTTGGGGATAAAATATTTAAGGCTGCTTGAGCGTTATGCAAATCAAGATAAATAACAAATCATACGATTGCAATCCGGACGAAACTATTCTTTCCGTCTGCAAAAAAAATGGCATTCGCGTGCCGACTCTTTGCACGCATCCGGATCTTCTGCCATCCGAAGGGGCATGCCGGATGTGCCTGGTGGAAACCAATCAGGCAAAATGTTTGGTTTCGTCTTGCACTACGAAAGTTTGCGAGGGTTTGGAGGTTATAACCGAAAGCGAAAAAACAAACAAAGCGAGAACTATCAATCTCGAACTTCTTTGGGCGGACCACGCGGGAAAATGCGCCAAGTGCAAAAGAAACGGGAATTGCGAGCTCCAGCGCTTGGCTAAGGAGTTTAATATTGACGAGTTCCGGTTTGTCCCAAGGCGAGGGGAGCCTGCATTGCCCGACGAAATTGATCTTATTAAGGATAACTGGTCGCACGTCGTCGTAGACGAAGAAAATCCAAGTATCTCTCGAGACAGCGAATATTGCATTGAGTGTCGTCGGTGCGTAAAAGTTTGCCGGGATATTCAGACCGTGGAAGCGTATGGGTTTAATCATCGGAGTTCGAAATCTAATGTCGGCACGCCGTACGAGAAGCCTTTGGATTGCATTTTTTGCGGTCAATGTTCCATGGTTTGCCCGACAGCGGCCATAACAGAAAAAGACGACACGGAAAAACTTGAGCAGGCGCTGGCTGATCCGAAAAAAATGGTTATCGCGCAAACCGCCCCTTCGACTCGCTTTACTTTTTCCGAAGAATTCGGACAAAACCCGGGAACCTTTTGGGAAAAACAGCTGGTTGCGACCTTGAAGGAACTGGGTTGCGACAAAGTATTTGACACGGTGTTGGGCGCGGATTTGACGATAATGGAAGAGGCTAACGAATTGATTGAAAGAATTAAAAAAGGCGGGCCTTTTCCAATGTTCACAAGTTGCTGCCCTTCCTGGGTGCTCTACATTGAAAAATATTATCCTGAATTTATTCCCAATCTTTCGACCTGCAAGTCTCCCCAACAGATGCTCTCATCTCTCATAAAGACGTATTACGCGGAAAAAGAAAAATTCGATCCCGAAAATATCGTAAATTTATCTATTATGCCTTGTACGTCAAAAAAATATGAGGCGCAGAGGAAAGAAATGGATGCCAGCGGGCAGAAGGATACGGATATTGTGCTGACGGTCAGAGAACTTGCGCGTCTGGTTCGCGAAAGAAAAATTTTACCAAGTTATCTCAAAGAAAAAAAATATGATCCGGCGCTTGGAATTTCAACCGGAGCGGGTGTTTTGTTCGCGGCAAGCGGAGGAGTGATGGAAGCAGCGCTTCGGACCGCGGTTGAGAGAATAACAGGACAGGAGCTGGCCAAGCTGGATTTCGAAATAGTGCGCGGAGAAGCGGGTATCCGATGCGCCGGTATTGATATCGACGGCCTGAATCTCAAAGTCGCTGTCGTGCATGAAATCAGAAATGCCAAGAAAATTTTGGAAGAAATCAAGCAGGGCAAGAGCGAATATCATTTCGTGGAAGTAATGGCATGTCCCAATGGCTGCATTGGCGGAGGTGGCCAGCCATTGCCGGCAGATCAGGAAATCCGAAATGCAAGAATTAAGGGCGTGCTTTCCCGGGATAAAGGGATGTCTCTTCGAAAATCCCATGATAATCCGGTGATTAAGAAACTTTATAAAGAATTTTTGGAAAAACCGGGGAGCGAGAAGGCGGAAAAATTGCTTCACACCAAATACACGAATAGGAAAAAATAACGAAAACATCCTGGAATTCAGGATGTTTTTTTCGATGAGCTTATTTGCTGCAGCGGCAGCAACAGCCTTTTTTCTTCGCAGTTTTTTTGACAGCTTTCTTTTTTACAACCTTTTTCTTTTTCGCGGGCATGGTTTTTATTTTTATTATTTAAGAGCGTGGTTTAACGTTTTTAACTCGAACTAAGCTTAACTTTGATTTCTCTTTTATCTGATCCTGCTCGAGCGCGCCATTAAATGCCTTATCAATTTCAGCTTTAAAATTTCTTCTTTTGTTTTTTTGAATAGTTTGCCGATCGAACATACACTCAGCTTCAAACGAAATGACGTTTCTTCTGGATAGCACATCTTTCTTCTGCTTCGGTGACAAATCATTCCATAGCTCAAAAATAACCTCGAGGCTTGCTAATATTTCTCCAAAAAATACCATTCTCAGCGTATTATCATTTTCCCGATTTTCAATTTTCCAATCGCTTACTTCCGTGGGAATATCTATTATCTTTTGAAGGGCAATCTGAAGGACTCTTTCATTCTGACTGATTTGGTCGGGCGTTAGGGGCTTTTCATTTTTGAATACTTTTAATTCAAGTCCTCGCATAATAATAAAGCTAATGTTTATAAATTTTCCGATAACTTTTTAAGCTCGAAATGGTTTTCAAGCATCTTGTCAATCTGCGGCTCCGGGATATACCAAATATCCGGATACTCTTTGAATACTCTTAATATTTTAGCATATTGCTGCCGGCTGGGAAAAACATTCCGAGAAAAATCTTCCAAATCAGCCTCTCAATGTCTTCGTTGGGACCGAATTTAATACCGATCTTCATAGCATAAATATAGAGCATATTGATATGAAAAAAGTGAGCGGCCCCCGGCACTCACTTATCTTTGTGATTATTGAAGAAGGCATAGAGTTCCGTGGGCGGTTTCTCCCAGACAAAAGTTACCAATCTCCCGCATTGCGGGCAGGCGATTTTCCATGCCGGAAGTTTGATGTTTTGACTTTTGTCGAAAAAAACTGCTTTTTTCACACCCTTTTCGTTAAGCTGAGTTTTGAGCTTAGCAAGGCAATTGGGGCATTTTTCGACTAGCCCTGCCGGGGGCAGATCGGGGAACAACGCATGCGTGAGGATTCCATCCTCAATCACCTCTGGCATATCTCATTTACCTCCCATCTTTATTTTGGGGACTTTCCAAATTAGCAAATATCCACACCTGAGTCAAACAGAGAAATTTAATTTTTTTCGCGCAAAAAAGAGGCTTCTGTGGAAGCCTCTAAAATATTGCGGGCGTCATCGGTCTAGAACCTTGTGTTTCGGAACTTTTCAAGGAGTTTTCGATGGTTTTGAAAAATGACGGTTTTGAGGCTCTTCGGTCGCAATCTTGAAACAAAATGAGACAAATGAGACACGAGACAGCATATGTCTCATTTTGGCGAATAAGACAGTCTTATGTCTCATTTGCTATCCCTGAAAAGCTTTAGTATTTTGGGATTGACCTTGACTGTTCCTGCATCCGCAAGGCCAATTTCAGTAATTTCCATAAATAGCTGAAAGATACATTTGAAAGAATTCAATGCATCCTGTTTTTCATTAGATAGATCAATGGTCCACGAATGTAAATACGAATTTCTTTTTTGGCGGATTTGTTCAAATTTTTGAAACTGATTATCTGAAATAAAACCAAGAGTTTTTAATATTTTTAATCTTCTTGCTTGATTCAAATCATCAAATACCTTGCCGAACAGTCCTCTCTCTTCTTTTCCACTAATTTGCTCACCCTTCAATCTTACATCATTAATTTCCCAAATAAGAAGAGTGAGCATTTCAGCGACTGTTCCACATAAAGTTATGGTCGCAGAATATTCGCCTAAACAATAATTCTTTTTTGCACTTCTAAGCGGCTTCAACAGCCTTTCAGCAAGCCTTTCCGTATGAGGAACTATTGAGGTATGAGTTTCTTTGGTTGTCACTTCTATATATCTTCCTAAGATATCCTCAGATAATGCCTCGATTGGCAGTCCAAAGAAAGAATTTAACAAATCCCTGTCAAATTCTTCTTTAAAACCCTTTATTTCTTGATTCAAAATATTCGGCAAATCAACCTTTTCGAGAAAGGGACCAAAAAAATTAAGTTGAATTTCGATGTGGTTATGTTTTCCTTCGTTAGACATGATTTTATAACTTTTTATTCCTTTTTTTCATTAACAACAACCTCAAACTTATAATTTCCCAAACGGATTATAATGAGAAATAATATATGGAGATTTAGAAGGCTGTAGCTTTCTATTTGAATCAAGCAGTGCCCAACATTATTTCTTAGGTTATGACCCATCGACTCGGTTAATAAATATTTCATCACTAAAATTAAGTCTTTCCCAAGTAACGCCTCCAAGAAATCATCATTTAAAAAATCATTTAAGTCTTTTTCATAGGTGATGGATTCGCCACCTTTTATATTCCGAATAATAAACGTTGGCTTTCCCAACAGCCGATATATCTCCCTTATTATTCCTTCTACTTTTAAAACCAAAGAGTCTGTAGCTAACATTATCTCTTGGTGTGGAATTTTCTTTTTTTCTAATGATTTATTTATCGCTTTAAAATATTGCCTCAAACCGGGCTCTATTAAATCAATAATCTTTCTTGTTTTTAAAATGACTTCTCCTTTTTTATCCTTCACTTCGTACATTTTTCCAAACCAACTATTCTTTTTAAAAAATAACATTAAATCTTTACAATTTACCGCCTTCTTACCTACTAATGTCATTATCAATATTTCTATTTCATGCCTATAAATCGACATAGCAAATCCAAATTGTTCCAAAATTGAAGCAAATCGTTTTTCCTCATCGGAAGAGTATTTTTTTGGTTGATTCATATTCTGATCAAAAACTAATCTTCCGAAAATAGATTGGAAAATAAATTTCTTAGAACTTTTGTCTGCCATTTTTTCAATTTGATCAAATGTAGGAAAAAAATTTGGAGATACAACTAATATCTTTATGATATCTTCAGCTTTCAATTTGCAGATCTTTTTTGCTCTATTTTTAGAATTTTTTACAATATCTGAAATATCAACCTTGGTGCTTATCTCATTGAACGCTACAAGCTTAGATGATTCTACGTAACGCCTTTTAAGCTCCTCTACTTTTTTATAATTTTTTAATTTACTATATTCTTCAATCGCGTTGATCAAGAAAGACAATTCTGCGAAACTTTTTCCCTCTTTATGATTATCTGCTTCAGCAACATAGCTCTCAGCAATTAAGATATCCCATTTATTATTCTTTTTTCCAAATACCAACTCTTCTATTTTTTTGATATTTAATAAATATTCTCTCGAAAAGTACCATTTATTTTCGCTTACTAATTTTTCTGATTTCTTTTCACAAAGAGCAATTAAATCCTGCCAAAATTTACTATCCTTGAAGTCTTTTCTATTTTCCAAAACAATCTCGACTAGATCTATGGTTAGTTTTGCATTTGAGCTACTGAGTGGATTAAATCCGAATAGCAATCTCCTTAATTCCTTTAAAACCACATCGTATTTGTATTTAATGCTTTTTGATAGCTGGAAAGATCGCTTAAAGGATTCTAAAACATCAAGTCCAAAATGCTGGTCAGGATTATTTAAATCATTTTTCTCATATTCACCAATGAGCTTGAGATATGAATCAACGGCTATTTTTGCTTTTTTGTAATCACGTTTTGCGAGCCACAAGAAATCGGCATATCTAGCTATTAACTTGTTACTCTTCTTTGTTTTCAATTCATTTTCTATTAATTTAAAAGCTTTGTCATCGAAAGTAGTAAGATTGGGATAGCTCCAAGGCTTTCCATCTCCCGTAGTTCCAGACATCATTTCATTTAGTGATCCGTCATTAATAACAAAATTTAAAACATCCATGATATGTTGCATTGTTTTAGCATTTTTTTCATCATTTAACTCCTTATAGTAAAGATCTCTCGCTTTCTGGTATTCAGTGGCAACACTACTTAGGTGTTTTGATTTTTCAGCAACATTTTCTATATTTTCTAGAATATCTTTTATTTCTTTCTTGATTTTTTCTCGACTCTTTTTTAACATAATGTTCTATCTAAATGCAACCTTTATTTATTATTTCGCTTTGACATTTTTTTCAATCAACCTTCGCAGATTTTCTTCTCCCTCAACGCCTTTTAAGCGCCCTTGAAGAAATCCAAGGCGATATCTGACTCCATCACTCATTAAACGCCAATTCGTGCCTTCCAAGGCCTTTTTGAAGAGTTTCTGAAGCTCGTGGACGCTATCCCATTCAGATCGACCGGATTTCGAATCTTGAACGCTAAACCCAAGAACAACATCCTTTTGTAGCTCAGGCTTTTCTAATTCTAATTTAACATAACCTGCCTTCTCAAGAATTGGGTTGAGGAGCCCTTGAAGTTCAAAGATTGTTAGCTTCTTGATTTTAGCTATAGCATCATACAAAGCCTTATTTTTCTTTTTATCTTCCCACCCGTCAACTAAATGCTTCATTGATTCCATTCCTTCTTTTTGGGAAATATATTCCGAGCCTTCTTTGTTCGACAAGCAATATTTTTTTCGATTCATCTCAAAGTTCGGATCAATGGGTTCTTCTTTTACGCTTAAATCAAAAGTATCTTTTCCTTTATTTCCGCATTGAGAGCAAGAGTAGACGGTTGTTATAATCTCGCCCTTTCGTGAACTAGAG
>Ga0172379_10010987_pt1 | contig 10868 bp, 8 predicted proteins | sample GrowelOW334metaG_FD_119756 | JGI IMG/M metagenome (GOLD analysis project Ga0172379, IMG submission 119756) | Groundwater microbial communities from an aquifer near a municipal landfill in Southern Ontario, Canada - Groundwater well OW334 metaG | ecosystem: Environmental > Aquatic > Deep... | reverse complement strand
TACTCAAGTTCTTGTACGATTGGTAACTATACGGCCAAGCTTTCAATTACCCACAAATTGTTGAGCCAAATTGAATCCGAGGTGAATAGAATCCAAACTGCTTGACGTTGCCAGACCAATCAATGCAGTGCCAGACTTGCCATCGCCAATTCGAAGGATATCGACCGGTAATTGACATCCAGATTTTTTACGCAGCAAACAAGTCTGTCTTATATTGCTACTGCTCCCAGTGCTGTGTGAAAGATTTCGTGCCGGAAGGAACCAAAATCTTACCCCGTTTACCATCCCATCACTTGTGGTAGTACACGGAAAAGGCAAAAAGAAACGAAGAGTTTTTGTCAACGGCTCCTTCAAAAAACAGTGCAAAGAATTTTTGACATGGAAGCAGCATATCGGTGAATCGACAGAACCAGATATGCCCTTATTGTTATCCAGCAGTACAGGAGGACATTTGACAACGCGAGCAATACAAAAAGCATTCAAGAGATGCGCCAGAGCATATAAAACAGGCAATAAACGCCTTGATAATAACGGCTAACCCAAAATAACATCGCTTAGGGATTTTATTGCCATTCTGTTCAAAAAATGGAAAGCAGAGATACAGGCCGCTGATTCTGAAAAAATCTTTGCGGGTTTTGACCCTAAAAAAGGCGCAAAGATGATTAGAAAAGATTTGAATAAAGTGGAAATTGAATATAGAGACGATTCAGGCCGATTTGTGGATTTTCACAGCTTGCGGCATACTTTTATAACAAACCTTACCAGAGGCGGGGTAAGTCCAAGAGTTGCGCAATCTTTGGCAAGACATTCGACTATTACCCTTACAATGGACAGGTACAGCCATGTAAATTGCTCTTCTGAAAGAGCTGCTTTAAACGCCTTGCCAAGCCTTAATAGCAATGAAACCGAAAGCCAAGTTATGCTAAAAACAGGAACAGACGATTTACCGGCAAAGATTGAAAACACCGGAAAAAAAACTGATACGAAAACTGATGTAAAAACTGCGAAACAGCTTACTTTCACCGGCAGAACATGTCAACAACATGCAGAGAAAATTTCAAAAACATTGAAAATGTCAAAACACATAACACGTTGTCAAAAAAGGAATTAGGCACTAACTGGCAAGGTCTGTCAGAGGGTTGCAAGGACAAAAAAGAAAAGGCGGCGGTGGGATTCGAACCCACGGATAACGGTTTTGCAAACCGTCGCCCTGTACACCTAAAGGCCGACATAGCAAATACTTACGACAAATGCAAAAATAAATCTGCCAAAAATCTGCCAACTTCTGAAACCGGCAACGATGTCGAACTTGCGGCAATAAATGAAGCTTGGCCAAACCTGCCGGAACATATCAAGGCCGCCATCAAAGCCCTAATTCAAATCCAAAAAATGGATTGCTCTCAGCAGTCAGGGGATGCTCCAACTTCATAATTTCGCTCTAAACAAGAAATAAATTCAGAAAGGACGTATTAAAATGAAAACCAAGAAGACAGATTTAACAGAACCGTTGTTCAAGAAAATCCAGATGAAAGACATGAATCCCGCCGAGTACAACCCACGAGTGATTTCTGATGAGGCGCTGAAAGGACTTCAGAAGTCGCTAACACGGTTCGGGTGCGTCGAGCCGATTATCGTTAATATCCGAGATGACCGGAACGTGATAGTTGGCGGACACCAGCGGCACAAGGCTCTTACGGAACTGCATGGCGGTGATTATGAATGCACCTGCGTTGTGGTAGATTTGAGCGTATCCGAAGAAAAGACGCTCAATGTCACTCTCAATAATCCGCATATCCAAGGTGATTTCATAGATAACTTATCTGAGTATATCGAACAGCTCAGACAGGAAATCCCAGAGCAGGATTACCTCGACCTTGAAATCGACAAACTGCGAGGTGAAATTGAGGCGGTCGAGGGTTTGACCGACCCGGATGATGTACCCGCTCCACCAGATGAGGCGATTACACAGCCGGGAGATATATGGGTGCTTGGCAACCACAGACTCATGTGTGGTAACAGCGGTAATCCTGATGACGTTGATAAGCTCTTAAATGGCGAAAAGATTCATCTTGTAAATACTGACCCACCATACAATGTCTGCGTTTCGCCTCGCAGTCAGAATGCCCGTGCAACATCAGAGGCGAGCGGTAATTACACCGGCCAGCAAGGGATGGATGGTGCCATTCAGGGCAAGGCTCGTAAGACAACAGATAAAATGCGTCCCAAGGATAGACCGCTGGCCAACGACTTTGTTTCAGATGAAGATTTTGTAAAACTTCTGCAGGCATGGTTCGGCAACATCAAACGTGTACTGATTCCGGGACGGTCGTATTACATCTGGGGTGGTTACAGCAATATTTACAATTACCCCAATGTTATCAAGGAATTAGAGCTAAAGTTTTCACAGATGATTATCTGGGTAAAAGAGCATCCCGTCCTTACCCGCAAAGACTTCATGGGTAATCATGAATGGTGTTTTTATGGATGGTCGGAAGGAGCGGCACATAAGTTCTTCGGGCCTGCAAATGTTACCGATGTCTGGAGTGTCAAGAAGGTCAATCCACAGAGCATGGTGCATTTAACTGAGAAACCGGTGGAACTTGCGGTTCGTGCAATGCAGTATTCATCGCAGGCAGGTGAGAACGTGCTGGACTTGTTTGGCGGCAGTGGCTCGACGCTTATCGCAGCCGAACAAACCGGCAGGAAAGCATATCTCATGGAACTCGACCCACCATATTGTGATGTCATAGTCCAGCGGTGGGAAAAGTTCACTGGCAAGAAAGCGGTTCTGTTCAACGACAAAACCCCAACCGCTGAGGCTGGGGTTGAGGAGGCAATGAAATAGTGGTCGCGTTATTTAACCAATTCAAACTTGCCGCGCTCGGTTTTACGGAATCGGGCGTTGTCTCCCTTTTCTTTTATCTCGCGCAATATTGCGGAATAAATCGTAGCCGAAGGAGTCTTGCCAGCGGTTTTCCAGTAGCCCTTTTCCAGCATCCGCTTGACCATCTCCTGGCAATTGAGCGGCTCACCCGCTTCTTGGAGAACACGCACCGCCGCAGTCAAACCACCAGGTTTGGTTGCGGTGCGTTCTTTCTTGGAGGCTGCGTCCTTGCTTGGCAATATCCGGTGTGGCGGTTCTTTTTTCCCAGCATAGCTGCTTTTAGGAAGGTGGGGACTGATGAGCTGCTTGTCGGATTTGATAACGACCTCCTTGTTCTCGGTGTCGAGGCCGACCCATTGTCCGCTCTCATTTTTGCTCGTGAGGCGAACACTCACGTTTTTTTTGCCAATCTTTGTGTTGTAGACGTTGCCGATTTTGATGTTTGTTTTTTTCATGGTACTGCTCCTTTTAAAAAAATAATTGTTTTCTTATCTGACCTCTTCGCAATCGGTCATCTTGACGACCATTTGTTTTGGCTGGTTTGGTTTTCTGTTGGTGACGTTGATGTCGTAGCGGCCATCCATGTAAACACCAACAACTCTTCCGCGTGTTCCTTTGTTTTTGCCTTTTGTAATTCTGATTTTCATTTTTTTCCCTTTCTAAATTTATTGTTTATGTTGATTACATCAGGCCAGGTTTCTTCAAACACATCAAGTTAAATAATCGATTATTTTGAAATATGTCAGATTTATTTATGACTGACTAAGTTCTATTAAAGTTAGGCAAAATGATAACAAATGCAAAAAACATAGATTGCATGAAAACGTGTTATACACACGACGCACCACGTTCGCACAAGGCGAGAGATGTAAGAAGTGCGATGATGTGTCCGAGCTATGTGAGGTCGCTAAACGTGGCGCAAACAGTGCGTCCCTGTGAAAATAAATTTAGGTACTCCGGACGAGATGTTCTTCGATGCCCAACGCGGAGTGGTCAGTCAAAATGTTTTTTTCCTCAAATGTGTGCGCGCAGTTCAAAACATCGAATAACTGGAAAATATGCGTAAAAACAAGATAAACAGCCCGGATGTCATGAGTATCGCAAAAAAGCGGCGGCACCTCTACCTTCTTGAGAAGATTAGGGGTGGCCGACCGCTTAGTTCCCGTGAGGTTGGTGAACTGGCCAAACTTGAGGGCAAGACACCAAAAAGCTATGAACAGAGGGTTCAGGAGTCGCTTGATAGAAAGAATCAGGCCACATTGACCGCCCAGGACATTGGCGAGATGCCTGCGGTTGTCAACCCAACCCGCAAGGCGGCGACGCTGAAGAGCTTCCGGCTGTTCTGCGAGTCATACTTTCCAGAAGCATTCTATCTCGAATGGTCAAAAGACCACCTGAGGGTAATTGATAAAATTGAGGCTGCCGTTACTTCCGGCGGTTTGTTTGCGTTTGCAATGCCGAGAGGTTCGGGCAAGACCACGCTTACGATGGTGGCTGCGATATGGGCAATCTTCACCGGCATAAGGAGTTACGTCTGCATGGTAGGTTCTGCCGTTGTTCAGTCGATGGCGTTATTCCACAGCGTTCAGGCATCGCTACTTGGCAATCAGCTCCTGCTGGACGACTTCCCTGAAATTGTGTTCCCGATTCGCAAGTTAGAGAATAATTCACAAAAGCAGCGTGGACAACGATATAAGGGCAAGTTGACATATCAACAGTGGGGTTCCAATAAGATTGTATTCCCAACCCTGGACGGTAGCGCTTCCAGCGGTCATGTCATAACCGTCACATCGCTCGACAGTAATATCCGTGGTCAAAACCACACAACCATTGATGGTAAGGTGCTGCGGCCTGACCTTGTGCTGGTTGACGACCCACAGACGCGAGAGTCAGCAATGTCGCCTGCCATGACATCTAAGCGCCTTGAGGTTCTCAACGGTGATGTTCTTGGTTTAGCTGGCCCCGGCAAGAAAATCTCCGGTCTGCTCACATGCACAAAGATTTACGACAATGATTTGGCAGACCAGATTTTAAACCGTAAGAAGAATCCCTATTGGCAAGGTGAATGCACAAAGATGCTGTATAAGTTCCCCACGAATATAAAGTTGTGGGATGAATACTCTCAAATCAGGGCGGAGAGTTTCCAATCCGGCGGCAACGCCAGCGAGGGTACGGCGTGGTATGCAGAGCATCGTGAGGCGATGGATGAGGGTGCAGAGGTCGCATGGCCGCAGCGGAAGCAGGATGATGAACTGTCTGCATTACAGCACGCTATGAATTTATACTACCGCAATGCGGCTGCGTTTATGGCTGAATATCAAAACGAACCAACGACCGGCGACAAGGATGACATATTGCTGACCGTGGATGATGTTATGGCCAAGGTCAATGACCGCAAGAGAGGTGAAATCCCGCTCAAATGCCAGTATTTAACCATGTTCTGCGATGTGCATGACACATTAATCTACTACTGCGTCTGTGCCTGGGAGGATGACTTCACTGGATACATCGTCGATTACGGCACCTACCCGGAACAGAAACGGCTGATATTCACAATGAAAACCGCGACGCGGAAACTGTCGGGTGAAATCGTCGGCGCTGGTATCGATGCCGCAATACAATCAGGGCTCAATAATCTGATTACTGATTATCTTGCAAGAAACTGGCATCGTACCGGTGGCGCAACGATGCGAATTGACCGGGGATTCATTGACGGTGGATATAAGCCAGGCATCGTTGAGAACGTCCGTCGCAAAGTTGGCAATATTATTATGTCATCTCGCGGCGTCGGACTAAAGGCGGCCAGCAGGCCGATGAGCAGTTACATCAAGAAGCCGGGTGAGAGATATGGATTCCACTGGTATATCCCGAATGTGAATAAAACAAACGAATTTCCGTATGTTGCTATCGATGTGAATTTCTGGAAGACGTTTGTTCAGGAACGGCTCAAGATGGCACCGGGTGATAAAGGTTCAATGACAATCTTTGGCAATATGGGGTCAATGCACAGTCAGTTTGCAGAACATATCGCAAATTCAGAGTTTTGGGTACGGACGCAGGGTCACGGCAGGACAGTTCACGAATGGACTGCCAAGGTTGGCAGACCGGACAATCACTGGTTTGACTGTTTGGTTGGTTGCGCGTGCGCAGCAGCAATGTGCGGGTGCAAGGTAGATGGTCAGGCTTTGAAAACAACTGAGCGGAAACAGATAACGCTCTCAGAATTACAGAAACAAAGACGGGATGGCATGCAAAACTATGGAAGATAACAAGATAATAGAAAAAGCAGCGGGGCCGCAATGCCCTCAGTGCGGGTGCAGGCATTTACCGGTTGACCATACATCGCGGCAAGGCAAAGTTATACGCAGATACCGGCATTGCAGGAACTGTAGCAAGCATATATTAACAACAGAAAGAGTCGGAAGTTGATGGTGAGCTGAGTTCCTTGGTAGCATTTAGTAAATTTTTCTTGCCTTTAGTCCTATAAAAGAGTATGCTACCCTGCTGTTTAATAGAAATGAGGCTAACTTCACGGAGGCGAAGAAAGCTGTCATTTCATTTATTTTCTCTGTAAAAATCCATTTGAGAAATTGGTTCTATTAACGGAGGCAGGCAGAAAATGAAATTACGGAGGATTTTTCATTTGTTCACAATTCAGCGAAGTCGTTGCGCAAATTATTCGAGAAAATAAAACTATTACCAATTTTTTATTAGGAGAAGCGGTCATGAAAAAATCAATACTTTTTACAGGTCTTTTGGTCTGTCTGTTTGGTATTAACGACGTTTTTGCAGGCAGAGTCTGGTATTACAGCGATGTTATAATTTCCGGCCAGCCCGTAACTTCAGCAGGCAGCGCAATCGGAATGCGCAGCGATGGTACTTGGCCGGTCATTGCATACTCAAAAAGTGGCGATGGCGGTGTTGCGGCTATGCTGCCGGGCGGGTGGGCTTCTAAATCCGTCTATTTCGGCGGACAACTCCTCGACGGAGCAACCGCTCCCGACGGCACCGTCGGTTTCGTTGACAATTATGGTGTAGTTACCACGCTAAACAAAAACGGCTGGGGCGGCGGCTATGTGAACAGCTCAACCTCACCGCAATACAAAAATTCAATCGCCTTCGATAATGATTCTACGCCGGGAGTGTTATACAGGGCCAATGGTACTAACTATCTGACGCTATCAATGAGATATGGCTCGACGTGGTATGCAAGTGCCGTTCAGCCATCCACCGGGGGCGTAAGAACATCTAATTATTACGCTCTTGATTTTGATTCTTATAATCAGGCAAACGTGGTTTATCAATACAATGGCAAATTGGCTTATGGAGTAAAGGGAGTTATGACTTCAAGCCAATGGCAGTTAGCAGAATCAGAGACTGCCCCAATTGTATATGGCGCAATGGATATGGCTCTTTCAAACAATGATATTCCTGTTGTTGTGTATCTCACAAATCCAAACACACTTGGGTATTCCGTTTATAACAGACTTACATCTTCCTGGATATCCGGCCTCATCGATTCATATACAAGCCCGGCATTCGGCAATTTTACTCTTACCGCCGATAACAATGGTGGTATCGGCATGGCCTATATAACAAGCAACACACTGAAATACGCATATTACGATGGCAGCGGCTTTTCCCTGCCGGAAACGCTTACTGCGGCAAGAGGAGAATACTCTGTCGGCCTGACGTTCGATTATGAAAATAATCCGGTTATCAGTTATATGGATATGGCCACCGGCCGACTGAAAATCGCCTATGATCCTTATGTCGCAGTTCCTGAACCGGCGACAATGGCAATATTCGCACTTGGCATTGCCTTCATCAGACGCAAATAAATAAGAAGGAGATAAAAATGAAACGCTCATTATGCGCATTTATAATAGCATCTTTTGCGATTACTACCGGTTATTGTTTTGCGGAAGATACATGGACAATAAATATGGTGGCTTACGGCTTAAGCGGCCAGCCATCAGTAACAGTCGATATGAACAACAACCCAGTTATGGCATTTACTTCAATGTCCCTGCCATACGTCTATAGTCGTCTCTATACTGCTGCCCAGACAGATACAGGCTATCTGGTTGAACAGGTTGATTCTATTTCTGATGCAGCTTGGCCAAAAATTGCCTTTACCTCAAATAACGAGCTTGCAATGGTTTTTATTAGGGGGTCTAACAACCTCTGGTATGCTTCAAAAACCGATTGGTTTGATTGGTCATATTGGCAAATAGATAGCTTGCAGGCCAGTTATATAGATATGTCGCTTACCAATAACGATATTCCACATTTGGTCTATGCCGCTCGGAACGGGTCTATTGAGCATGCGTTTTTTGATGTTCATAGTCAGCAATGGTCTAAAGAAACCTTGTACGGCTTTGGTTCGCCAATGTCGGGCTATGCAAGGATTGACATCGACCGCAGCGGAAAAATATTGGTCTGTTGTTTCGACTTTCACAATGTCAAAACGCTTTGTGCGGTATATTCAAACGGTTCTTGGAATCCTCTGCCTGCGATTGATTCAGCAACATATCCCGATTGCAGTTTTACAGCGGACGGTCTGCCGGCGATTGCTTATACAAAATCAAATATGCTCTGCTATGCTGTTTATATAAATAGTGCTATCGGTTGGATAGAAACTCAAGTCGCACCAGCCCCTTCTTCGCTGATTTCCCTCGACCACAGTTCAACCGGCATCCCCGGTATCGCCTATATTAACAGTGAAAAACTAATTTACGCCACAAACATTGCAGGCGGGTGGACAACAACTGAAATCGATACATTTAGCAGCTACCCATTTTCATCCTTTGATTTAATTTTCGATAGAAACAACAAACCACTCATAGCCTATAACGGCATCGATAGTCATTTGGGGTTAAATATATCTGCGATAAAACTTGCCGGCATTGGGCTTGAGGGTTTTAAAGCGGGTTTTGATGTTTCAGGCACTGTTACCGACCGTGCAACAGGTCTGCCGGTGGCAAATGTAACTGTTAATTGGCACAGCCAGACTTTTAACAGAGATGCTTCAATAACAACTGACACTAATGGCTTTTATAGCTTCAATGATATGCCGCCGGGTGTAATTGATGTTACCGTTCCGGCAAGTTCATTGTATCTTGTTGCTGAAGTCAAAAATTTAACATTCAACGCAGATATTAACGACCTCGATTTTGCTCTTACGCCCGCTGCGACGCTCTGCGGCAAAGTTTTAGACAACGAAACCGCACAGCCGATAGAGAATATAAAAATTGAATATTGGAATGACGAATCAGATGTATACTCAACTGTCACAAGCGGCGATGATGGAAGTTTTTCTTTTTCGCAACTGCCGTCCGGCACAGCGGAGATAAAGGCAGAGCCTGATGTGAACAGCGGCTACGCATGGAATCTGCCATGGGGACCCGACTTTGTAAATCTCAAAGAGGGCGAGCATCGCACCGACAGAATAATCTTCCTCGAAAAAGGTACGCTTGTAAAAGGTTTCGTCAAAGATGCCAATGGCAATCCGTTTGCCAATCTCGAACTTTATGCCGATGGCCGGAACTGTGAAACCTGGATATCTACCGATGCAAACGGCTTCTACCAAATCCGACTGCCAAAAGGCGAATTTTCAATTCAACCCGATGACGATGAAATTTACGGTATGCTCCCGATTACTTTTACAATCACTGACATAAATACCGATGTGAATCTGCCCGATGGATTTGTCTATACTTCTGCAACTGGCAAACAAATTTCCGGCGAAGTCAATAATCCGACAGGCTATCTGAAAAATGGTACTTATGAAATCCACGCATTTGAGGCCGGAACAAGTCTTAATGACCCGAATTCTTATTATGTAGTTACATCGGCGGCGTATATCGGTATGCAAAACGAAGGCTCTTTTTTAATTAATAATATCCCGCCAGATGTGAATTATGATATTTACATTATGGCATATACCGAATTTCCTGATGGCAGAGATTCGCAGACTATCCGCGATGTCGTGTTCAACGTTTCTCCGGATACGAACAATGTTTATTTGGAATACAATTCCGCAGGCAGCACTGTCAGCGGCTGCATCAAAAATATCAACGATGCGCCTGTTCTCGGCGCAGCGGCATTACTATTTGATTCGCTCGGAGATTTTAAAGGATATTGCGAAACCGACTGCAACGGCTTATACACCATTTATAATGTCCCTGTCGGCGACTATACAATCACAGCCATTCACAGCAAATATGCTAATGCTTCAACATCGGTTGATGTTAATGATGGTATTGATGCCAATGCGGGCGATATCATTATGCCATTTGACGGCAGTAAGGAAGGCCCAGACCTAAATGGCAACGGCGTAATAGATTTATTTGACATTGCCGAACTTAGTAGCCAGTGGCTTGATGCAGGAACAAATAAAGCTGACTTTAATCAGGATACCATTGTCAATTTCTTCGATTGGCTGCCGATTGCAAACAACTGGCTGTGGAAAGCTATCTGGCTGAACAAATAAGATTTGTAGCCGTTCATGGGCACTTTGAGGGTGTTGGACAATGCACTAAATGTCAAATGCTCATTTTTGACTCAACGGATTGTAGCATACTCAATGCGGCAATGGCAAAATTTTTCTCAAGTGCCATAGTCAAATATAAATTTTCTATGCCATTAAATTAAACTTTGTTCTTTTACCCTTTTTGGGGTACAGGGACGTAGCCGGGGTGAACCCGCCATGTGATACTGAGCGATGCAGCAGCGATAGAATCAACCCTTTTCCACATCTGGAAGGAATCCACAGAAACAAATTCACATGTCTTGCTTGTAAGATATATATGTGTTAAATTACCGATGACAATTTAATACGCCTGACGATTAGCTATCGGGCAGGTAAATACCAAAAGTAATAAAAGCCGTGCAGGGCTGCATCCCTTGCGCGGCTTTTTCTTTTGGTGGGGATAAAAAAATGTCAGATTTAAAAACAGTAATTGAGGAGAGCGCAGCCGGG
>Ga0172379_10010986_pt1 | contig 10869 bp, 12 predicted proteins | sample GrowelOW334metaG_FD_119756 | JGI IMG/M metagenome (GOLD analysis project Ga0172379, IMG submission 119756) | Groundwater microbial communities from an aquifer near a municipal landfill in Southern Ontario, Canada - Groundwater well OW334 metaG | ecosystem: Environmental > Aquatic > Deep... | reverse complement strand
TCCATGTCCAGCTCATGTAACATGATGTTGGACAATAACGGACTTAGCGGGCTGCCTTGTGGTACACCTTTCCGGCGCTTAACCAGTTTACCGTCAACCAAAATTGGTACCCGTAGCCAACGGCGGATCAGGCGCATGGTTTCCCTGCATTTTATCCTTCGGTAAAGGATTTGCAGCAACAGACAGTCACCTTTACAAAATTGTCCTGGTGGACAAATATTTGCTGCTCACTACCCGCTCCTGCTCATAGCCTTGGACCATTAAAGGTCATGCCTGGAGGCAGTGCAAACTCCAAAATGACTGCAAGAAGTTTACAATCGCATTGACAAACAGGGATGCTGAAAACCGAACAGAGTAAGCAAGCAAAAAGCGCCGGGTCAGCATTATAATCACGGACAACAAAATGATGGAAGGATTAATGAAAATATTTAGTTTTGTCACCCGAATATCAATGATATTAACCCTTACGGTAGCAGCTGCCAGCGTTATTGATGTTGCAATCACTGGATTTTATCCAGAAATTATTGTCCTTTTGTTATGGATGACATTTGTGATCCTGGTAGATCGTGTTTTTGGTAGAATATTATGATATTGTTGATGTATTTGAAAAAATCGGGACTGCCGAAAGTATGAAAGCCATGCTCAAAGAAAGAGAATGAAACATCATTTTTATGATTAATTTGGCATCATGTAAAAAATAATGTTATTTAAAACTATAAACGAAATTTTCAGGCAATGAGACAACAAAATATACCAACATTACAGATTGGGGATCTGAAAATTTGCCCTCCGATCATTCAGGGAGGCATGGGTGTCAGGGTTTCGGGAGCGAATCTGGCTTCAGCTGTAGCCAATGAAGGTTGCGCCGGTATTATCGCCAGCGTGGGACTGGGAGATTTCGAAAATGTTTCAGCGTCTAAATTTGTGGAGGTTAATAATGTTGGCTTGCGGGATGTTGTGAGAAAAGCGCGCGCCCAATCCAATGGGATTATTGGCGTAAATGTCATGGTTGTTTTATCCAATTACGAAGAACTCATAAAGATTTGTGTTGAAGAATCTGTGGATATGATTATCTGCGGATCCGGTCTGCCATTGGATCTTCCAAAACTGACAGCAGGATCAAATATCAAGTTGATACCCATTGTCTCCTCTGCCCGGGCCTTCAACATCATTTACAAAAAATGGAAGCAGAATTACAACAAAGTCCCTGATGCGGTTATCCTTGAAGGACCAATGGCCGGTGGACACCTGGGTTTTTCATACGACGACATCATCAACAATACGGCAAAACCACTCGAAGTACTGGTGGAAGAACTAGTTGAATTTGTTGCAACACTGGAAGAAAAAATCCCCGTCATTGCAGCCGGCGGTATTTGGGATGGGGCCGATATTGCAAAATTTTTAAAGATTGGGGCAGCAGGGGTACAGATGGCCACCAGATTTGTTTGTACAGATGAATGCGATGTCCACGATGACTTCAAGCAAGCCTATATCTCAGCTACAAAAGAGGATATTACCATTATCAAAAGTCCGGTAGGATTGCCGGGAAGAGTGATCAGAAACGAATTTACAAAAAGGGTCTCCATGGGTGAAACCATTCCATTCAGATGTCCTCATCACTGTCTGAGATCGTGCGATCCCCGTACGGCACCCTATTGCATCGCCAGGGTACTCGGTGAAGCATCGAGAGGGGAAATGGATACTGCTTTTGCCTTTGCCGGCGCCAACGCCTACCGATGCACTGAAATAATATCGGTTAAAAAGCTTGTGAATCAGCTAAAAGAGGAGTTGATTCAAAATTTATAGCTTATGAATTGCTTCGTGCAAACTACAATGTATTAGTAATCAGTGCCTCAATGCAATTTTCCGGTGATTATCTCAAGAACTGCCAGACGTGCTTTTCCCAATTGCCTAAGGACGGATTTGTGAATGGTCTTCAACTTAATCATCCGGATTAAATTCCGATCAAATTCCAGCAGGTTGAAGGCTAGCTTACCAACAAAAGGCATGGAGACAAAGGAGACAACCGCTACCATAAATGAGCCCGACAATGTGCCAATTAATAGGCTTTCTAGCAGGAAAAAGATAGGAAAAAGCAACAATCCAGAGACAAAAATAAAGGTACTCCTGAAGGCCGGATCTTTAACCTTCCTGGTAAGGACGACCCTAGGCAGCATATAGGGAAGGATGCTAACCAATACACCTGCAACCAAAAATGGTAAAGAAAGTAGCGCTCCAAAAAGCCGTGCCAAAAGTCCAAAGAAACCTACACGGCCGGCTTTGACCAGTTGAAGGTTTGAATAGCCTAACTTTTTGAGTCCACCAATATAGGCAGCAGTTTTCTTTCTCAACAAATCAAAATTATCGGGATGCTCTATCTCAAGTATCTCTGTTTTTTTAACGAGCTCCTGTTCGGAATAGAATTGCTGCAGCCATGGATTGTTGCTAAAGAAGTGATAATGTGAATACTCCTCTCCTGCCACCATGCGGATATCTTCATAATCGTTGTAGTATTGCGTGCTGTTAATTTGCATGGTAAGAGGCAGCAGGATGCTGTGAATTTTATCGCGAAGGGAGATCATGGCATTTTGGCTATTCTCCGCATACCGCTCTTTGTATCCACTTATTCCTATCGATTCGCCATATTGCACGATCAGAGTACGGTTAAAATTCCAGTAATGGTCATAATAAATTCCTACCGGGACAATTCTCAACCCAAGCTTAAAATTGTTCTTTGCCTCTGCTTCAAGAGCAATACGGGGTATGGCTTTTTTGTGCGGAAGCATCTGTCTTCTCCCTGAATGAGCTGCCTCAGGGAAAAGGGCCGTTGATCCGCCATTTTCCAAAACCTGTGTAACCTGGTCGAAAACCTCCTCATTGTTGTTCAGATTCTCCTTTCCATCCCTGATTCGGTAAATGGGAAGCATCTTCATGAATTTGAGGATGGATTTGGTGAATTTGCTTTTAAAAATATCGGCACGGGCAAGCCACAACGTCTGCAAAGGATTGGTGCAAACCAGAGCCAGCGGATCCATCAAAGCATTTTGATGGTTGGCGGCAAATATGATGGGCTGATCTTTCGGAATCAGTTCACGACCTGTAACGACGACCCGTCTGTGCGTTAACCAAAAAGCAAAACGCACATAGACTCTCAGTGCATCGTATCCCAATGATCTATTTTCCATATCAGGCTATTACAGGTCGCCTGGACCAGTACCAGGTCAAAGTTAAACCACTGATTATGTGCAAAATACCCCACCATGCAGCAATGACAGCCATACCTCCCAACTCCATTTCTGGCGGGAATATTTTTGGATTGAACAACAGCGCCAACGCCAGACCCGAATTTTGAATACCTGTCTCAATCGCTATGGTTCTTCTGTCTTGTTGTGAACATTTAAAAAGTGAACTGAACAAATATCCTGTCGTTATGGCTATTCCATTTTGCAACAGAACAAAGAGAAATACCAGGTGGATGTATGCCTTAAACTGGGAAAAGTTGGCAGCCAGCATGGTTATGACCAATAAAAAGGTAAATGCCGGAAGCAGGAAGGTCTGACTGGTAAACCCAACGATGGCTGATTTTGGCTTTTTAATCAGGTTTGTAAAATGATCCACCTTGATATCAAGGGCCACACCAAACATGACAAATGCAAGAGCGATATTCAGAAAAAAAAGACCAGCGGGGGAGAAATTGAGTCGGACATGGTCGAGTATCTCGAGAGAGTTGTTCATTAATTAATGTGAAAATGTGGAAATGTGGAAATGTGAAAATGGATGTTCCAACATTTTTAATTTTTAATTTTTAATTTTTAATTAAATTTTCAGGTCCCAGCCCTGGCGATAAGTTGTACGCAACAATTCAGCAACAAACGTTTTGGCATTCAGTTCAATATTCTTTGGTTCACCACCAGGTATTCCATTGGTGACCGTTATTTTATCTTCATCCGACAAGTTTGTAAAAGTCATATTATCTCCATCCCACTTCAATTTTTTCCGCAAGCCCTGCAAACGGACTGCAAGGTTGCCCAGTTGCATAGCTGCCAAAGCAGTCACGGCATGGGTATGATCGGGAGTAGCAATCACCACTGCATCAATATCCTTGTTCATCTCCCCGAGCATGATCCGGTAGTCCTTGTAACGCTTGGCAGCTGGATACTGACCAAAGGTCTTGGAGGCATAATTCCAATCGATGTCGCACAAGGCAACAATGTTTTCAGAATTCATATTCCGAAGATTTACCTGACCTTTTCCGCCTACACCGATTCCGGCAATACGAAGTTTATCGCTGGGTGATTGATGGCCCAAGCCACCTACTACCTTGCTTGGAAGAATGGTTAAACTGGCAGCCGTTGCGGTAGCTGTACCGATAAATCCTCTTCTGGTCAAACTTTTAGATTTACCCATGATTGATTGCAGTTTAGTTGATGGTTAAAGTTCGACTGATCGCATAAATTTGGTCAATCAGAATCAGTCGCAAAAATTCCTGTTCAATTCTACTTGACCAATATAAGACAAAATATTCTCAAATTAAAATATATTAATTATTTCGGCCATGGGGAAGAGACCTTGTTGATCGGCATTGTTATACAAGGATTACTAAGGAATTACCTCGGCAACTACGAAAGTACTGCCTCCTACAAAAATAAGATCATCCTTATCGGCATACATCTTTGCTTCGGCCAGCGCTGTTGGAACATCTTCATAGGCAGCTCCGTTTAAACCAAAGTATGTAGCCATCTGCATCAACTGATGTTCTGACATGGCTCTGGGGAAAGAGGCTTTTGTGAAGTAGTAAACCGCCTCAACCGGCAACAAGGCTAATATGCCGGCTATATCCTTGTCGTTAACCATACCAATAATGAAATGAAGTTTTTTGCATGGAATTTGCTTCAACTGGGCTACCACCTCACTTATTCCACCTTCGTTGTGGGCCGTATCACAAATGATTCTTGGGTTGGCGCCAATGGTCTGCCACCGCCCTAACAATCCGGTTAATGCGGTAACATTTTCAAGTCCGTCACGGATATCGGCTATTGAAATTTCCCATCCCAACCTCTGCATCTCCTGCACGGCACAAAGCATGGTACATACATTTTTAGCCTGGTATTTACCAAGCAAGTCGAGCCGGAGGTTTTCGAAAAGTAGTCCATCAGTGCTTTTGATGTTAAAAATTTGACGCTGGTCGATCGAAATCATGGAATAATCGGCATTCAGCAGCTGGTCGGCAAACAAAATTTTCGAATGATTTTCAGCGGCTTTCCCTTCGAAGATGATGGAGGTCTGCGGATGGGTTTCACCTATCACAACCGGAATAGATCGCTTGATGATTCCCGCTTTTTCGAGTGCGATCTTCCCGAGTGAATCGCCAAGTAAAGCAGTATGGTCCAGACTGATGTTGGTAATAACCGAGAGTTCAGGGGTGATGATGTTCGTTGAATCCAATCTGCCTCCAAGTCCTACTTCTATCACAGCGACATCGACTTTTTGTTCAGAAAAATAGACAAATGCCATCAGAACTGTAAGCTCAAAAAAGGAGGGTTCCAGGGCACTGGTTTTGTTCATTTCAAGAAAACGCTCTACAAAATCAACGACAAAATGTTCGGGTACCATCTCGCCGTTCAGCCTTATTCGTTCGCGAAAGTCTTTCAGGTGCGGTGAGGTATATAATCCAGTTTTGTATCCTGCTTTCTGCAAAATGGCAGCCAGCATGTGCGATACAGAACCCTTGCCATTGGTTCCGGCTACGTGAATGGCTCGAAAATTTCGGTGAGGATAATGGAACATCTGATCAAGCGCAAGCGTATTATCAAGACTTCCCTTGTAAGCAGCCGGTCCCTTTCGCTGGTAATAAGGGAGATGTTCGTACAAATATTCAAGGACCTCGCTGTAATTCATACAAAAAATTTTACTAACAATTTGTAAATACAAAGATGTAAAAAACCTTTGTCCAAAACTAGGATCGCATTGTTTTAGTGTTATCTTTAAGCGATACCACTAAATCAGATTTCTCAAGTTTGCTTCCCCCTTTTCGTACAAATCAAATGATCCGGGAGCTAACAGCTGAGTAATTGACATTGTTTTAATTAACACGTTCAACAGCATGAAAAGGCCAAAAACTTTTATTCTTGATACCAATGTCATTTTGCACGACAGTGAGTGCATTTACAACTTTGAAGACAATGATGTGGTGATTCCTATCACCGTCCTTGAAGAGTTGGATAAATTTAAAAGGGGGGATGATCAGATTAATTTCCAGGCCAGGCAGTTCGTTCGGATTTTGGATGAACTGGTGGGTAAAAATCCCATTGACAAGGGAATACAACTTGGCCAGGGCAAAGGGAAACTCTTCATTGAACTTGGCAAGCCCTACTCGGATCAATTGAAAGCGTCCTTCCGCGAAGATATTCCTGACCATCGAATTCTTGCCATTGCCGAATATTTGCGCGACAAGCAGACCACACGAAAGGTTATCCTGGTAAGCAAAGATGTCAACCTGAGAATTAAAGCAAAATCGCTGCATGTTGAAGCCGAGGATTACAAGAATGACAAGGTCGAAGACATTGAAGTTTTGTACCAGGGAATTCGTGAAATAAAGGATTATGACGATCAGCTAATTGCCAGGCTTTACGAAATAAACTTTCTTTCGGTAGAAGAGTCGGGCATCGAGAAGCACCCTTTCCCAAATGAGTTCTTTATATTGAAAAGCCCTCATTCAAGTGTTCTGGCACATTACAATACTTTCCGCTCGCGTTTGGAACGGGTAGACAAGAAGATGGCTTTTGGTATCCGTCCTAGAAATGCAGAACAGACCTTTTCGTTACAGGCACTTCTGGATCCTGAAATTAAGTTGGTAAGCCTTACCGGCAAAGCCGGTACCGGCAAAACCCTGCTTGCACTTGCGGCAGCCATTGCACAGCACAGTATCTATGATCAGATCATGCTCGCCCGTCCGATTGTAGCGTTAAGTAACCGCGACATTGGATTCCTGCCGGGAGATGCTGAAGAGAAGGTTTCTCCCTATATGCAACCGCTTTTTGACAACCTGGCTGTTATCAAAAGGTGCTTCGACACCCACACCCATGAGCACCACGTAATTGAAGACCTTCAAAAAGATGAAAGATTGGTGATTTGTCCGCTGGCCTTTATCCGCGGACGAAGTCTCTCCAATTGCTATTTTATCATCGACGAAGCACAAAATCTTACGCCACACGAGGTAAAAACTATTATAACCAGAGCTGGCGAGGGAACTAAAATGGTCTTCACCGGGGATATTCAGCAAATTGACTCTCCCTATTTGGACATGCAGTCCAACGGACTTGCCTATCTGACCGACCGGATGAAAGGACAGGATATCTTTGCCCACATCAACCTACTCAAGGGCGAAAGAAGTTATCTGGCCGAACTCGCAAGCGACCTGCTATAGAATTGTTTGAGGGGTTTACCCTTCGACTTCGCTCAGGGACCGGTAACTTTTCAAACATTTCAAACATTTCAAACATTTCAAACATTTCAAACATTTTTGCGAATAAGACAGTCGCTTTTGGTACACTGAAGTACATGGCTGCACATTTCAGGATATTACAGCTTTTCAACCATCCTCTTCGTTTGGCGACCGTACCCGGAGTTTCCTGAAGGTGCAGGATGGATGCAATTATTTTTGTACCTACTGCACCATTTTCATATTCCACTTCAGGCAGGTACTGATGAGGTGCTTAAGCTGATGAAAAGGAAATACAATACCGCGCTTTTCCAGCAACGGGTCGCGGCTATCCGAAAACAATTACCCTACGCATTCATAGGGGTTGATGTAATTGCAGGTATGAACGGGGAGAGTGACGAACTATTTGAAAAAGCATTTCATTTCATACAAAATCTGGAGGTATCACAGTTGCACGCTTTTCCCTATTCTGAACGTGCCAACACCAAAGCACTTTCCATCGAAGGAGTTGTCCCTATTAATGGTCATGTGACGGCTGATATCCTGTTAGAATAACATTGCACTCCCCGCAGATAATGATTACTTTTGAATAAAAAAACATGGATTTGGAAAAAATCTGTCGATCGGTTATCGATATTGCCAAAAATGCAGGTGCCTTTATTGCCGGTGAAAGAGTCAACTTCGATCTTAAACTGGTTGAAATAAAAGGGAAGGCAAACTTTGTCTCCTATGTCGATAAGAAAGCCGAAGAGCTTATTGTCAATGGTCTAAGAAGAGTCTTGCCTGAGGCGGGATTTATCACTGAGGAGGGAACGGCTTTTGATTCAGGTGAGAAATATCGCTGGGTTATCGACCCACTAGATGGCACAACCAATTTCATTCACGGTGCTCCTCCTTATGCCGTCAGCATCGGACTGATAGAGAAGGATGAGGTCATTCTCGGTGTGGTTTACGAAATCTCAAAGGATGAATGTTTTTATGCCTGGAAAGGCAGCAAGGCCATGTTGAACGGAAAGCAGATTCATGTCTCCGAAGCCTCCACTACCAATGAAGCCCTGATTGTCACAGGGTTTCCATACGGAGAGATAAAAAATTCAGATGCTTTTATTGAAACCATCAAATACCTAATGGTTAATTCTCACGGAATCAGAAGACTGGGCTCAGCTGCTACCGACCTTTCCTATGTTGCTGCCGGAAGGTTTGAGGCATTTTGGGAGACTGGACTAAGTCCGTGGGATGTTGCCGCCGGGATCATCATTTTACAGCAGGCCGGTGGAAGAGTCTCAGATTTCAGCGGTAGCAACAAGTTTCTTTTTGGTGGCGAACTTGTGGCTTCCAACAACAACTATTTCGAAGAATTCCAATCCATCATAAAGAAGAATTATTGTCTATAAGAATGGGGGAAAAGGCAGAGCATGAGTAGAAGCAATAAAATATCCATTGTCATATTAAACTGGAATGGCAGCGGTTTCCTGAAAAGGTTTCTGCCGTCAGTCATTGATTGTTCGACAGGTAACGTGGAAATAGTGGTAGCAGACAATGGCTCGACGGATGATAGTAGATTACTGGTAGAAAACGACTTTCCTACGGTAGTTTACCTTCAACTGGATCAAAATTATGGTTTTGCCGAGGGTTACAACAGGGCGTTGGCCAGACTTCATTCCGACTACTTCGTCCTTCTCAATTCGGACGTGGAGGTGACTCCCGGATGGCTTGACCCCATGGTGGAGATGATGGAACAGGATTCTGCCATTGGAATTTGTCAGCCCAAGGTTTTGAGCCTTGACCGTCGTGACGAATTCGAATATGCCGGAGCCGCCGGGGGATTTATTGACCGGTTCGGTTATCCATTCTGCCGTGGCAGGGTGTTGGAGGTAGTGGAAAAAGATCTTGGCCAATACGATCAGGCAATGCAAGTCTCCTGGGCTACGGGTGCATGTATGATGATTAAGTCAGAGCTATGGCAAGCCTGCAATGGATTTGACCCTGATTTCTGGGCACACATGGAGGAGATAGATCTTTGCTGGAGGGCACAGCATCTTGGTTACAAGGTCTATTGCACACCGGCTTCGAAGGTGTATCACATTGGCGGCGGAACCCTCAACTACAACAATCCTTTGAAGATTCATCTTAATTTCCGGAACAACCTCTTTCTACTGTTTAAAAACCTACCGGGAGGTCAATTGGCAACGAAACTTCCGATGAGGATGATCCTGGATGGAATAGCAGCTTTTGTTTTCATCTTCAAAGGGGAATTCAGGTCCTTTGGAAGGGTTTTTACTGCGCACTTTAAATTTTACAGCAATCTTCCATTGCTGATAAAGAAACGACGCAATATACTGAAGTCCAGTAAAAACAGGTCATTCAATCCTACAACAGGCAAAAGTATTGTCTGGAATTATTTTATTCTGAAACATAGAAAATATTCTGAAATAATCCATTAAACCATGCGCATAAAAAGAGAAAACTGTACAGGCCTGATCATCGATATCCAGGAAAAACTATTCCCGATGATAGCCGAAAAAGAGGCTTTGACTGCAAAATGCAGAATGCTGATTGAAGGAATGCTTGTTTTGAATATCCCGATCACGGTGACACAACAATACACCAAAGGTCTGGGATCAACTGTTGGTGAAATAAGTTCCCTTTTTGATCCGTTTACTTTCATTGAAAAAGTGAGCTTTAGTTGTCTGGATGAACCCGCTTTTTTGAGCGCTTTGGAACAGTCGGGCAAGAGAAATGTGCTGATATGCGGCATTGAATCGCATGTGTGTGTACTTCAGACAGCAATTGATCTCATGGAGAATGGCTTTCAACCCATTGTCATTTCCGATTGCATCAGTTCAAGAGATCTGAATGAAAAACAAATAGCCCTCCGGCGATTTGCCTTGGAAGGAATTCGTGTTTCAACGGTGGAATCTATACTTTTTGAATTAACACGCTATTCTACTGCTGCTGAATTCAGGGCTATTTCAAAATTAGTCAAATAGTTAGGCAAAATTGATTTGCTTACAAATCGTAAGTTCAATTTTTGACTAAAAAACTTTTTGTCCATACAATACCCTGTATTATTGTTATTTTTGTTGCTTCTTAATGATAGTCAGTTAAAGCGATAACCATGGAAGTATTCAAATTTGGAGGAACCTCGGTAGGTTCTATTGAAAATATGAGGTCGGTGATGAAACTTATCACAGACGGCAAGCAAAAGATGGTGGTGTTGTCGGCCATGTCGGGTACGACCAACAGCCTGGTTGAGATATCCGATTACCTGACCAAGAAGAACAAAGAATCGGCGCTGACACAAATAAGTATCCTCGAAAAAAAGTATTACAACGTTGTCTTTGACCTGTTCAAAAGCAATGAGATGAAAGATCAGGGCAAAAAGGTTTTGGAGGAGCATTTTGATTTCATCAAGGCGTTTACCACCG
>Ga0172379_10010985_pt1 | contig 10871 bp, 11 predicted proteins | sample GrowelOW334metaG_FD_119756 | JGI IMG/M metagenome (GOLD analysis project Ga0172379, IMG submission 119756) | Groundwater microbial communities from an aquifer near a municipal landfill in Southern Ontario, Canada - Groundwater well OW334 metaG | ecosystem: Environmental > Aquatic > Deep... | reverse complement strand
TATTTTAATTCAAATGTGGTTCATATAACAAATTTTCATATCCTTAAGTTTATGTTAATCTATTAAATGAAAGGGGGTGATGCGAATGTACAAAGTTGAAAAGAAAGACGGCGCGCTTGAAGACTTCGATAACGGCAAAATCGTAAGTGGAATTGTTAAAGCCGGAGGAACCGAATCTGATGCACATAAGGTTTTGGAACAAATTGAGGCTTGGCTCCCGACTGTTGCAAAAGACGGTGTTGTTCAATCAGCGGATATAAGGGTAAAGGGACTGGAAATATTGAGGGAAGTTAATCCTGAAGTAGCTGCAAGTTTCGAGTCGTTCAAGAAAGCTGAACAGTAATTTTAAATTTCAGCGATTGAAAATCGCTATTTCTAATTTTTGTTAACCATCTAAAATGGAGAGGTTTATGTCGAAAGGTGTAATTTTGTTCAAAAATGACGGGGTTCCGTCGGGCGGAAGTTTGCCTGAATGGTTTAGGGATCAAGTAGTCAGACACGGTAGCGTGGCCGCTGTTGACCCTTTTCATGAGAATAGCGAAACCACAATTAAGCCAGACCTAAGTGGAAATCTTGTTATTTTAGTTCCTGGAGAAAATTCCGATGGAAGAGTAAGGGAATATCCCATTGAACCTCCGGATGCACTCAACAACCACTTGGCCTGGCAAAGAAAACACCCAGGAAATGTAAATCGGTGAAGTAAATATTGACATCATACTAATCAAGGAACTGGAAATTTACTGCAAAGTTCCCTTACTTCTTCACTAATACCAAGCAGTAATTTGTCCTTATCCATTTTTTCCCTAAACGCTTTCATAAACACCGACCTTGCTTCGGGTTTTTGCGGCAACTTATAAGGAGTTACATATTCGATTATTCTAAGCATCCAACCAGCAATTTTGTCCATCTCCTTCTCCTTCATTCCACGGACTGTAATAGCCGGAGTTCCGAAGCGGATTCCTGAAGGATAAAATGGTGGCATGAATTCGTTTGGCACAGTATTTTTGTTAATAATAATTCCAGCCACTTCGTGGGCATACGCTACTATCGCACCGTTTGTTCCTGATTTACCCAAATCAACTAAAACCAAATGTTTCTCTGTTCCGCCACTTACAACGTCCAATCCCGCTTGCACAAACCTTTTTGCTAAATACTTCGCATTCTTAACAGTTTGCATTGCATATTTTTTGAATTGAGGAGTTACTGCATTTTCCAAGGCAATGGCAATTCCGGCAATTGTGTGCATGTGAGGTCCCCCTTGTAACCCCGGAAAAACCGAGAAGTCGATTGCTTCCGCTAATTCTTTACGGCAAATAATTATTGCCCCCCTAGGACCTCTTAGTGTTTTATGGGTAGTCATTGTCACAACGTCAGCGTAAGGAAATGGAGATTTATTTGCTCCGCCAATCACAAGTCCTGCTTCGTGAGCAATGTCCGCCAAATAATAAGCCCCAACTTTTTTAGCAATTACTGCCATTTTTTTATGATCTATTTCAGAAGGATAAGCTGTTCCTCCGGCAATAAGCATTTTCGGCTGAAAGCTAAGTGCTTGCTTTTCGATTTTTTTATAATCAAAAACACGCGTCTTCGGGTCAACATGATAAAAGTTAACGTCATAAATTTTTGAGACAAGAGTTACTTTTTTGTCCGGAGTTGACCAGCCGTGAGAAAGATGACCGCCTTCCGGCAGATACATTGCCATTATTTTGTCACCTGGATTAAGTAGTCCATTATAAACTGCTAAATTTGCAGGACATCCTGAGTGCGGCTGTACATTTGCCGACCATTTTGTATCAGATAATTTGAAGGCTTTTAGTGCACGACCTTCGCATAAAGCCTCAATCTCATCAACATTTGACATGCCCTGGTAATAGCGTTTTTTTGGTTGTCCTTCTGCATATTTTTGCATAAGTACAGACCCGACTGCTTCCCTTACTTCAGGGTAGGTATAGTTCTCCGAAGGAATCATTGTTAAGGTTTCCCTCTGCCTTACTTCCTCTTTTTTGATTAATTCAAAAATTTTATCCTTGTGCATTTTTAATATTTTCTTAATATATAATACACTAATTCCCTTTAATTATTCGGAATTTTTTTAAAACCTTTAAAGAGTCATCATACACCGTCTTTTTATCCTGAGACGCATCAACAATCTTCCAAAAGCGATTGTATTTTTTTGATAGTTCTAAATAATTTTTTCTCAACTTTCTATGAAACTTCAATTTTTTAATATCATATCTATCAGAATCTCTTGTACCATTTTTCCTTGCCATACCAATTTTAGGATCTTGGTCAAGATGAATAACAACATCTGGTTCTAAATTGGCAGAAGCTAAATTACAAATCGCAATTATTTCTGACTTACTTATTCCCTCCGCACCCTGATATGCATAGGTTGAATACCAATATCTATTAAGAACCACCGTCTTTCCATTTAATAAATCAGGAATTACTTTTTTCCTTATAAGATTCGCCCTTGAAGCATTATATCCAAACATGGCAGCATACTTATCAACCGGATAGTGATAAATCCCCTGGACAGCTTTTCTAACCCTTTCTCCAAACGGAGTACTCCCAGGCTCTCTGTAAAAACTCCAATCTTTAAATTTCCGTTTTAGTCTATTAAACAAAGTTGTTTTTCCACTTCCAACTCCACCTTCGATAACAATTAACTTTCCTGTATTGATTGGTTTATTTTTCATTATATTTTGGTCTGTTTGGAACTTTATGATGCCCAATACATCTTGGAGCATAAAATTCTGTGTCTCCTACTAAGATTGTTGGGTTGTTCAAGCCTGCCAGCTCACCATCTACAAATCTCTGAGTTTCCGTTGCAGGCTTACCGCAAATATTTCCATTACTATCCACGTAATCACAAACAGCTGTAACTGGAATATACTCTTGCGCTCTGGCTAAAAGTTCGCCCATCGGACCAAAAGGTTCGCCTCGAAAATCCCTTGGCAACCCCGCAAAAACCACTCGTATATCATCGTCAACTAATCTCTTAAGAACTTTTACAATTTCAAAACACCCTTCATCATCTTTCTGTCCAAAAAATTGAACTTCATCAACTATTACTGTATTTATTCCATCCCGTAGATTTTCCAATATTGCCTTGGGGTTTTCCACAGAGGTAGCTTCCCACTCTCCACCGAAGCGTGATTTTATAACATCTAATCCTTCACCTCTGTTGTCTATCAACGGCTTAAAAATCTGTACTTTCCTGCCTGCTATAACCTCCCTTTCCGCTATTCGCCGAATTTCTAAGGTCTTGCCGGAAAACATCGGCCCCACAATACCTACAATCCTTTCAACCATATTAGAGTTTTTCTCTGGACATATTAATAGTAATTGGTTATTCTTACAACAGTTAAATGGTCCAATATTTAGAACTTCTCAAAGACATTTTAAAAAACGGTGTTGCCGAGAAAAATGAACGGACCGGAACAGGAACTACAAAAGTTTTCGGCCGCCAACTTCGTTTTGATCTTTCTGAAGGTTTTCCGCTTCTCACCACAAAAAAAATGTATATTCGAGGAATTATTCACGAACTTTTATGGTTTCTGCGGGGAGATACAAACATTAGATACTTGGTGAAAAGAAATGTGAATATTTGGAACGAGTGGCCCTATCAACAATATCTCGAAAAAAACGGTTTAGACAAAAAATTTCCCAGATATTCTGATGCTTGGAATAAGGAGATGGCAAACTTTATATCTAAAATAAAAATTGACAAAAAATTTGCGGAAAGATGGGGTGAACTGGGCCCGGTTTATGGCAGGCAGTGGCGTCGCTGGGAAGGAAAAAACGGAGTCGAAGTCGATCAGATTTCAGAAGCAATAAACCTAATTAAAAACAGACCTTTCGATCGAAGAATCATTATATCCGGTTGGAATGTAGGAGAGATCCAAGAATTAATAAAAAGTAAAACCGGAGCTCCTCCACCGTGCCATACACTTTTTCAATTCTTTGTAGCGAACGGAAAACTCTCTTGCCAGCTTTATCAAAGAAGTGCGGATACGTTTTTAGGGGTTCCGTTTAACATAGCTTCTTACGCACTCCTCACAATGATGTTCGCCCAAGTGTGCAATCTAAAACCTGGTGAGTTCGTACATACATTTGGTGATACTCATCTTTATTTAAATCATTTAAAGCAGGCCAGGGAGCAGCTAAAAAGAAAGCCATTCCCGTTACCAAAAATGAAAATAAATCCCAAAGTGAAATCTATTTTTAAATTTAAGTTTGAAGATTTCGAATTGGTTGATTACAAATCCCATCCATCCATCAAGGCGCCAATATCAGTATGATAATCGCTATAATCGTTGCAGTTGCAAAAAATAATGTCATAGGAAAAAGGAACTCTCTCCCCTGGCTGTTGCCCGGGGATCTGAAACATTTCAAAAGTATTACCATGGGACACCATATTCTTATGGGGCAAAATACTTATGAGTCGATTGGTAGAATTCTCCCGGGAAGAACCACAATAATTCTTTCCAATGATCCCGAATATTTCAAAGAAGGATGTATTATGGCGCGCACTCCCAACGAGGCAATACAAATTGCCGAAAAAGCAAAGGAGACGGAATTAATGATTTGCGGCGGGGGCATGGTTTATAAAACTTTTTTGCCCTTTGCCGACAAAATTTACATGACAAAAGTCGGAGCAGAGATTGACGGTGATATTTTCTTTCCGGAAATTAATTACGACGAATGGAAACTGGTTTCATCAGAACCTCACGAAAAAGACGACAAAAACTTATACCCTTATGAATTTACAGTCCTGGAAAGAAAACGAAGTTAAACCTTGCCTCCTTTTTTCCAACTTACCGAAGTTAAAAACAAACCAAACAAATCCTCGTCAATCGGAACCTTCCAGCTTGTATATTTCTTTTCTGAAGGTAATAGCCTTTGTGCAAAGTGAATTCCGGGTAAGTTTTTAAAAACAACAATTGGTGTTTTTTCATTTCCTTCGCCCATCAAAAATACTGCAAATGCCGCAATACTATCCACATTATTTAATTGGGAGAATTTCATTTTTCTTCCAAAAATATCTTCCTTACCACGGTAGTCTTTTAGTGGCTCTATGCCGTAATAAGATATTGCCCTTCCGACTATTCCCCTTTTCATAGGAACCACATAAGAGTCTGTAATAATTATTCCCAAATTATTGACTTTATATTCTTTACGCATAAATTTCCAAATCTCTTTGGCTGATCTATCCGGATCTTTTGGCCAAAGAATATAGTGTTCGTTGGCATTGCTTTCATCAATTCCTGAAGCCCCAACCAGTATTCCGTTTTTCAGGGTATGTAACTTTCTAAACGGTGATTTGTCTCTTAAAATATATTGGTCTGACTCTTCCATAATAAGACCGTCTTTATCCTTCACGGACTGAATCGGCAAACATCTTCCTTCTCCGATTGACACAATCTTTGAAGTAACCGCAACGACTGAACCCTCGGATAATGAGAAAATACCTTCTTTAATCAAAGCGAATAGATCGTCTTTCGGCGGTAAAAATTTCCTGGTTTTAATGACTTTGATATTCACAAGAAGAATTATACCTGTTTTTTTCTATGATCCAAGAAATCTAAAACTATCTGACTCCAATTTTCCATTTCTTTGTAGTGTTTTCTTGCCTCTTTCAAAGTAACCAAAACTCCACTCTTATGTTCATCTTTAACAGAAATTTCCGGAGAGTCTGCAATCGCCAAAATCACAATTCCCAAATGCACACGGCCAACATCATTACTATCATCATTCAGAACACCAGCCAATTTAAAATCTAAATTTCCTGAATATTTAACTTCCTCTACCAGTTCTCTCCTTGCCCAATCCAAAACACTGTCGCTTTTCTCTAGATCTTCAGATCTCAAATGACCGCCGATCCCCAACGAATATTTGTTTTTTAAACGTTGGTCGGTGTGTTTTTCCAATCTCTGCATCATAAATATCTCATTCCCCAGTAAAAAAACAATGTATGGAATAATTTGTCTAAATGAAGGGTCTTTTTCAACGTCACCTCTTTTTCGAAAATCTCTTTCCGTAAAAGCTAAATTTAAAACTCTTTTTAACTGGTTCCTATTTATACCTTGCCAGGATTTACTCGGAAAAATCTTTTTAGTGGCTAGAACTAAAACACGTTCATTTTCTTTCCTCATAAATTTCTTAAAAATCAGGCTTTTTCTTTGGCTGGTTCTGCCTGGGTCGGTTCTGTCCGAGCCAAACTCGGCTTCTGCCAACTGGCAAAATCGCATTCAGGATATTTTGAGCAGCCAAAGAATGTTCTGCCCTTCTTCGTCTTTTTTACAATCACATCGCCACTGCCGCACTTAGGACATTTCATATGGATCTTTTCCATGTATTTATCGGTAAATTTGCAATCAGGAAAAGTTGAGCAGGATATGAATTTTCCAAACCTCCCCGTTCTTATTACCAGCTCGCCCTTTTTGCATTCAGGGCATTTTTTGCCGAGCTTTTCAGCTTCGATTTTTACTCTCTTTGAATTTTTTTCGACATTTTTGATCTTTTTTGAAAACGGTTTCCAGAACGTCCCAATCTGGCTTGTCCATTCCAGTTTTCCATTTGCAACTTCATCTAAACTGTCCTCCATTTTTGCGGTGAAGGAATATTCGATTTCTTCAGGGAAATTGGTTATCAAAAAATCATTAACGGCAATTCCCACAGGCGTAGGCTTAAACTTTCCTTCGTCTTTTTCTACATACTGTCTGATTTGAATTGTTGTAATAATGGGAGCATAAGTTGAAGGTCGTCCGATTCCCAATTTCTCAAGTGTCTTAATAAGCGATGCTTCGTTAAATCTTGCTGGCGGCTGTGTAAATTTCTGCAAGGAATCCAATTTTATGAACTTCAGTTCTTCACCCTTTTCGACATCCGGAAGCATAGTAACCGCGTCTTCCGAAATTTTTGCGGGAATTACTTTCCTCCATCCGTCAAACTTCATTATTTGACCGGAAGCCCGGAGCAGATAGCGATTAGATCCTTTGGCTTGCTCAGGATGTCGGCCTTTGGCCTCCACATCAATCGTCGTTTCATCATAAACCGATGCTTCCATCTGGCAAGCAACAAATCTTCCCCAAATTAATTTATAAAGTTTTTCCATGTCGTGCACAAACTTTTCGCTTTCTGTTTCGAATTTTGTTTCCAAATTGGTAGGACGGATTGCTTCATGAGCTTCCTGTGCAACCTTTTGTGAAGTTTTATAAATTTTTGGCTCTCCAGGAAGATAATTATTTCCAAAGTTTTTTTCTATGTAACTTCTGGTTTTTGTCAACGCTTCTACCGCAATATTCGTGGAATCGGTTCTATGGTAAGTAATCAAACCCTCCTCATATAATTTCTGAGCAACGGACATTGTTCTTTTTGCGGACCACCCAAAAATCCTTGCCCCGGCCTGCGCCAAAGTTGAAGTCGTAAATGGAGGATAAGGATTTTTTCTGACCTCCTTTTTTACGATATCCAAAACGTTATAGTCGGACTTTTTAAGATTTTCTACTACTTCCCCCGCTACTTTTTTATTTCCAACCTCAGCTTTTTTGTCGTTAATTTTTTGAAGGGCTACTCTTAATGCCTTTTCTTTTTGAGTTTTGAGATCGACATAAATTTCCCAATATTCAATTGGTTTAAATTTTTCAATTTCTTTTTCTTTTTCAGCAATAAGCCTTACGGCAACTGATTGCACTCTGCCCGCCGAAAGACCGCGCCGTACTTTTTTCCAAAGTAAAGGTGAAAGATTGTAGCCAACCAATCTATCCAATACCCTTCGTGCAATTTGAGCATCAACTAAATTCCGATCAACCTTCCTTGGTGTTTTTATTGCTTCCTCAACAGCATTTTTAGTAATTTCATGAAAAACGATCCTGTCAATGTCTGAGGCTTTAATATTTAATGGTTTATCGGTCAAAATTTCTTTTACGTGTTCAGCAATAGCCTCTCCTTCACGATCAGGGTCCGTTGCCAGATAGACGTGTTTAGCTTTTTTTGCGAATTTCAAAATACTTTTTACATTCTCCTTTGCTTTCTCAACTTCCTGATAATCCGGCTTAAAGTTATTTTCAACGTCCACTCCCAGCTTGCTTTTTGGAAGATCTTTAATGTGTCCTTTGGTTGCCTCAATAGAATATCCGTCTCCCAAAAACCTGGTCAGAGTTTTTGCTTTTGTCGGCGACTCAACAATAATTAAATCCATATTAAATTTTTTTGTATACTCCGTTTCCGATATTTTTTATAATCCCTTTTAATTCCATAACAGTCAAGGTAGCAGAAACTGCATCAACTTTCAAAGTACTAATTCTAGCAACTTCGTCAACATGCAGCGGTTCTGAGGCTAAAATGTCCAGTAATATTTTTTCTGATTTTTCCAAGGGTTTGGATGTAATTCCAATTCCATCAAGCTTAGCAGTTATATTTAGTTCTTCCAAAATATCACTTGATGAAGTTGCCACTTTTGCACCGTTTTTAATAAGATAGTTTGGAAATTCAGAGGAAGGAGAATGTATCGGACCGGGAACGGCAAATACTTGCCTGCCATAATTTGCTGCAGCGTTGACTGTATGAAAGGTTCCGCTTTTCTGAACACCTTCTACAACCAAGACTCCGTTTGACAGTCCTGCAATAATTCTGTTCCTGTTTGGGAAAAAAGTTTTTAAAGGTTGTGTTCCCAGAGGATATTCTGAAATCAAAGCTCCGTGTCCGTTAATAATATTTTTGCCAAGCTGGGTATTCGAACTTGGGGTAATTATATCAACACCTGATGCGAGTACTGCCACTGTTAAGCCCCCCGATTCAATTGCAGACGCGTGGGAAACGGCATCAATACCAAACGCAAGTCCGGAAATAATTACTACACCTAAACTTGCTAATTCTCCCGAAAGTTTATGTGCCACTTCCCTACCATAGCTTGTCATTTTACGGGATCCGACAATTGCAATTGCCCGACCGGTTGTGTCGGGTAAATTACCACGTACATATAGAACCAGTGGTGCATTATCAAGATCATTTAAATTATTCGGGTAATCACTATCACCATATGCAATTATCTTTACCCCAAGATCTTTAGCTTTTTTGAAATAAATCTCCTCATCAAATTTTTCTCTGTAATTTATAAAATTGTCGACAATAGATTGCTTGAGTCCCAGCTCAAGCAAATCTTTTCGGGAAGCCTTCCAGGCTTTTTCAGAGGTACCAAAATACGATATCAGAAGTTTAGTCCTGGCAGGACCGAAAGGTAAAAAAGAATATAAACATATTAAATATTTCCTTTCGTTCATATATTTTCTTCATTCATATGCAGGCATTTCAGTTGGCTGGACGGCTGCAGGCGAAACTACTACTTTAAAAAAAGTATTAAAAATTTCTCTGGCAATTGGGCCGGCAACTTTCGATCCTTCTCCGCCGTTTTCCACAAGTACTGTAGCAATTATTTGGGGATCATCTGCGGGTGAAAAAGCAGTAAACCAAGCATGAGAATCATTATCATCTCCCGTCTCTGCAGTTCCTGTTTTACAACCTACCGTATTATTTGATTTTTCATAAAAATCAAAAAAAGTATAAGCCGTTCCGCCGCTTGAACAGGCAGCAATCATACCTTTTTTGACTTCATCAATTGATTCTTTTTTTATACCTATTTCGCTGCAATCGTAATTTGAACGAACTTTATTTTCCAAAGGCAATGTGTCCATACTGACCAAGTGCGGATTACAATACATCCCTCCGTTCGCAATTACACTTATTGCAGTATTGATTTCTAACGGAGTTACAGAAACGTCTCCCTGGCCAATAGACATGTGATAAGTATTACCCAAAAACCACCTTTCCCCAAGTTCCTTCATTTTCCATTCAGGATCCGGAATAAAACCGGAAATTTCTCCGGGTAAATCAATTCCTGTTATTTTATCCAAACCGAATTTCTCCGACCAATTAACCAAAGCGTCTACCCCGGCAAGCTCCCCTATTTTATAGAAAAATGTATCCGTCGATCTGGCAATTGCTCGTTCAAGATTTATATTTCCTTCAACTCCGCCATACTGGGTAAAATACCAATTTTTATAAGAAAACGTTCCATAAGGAGAATTTATCGTAATTTGCCCTGTGTCATTAAACGTGTAATCCCCGTCTATCCTACCTTCTTCAAGTGCTGCAACAGCCACAATAGGTTTGTAAACTGATCCCGGGTGAAACCTTCCCGACATAACCCGATTAAATAAAGGCAAATCTTCATCATTCAATATTAAACTTACTGCCGTTGATTCCTCTTTATCAACAAAAATGTTTGGATCAAACGAGGGCGATGAATAAAGTGCTAAAACTTCACCTTTTGCATCAGTAACCACAACCGCACCCTTTTTATCCTTCATTATTTCGGCAATTTTCAGCTGCAAACTCAAATCTATTGTTGTATGTAAATCACTTCCAGGAATTGGATCCTTTCTTCCCAAAGTCCTGACTTTATATCCAAGAGCGTCCACTTCGATTAATTCCTCACCATTTATACCTACCAAAAGACAATCATAATATTCCTCAAGTCCGCCGCGCCCAACCATTTCCCCGATTTTTCTTGGTCCCTTATCGGGACATTCCGCTTTGATTTTTCCAAGTTCGTCTTCAGTAACTTCCCCAAGGTATCCGGTAATGTGAGCAGTTTTTTCACCCTCCTTATAATTTCTCAAAGGTTCAGTAATTATTTCTGAACTTTGGGCACCTTCTAGATCTTTTGATTTTTGGTACCCATCGCTTCCAAATGTCAACCTGAAACTTACTTCATCGTTGCCTACAATTTGTTCTCCCCCACGGGCATATATTGACCCTCTGGGTGCAATAATGGGTACCCTCCTAATCCGATTTCCCTCGGAAAG
>Ga0172379_10010984_pt1 | contig 10871 bp, 10 predicted proteins | sample GrowelOW334metaG_FD_119756 | JGI IMG/M metagenome (GOLD analysis project Ga0172379, IMG submission 119756) | Groundwater microbial communities from an aquifer near a municipal landfill in Southern Ontario, Canada - Groundwater well OW334 metaG | ecosystem: Environmental > Aquatic > Deep... | reverse complement strand
GACATTGGGAAATGGGAAGAAGTTGCTAGATCCTATCATCTTTCAAGGAGGAGTCGCGGCGAATCAAGGGATGCGCAACGCATTTTTTAAGCGCCTTGGTCGACCGGTTGTGGTGCCAGAACATTTTGGAGAAATGGGCGCCATTGGCGTGGCGCTTATTTGCGAGCGAGAGATTAAAGGAGCGAGCAAGTTTCGGGGTGTGGAATATTTTCAACACGACATTGTTCGCAAAACACGCGCCTGTAATGGATGCACAAATACGTGCGAACTTTTAGAAGTCTGGATGGAAGGGGAGAAGATTGCGACGCTTGGCGGCAAGTGTGGGCGATTTGATTAACGCGTATGGCAGAAACGTATCAAGAGAATTTAAACGTTCAAAAGGAATATTATGAACGCACGGCCGCTTCATACGACGAGTGGCATGTTTTGCCAAAGAGTGCACTTATCGTCCACGCATGGAACGTTGAGAATCTGAAACGGTTTGTTGGAAATCAGCCTGTCGAGCGATGCCTTGATCTTGGTTGCGGCACCGGACGTTTTGCGGACGCGCTTCTGTCTTTGAGTCCTTCGGTCTACGGGGTTGATGCGTCTGAATCGCTTCTTGCGCTCGCTCGCGAGCGATATCCAGCGCTTCATCTTGCGCTCGGCGAAGTCACGCATTTGCCGTATGAAGACGGTTTTTTTGATCTCGTGGTGGTAAATGGCGCGTTGCATCATTTTTTTGCACTTGAAGCAACGTGTCGTGAAGTCGCGCGCGTGCTTAAACCAGGTGGAATTTTTGCAATTCTCGGCGAACCAAACAAGGCCTATAACAAAATGGATCCATTCTGGTATAGTTTTATTGCGTATCAAGCTGTGCGAAAAATCGTGTCCCTTTTTCGCAAGCCTGTGATGAGCGAAGAGATTGAGCCAGATGCAGAAGTTTTTGCGCCTGCACGCATGAGGCACGCTCTCGAACAGAGCGGACTCGTTCTCGAGCAATTCTATTCCTACGATTACGGTCCACGTATGACAAATCAGTGGTTTCTTAACCATTATGCGCGTTTCCTCGCGTTGGAACATCGCACGCTTGCGCGATGGTTTCCATTAAAAGGCATGGCATTGCAAGCATTTTGTCGTAAGAAATAACGCAAACTTGTCCACAGTTGACGGTTTTGTTGAAACCTTTATACTAAAAACTCTCCTGATTCATTTATTATTCCCCCCCAATCTTATGAAGAAGAAATATACGCTCACAAAGTTAGCCGGTTCGATCAAGAAACATCGTTTAGATGAAAAAATGACGCGTGAAGAGCTCGCTCGTCAAGCAAAGGTCAATTACAACACGATTATTAAGCTCGAATCAGGTACTAATAAAAATCCCACGATCGGAACATTAGTCGGAATCGCAAATGTGTTTGAGATGTCGATCGAGGATTTGATTAGTTAAGAACACGTGTTACGATAGGGGGCATGCAAAAGCATGCCTCTTTTTGTTGGATGCGAGCGCATTGGCAGATGATTCTCCTTTGGACGCTTGTTGTTTGTGCAAGCTCCTTTGTCTTCTTTTTTCGTTTGAACCAGGCGCCCGTTGAGAGCTGGGATGAGGGATTTTATGCGCTCATGGCGCACGATTCTGGTGCGCATCCGCTTATGCCGAGCATTTACGGCGAACTGTGGTTTGAAAAGCCGCCGCTTGGCGTGTGGATTATGGCTTCGTCTTTCAATATTTTTGGCGTAAACGCCTGGGCGTTGCGTCTTCCTTCTGCGCTTTTTGCATTTGTCGCCATGCTTCTCTTTTTTGATCTAGCGCGCCGTTGCTTGAACAAATGGTCTGGTGTGCTTGCGACGCTCTTCTTTGTCACTTCGCCTGTGCTCATCATGACGCACATGGCGCGAAGCGGGGACATGGATACCATGCTACTCTTTTCTTCCATCGGCCTCATGTGGACGTATGTGCGCGCGTGGAAGGATGAGCGGTGGTGGCTCGCGGTCGCGGCATTTCTTGGTGTTGGATTCCTTCTCCGTGGTTCGCCGATGTTGATTCAAGGTTTTGTTCTTGTTTTACACGCGCTTATCTTTCGTCTTCATCCGTCAAAAAAGATTTTCTGGCTCTCGCTCGGTCTTCTCGCTCTCCTTATTCTTCCTTGGCATATTGCGGCACTTATTTTGTATGGTCGTCCTTTTTTCGACGGTTATATTCTTCACGGACTTCTCGGACGGATTGATGGCGTGGTTGAGGGGCACGCAGGTCCGTGGAATTTTTACGACGTCGGATATTTGCGCTGGCGCCTTGGATCGCTCGCGTTTGTCGGATATGCCGGTGCGTTTCTCGCGACATCGTATGCGTTGCGCAAACGCGATAAAGCAACAGCGCTGTTCGTCCTGTGGTTTTTGATTCCGTTCGTGATCCTTTCTTGCATGCAAACCAAATTGTATTGGTACATCATGCCAGTGCTTCCGCCGTTGATCTTGTGTGGGACATTTTTTCTTTCGCAATTCGCGATTCGTCTTGTCCGTGAGCGCACGCCAGTGATTCGTTTAGTTATTATCATTTTTTTTGGATCGATCATTTCATTGATTTGGCGTGGCTGTCGCGTCAGTTTTTCGACAATCCTTCATCCTGCCCCCGCTCCGTTTGTCGCGACTCTGGCAGAGAACCTTTCCCATCGTCCCGCCCTTCCAGCTGTGTGGTACGATCCGAATCTTCGTTTTTTACTTGGAAGATTTGAGCCGCGTGAAGAATGGTATCTAAATATGCGGAAAAATTTAGATGTTGGCTACGTGGATCGTCCAGCTCTTTCGCGATGGTTTGATCAAGATCCACGGACGTTTCGTCTCATCCTTCCAACAAGTGAAGAAGCAATAATCGCGTCGAGTACCTCGCGCGTGTTGGAAGTTGAAGGAAGTGTTGGATCGTCCACACTGCTGCGGGTGAGGGGATTATCCTCCTGACCCTCCTGTCATCCCGAGCAGAACGAAGTGGAGCCGAGGGATCCCTCCGACGGCCGTCGGAGCGATCCCTCGGTTCACGGGGTTCACTCGGGATGACAGAGAGGAACTGACTCCGTCCGGGACGACAGAGGGGGAAAGGAACCCGAAGGTTGACGATGCCTTGTTTCTTCAACTACCGTATCCATTATTATGGCTATTGAGCAAAAAACTATTCTTGTCACCGGTGGCGCTGGATTCATCGGATCGCATCTTTGTCGACGTCTCCTCGCTGATGGTCATCGCGTCATTTCGCTTGATAACTATTTTACCGGGACTCGCGATAATCATGTGACGGGTGTCGAGTATCGCGAAGGGCATACGCGCGATATTCTTGCGCTTGTGCCAGAAACGCCGGATATTGTTTTTCATCTTGGTGAATATTCGCGTGTGGATAAAAGTTTGGAAGATCCATTTGCGCTCGTGTGGGATTTAAATGTGGCAGGAACTTTTTCCGTGATCGAATTTTGTCATCGCAAGGGCGCAAAGCTCGTGTATGCGGGATCAAGCACAAAATTTGCGGATGAAGGAGAGGGTCGGCATCAAAGTCCGTATGCGTGGACAAAGGCGACGAATTCAGAACTCGTGCGTAATTTTGGAACATGGTTTGGATTAAAATATGCCATCGCGTATTTTTTTAACGTCTATGGCGAAGGAGAAATTGCGGTTGGCCCATATGCCACGGTGATTGGAATTTTTAAAGAAGAATACAAACGTGGATTGCCGATCACGATTACCTCGCCTGGTACGCAAATGCGGTGTTTTACGCATGTGTCTGATATTGTTGCTGGTCTTGTGCTGGTTGCGGAAAAGGGCGAAGGGGATGGATATGACATTGGAAATGAGCGTGCCTATTCTATTCTCGATGTCGCAAAATTATTCGGTGGAGAAATCATGATGCTGCCAGAACGCAAAAGCACGCGACAAAATGCGGTGATTGATACCACAAAGATGCGCGGACTTGGATGGGAAGCGAAGACTTCGCTGGAGGATCACATTAATTCTTTCAAACAAGCAGCGAAACAAGAAGTGATCGCAGAAAAACGCGTTCTCGTTTTTTCCACAACCTTTTTTCCCTCCATGGGGCCAGCAGAAAAGCCGTTGCTTGAACTCATGCGCCAGATGAAAGACATTCAATTCGACGTGATTACAACCGTGTTCGAGACGTCGGCGAAAGATGTGCTAAGTCCACTTCCGAATGTCACAATTTATCGCGTGGGGCAGGGGAAGGCGAGTGATAAATATCGCCTCATGTTTGAAGGCGTGGCAAAAGCAAAGGAGCTCGCAAAAACGCATCACTACGCATTTGTGTGGTCCATACTTGCGAGTTACGCGGCGTTTGCCGCAGCGCTCTTCCGTCGCTCTTCTTCCGTACCGCTCCTTATCACTCTTGCGGATCAGCCACTTGAACATCTTCCCTTCTTTTTTAAATGGGTCGTCCGTTTTGTCCTTCGCAACGCAGATCAAATCTCCACCTCAACCGTGGCACAAGAGCAAAGCATCTCGCGCATCGCCCCACGCTCCCGCCTCACCAAATCCAATCGCCACGGCGATGCTTTCGCGAACCAGATGCGCTTTTTGTACAACAATTTATTGAAGGGGTGATTCTCGTTTATGCTCACTCAAGATCAGATTGATAAAATTATTGATGAGCTGAAGCAGGAGCCCGGGGTCATAGGTATTTTGTTAACCGGATCTTATGTGTATGGAACACCAAACGAGGCGTCTGACTTAGATGTGCGATGTCTAGTTTTGGATGGTTACAGCAAGGCGGAAAAGCGTGAATGTTTCGGCGTCGAGGTTGAATTGTATTATAATACACCAGAAAAGGTGCGTTTCTATTTGAAACTAGGTGAGGATGAAGGGCACGGAGCGGCCATCCATTTTTGGGCGCATGGCAAAATCGTCTGTGATCCGCAGGGAATCGCTACTCAGATTCAGAAAGAGGCTTGCGAGTGGTGGAAGCGAGGACGTGCAGATGGAAAACCATGGGAACCGAGAAACGAAAAATATCGAAAGTATAGTTGATCTCTTATTTCAACTCTATCCCTAATCTCATTAGCAAGCTAACCGCTTCGGGGAGAGAAAAATACGCGCCTTTGAGATTGTTTGTGGCTGGATCGATGGAATAGTTTTTTGCGTGGAGGAAGGAGGCTTTTTTAAGATCACATTGGTGAAAGAGCGTGTTTTCTAGATCGCTTTTTTCAAAGTCCGCCTCTTCGAGCACGCTTTCGAGGAATCGCGTTTCACGAATGACGCAGTTGAGAAAAGGGGTGGATTTGAGTTTTAGATACGAAAAATGACACGTATCTATTAAGCAATCTTCAAAAGAGAGACGAAGAAAACTTGGACTACAACGCGAGAAATCTACGCCCACGAGTTTGCAATTTTTGAATGTCACGCCTTTAAGACTCGTGTTCACGAGGTGCGGCAGGCTGAATTCGCAATGCTCAAAAGAGCAATCCGAGAATTCTGCTCCGGTAAAGTCTGTTTTGTCGAACCGACACGTGGAGAAAGCGCAATTGAAGAATGAACGTTCTTTGAGAGATTCGTCTTCGCAAACGATTTCCTTAAAATTTTCGTTGCTATAATTCATCTCTAAAAAAGAGGTACTCATATCACACTAGGTTGTCTCCGCTTCTTCTTTCGCCGTCCTCAACTCCTTCTCAAGCGTCTCAATTCGATCCTGCGCCGCAAACCATGTGGATTCTTGCGTCAGAAGTTCTGCATCGATCTCTTTGAGGCGTTTTGGTTTGGCAGGATCCAGGTCTGTGGGATGATTGGTGAAATAAATAAATAGACGACTCTTTTCTCGCGTCAGTTCTTGCATCGTCTCTTCAAGGCGTTTGAGCGCGCGTTTTTCTTTTTGAATGTCCTGCCAGATTTCACTTTTTACGCGCACGAACGGAACTTCGCCTTCACTTGCAGGAATTTCTTCGCTTGGCGGAACAAATGTTTCGTGCGACTTCAATTCATACACATAGATTTCGTACGGATACGGATAACGCTTTGCGTGACCATCTTTTATTTCAAGAATCGCGGTGGCGACTTGCGACACAAACGTGCGACCATGGCTGACAAAGATGATCGTTCCCTCATATTCTTCTAGTGCCTCGCCAAGTGCTTCGACCGTGTCAAAGTCCAAATGATTCGTCGGTTCATCAAGAAGGAGGATGTCGTATTTTCCAAGACAAATGCCCGCAAGACAAAGTCGAGCGCGCTCGCCGCCAGAGAGAATGGAAATGGGTTTCTCGAGATCGTCTTTGGAAAAAAGAAAATTTCCGCCCATGCGCCAGATGTCTTCGGGTAACGCATTTTTTGCAAGAGACGTGAGATACGCATTCGCGGTTCCATTCATTGGAAGCATCTCTGGCACGTGTTGCGCGTAGTACGCAACGGAAAGATTGTGTCCCCATTTTATGTTTCCAGTAAGTGCCGGCAGTTCATTCGCAAGCGTTTTTAAAAGCGTAGATTTGCCCTGTCCATTTTCTCCAACCACCGCGAGGTGTTCGCCGCGCATGATTTCGAACGTGATTTCGTCGAGAATGGGTTTTTCTTTTTCGTATCCGACGGCGAGATTTTTGCATTCAAACGCAAGCGCTTTTTTTTGCGGAGCCACGGGAATATGCATACGCACGGTGCGCGTGGAGTGGAGGATCTCGATAGATTTGAGTCGCGCGATTTGTTTAAGTTTGGATTGCGCTTGCGAGGCAAGACTCGCTTTAAAGCGAAAGCGATCCACGAATGATTGGAGATGCTTTTGTTGATTTTGTATTTTTTTATTATAGCGCACCATTTCGGCCATGCGTTCTTCCTTAAACGCGAAATACGCCTCGATATCGCCAGGATAGAGCGTGAGCTTTTGATGTTCGAGTTCGAGCGTGTGCGTGCAAACGTTTTTTAAAAATTCACGATCGTGCGAGACAAGGAGAACCGCGCCGCGATAGGCGCGCAAAACTTCCTCAAGCAGAAGAACGGTTTGCAAATCGAGATAGTTTGTCGGTTCGTCGAGGAGAAGAAGATTTGGCTCGCGCACAAACACGCCCGCCAAACGCACGCGCATCTGATATCCACCAGAGAGGCTGCCGAATGGCGCTTCGAGTCGTTCATTCTTCAGATCAAATGCCCCAGCGGCTCGCGCACATTCCCAAGGCTCGCGTTTAGAAACGCGCGTGAGATAGGCAAGAACCGTTTCTTCGGGCGGAATCACCTCTTGCTGTTCGAGGTAGCCGAGTCGTGTATTTGGATGAATGGCGATCGTGCCGCGATCCAGAGGCTCTTTCCCTAGGATCATTTTGAGAAGTGTCGTCTTCCCGGTTCCATTCGCGCCGATCAGTCCAATCTTCTGTCCTTCATCAACCGAAACCGTAGCCGCATCAAAGAGTTGACGCGGACCAAAGGATTTAGAGATTTCGTGCAATTGCAAGACAATCGACATGGCAGGGATTATGCCAGAATGCGTGAAAGACGCAATGCATGGGGGATTCTGCAGAAAGGCCTTTCTGCAGAAATGCCCTCTTCCGCCATATCTTCCGCAGAGAGAGAAAGCGTAGTACGATAAACGCATTCTATGTCTTTTTGGCAAACGCGCGGCGCGGGTATCTTGGTTCTTTCTGGTCTCGGGGTTTTGATCCTGGCGATCATCGGATTTTCAATTGGAATGGAATATTATGGAAATTATAGCGTGCACAATACGTGGTTTGTGGCAGGGGATAATCATCGATTTGATCCGGTCGCCGGATATGCCGGGATCCACAAATTCGCCGGCAAAGACATGCAGCTCGTCAAAATGACGGCCAAGTTCGTGCGGCCAGATGGAACCATGGATCTGTATGCAAAATATCAACCAACCACGGTGTATAACTTTGCGAAATCTGTTGAGGTAAATCTTCCCCCCGTCGGCGCGGGTCGTACCCAGGCGCAACAAGAACAATACTCGCACACCACCGTCACGGTTTACGATCCCTCGACTTACAATCTAGACGTATATCGTCGTTCGTACCGAAACTATGGCATGCAAAAAACAACCATCGACAACGTGTCTATGGATCCAGGATTAAGCGACAAGTTCGTCGAAGCGCCACGTTGTTCCTTCGCCGACTTATGGAAACAAGCGATTGCCCACGGCGCGCCAAAGGACGCGGTGGCGACGATCACGTATGATCAAACGGGCTACGCGTTTCAGATTCCGGATGTATCGTTTAGTGCGAAGTTTGATGGGGCTTGTACTTGGTCGAGCTTAGCTCGACTTCACCGATGAATTGAGCAAAGCTCAGCTTTGTACCTTCTAATTAGAAATCGAGCTGAGCTCGAGCAAAACACAGATCACACAAGATCGGGGCAGGATAACTCGCAGGAATACGCGTTGAGATTATCGTCCCGCAGTTGCTGCATGGGCGTTTCCAGAGTTCTAGAGGAAAACCGTCTCGCATGCGTTCGATTCTGCGGGCGACGGGATGAAGGCGCGGCAACGCGACGTTGATTGCGCGATGGAATTCGAGTTCTGGTTTTACCACGCGGAATGCGCGACCGGTTTGTGGGCAGCGATACATGTTTTTTAAAATTTCATCTGTGGCGTCTTTTAATTTAAGCGGGAGCTGCTCGATCGGCAGTGCATCTGTTTGTTGATCTGGAAAAATATACCAGCGTTGGCCTAGGCGGCGCGCTTCTGCTTCTTCGACTGGAGCAAAGGTGTTGGCGTGAGACGTGTTATACGCGAATAACGAACAGTCGTATGGAAAAAATTGTCCGTATTCGCCGCGGGTGAGCATGTTCGTCTTGAGGCGATCGACGAGCGGCCAGTATTCTTCCTCCGCGTACTGTTTGTTGAAAAGACAGAATTTTTTATTGATCAAGCCGATGCATCCAAAACAATGCTCGCATCCTTCGAGTAATTCGGAATACTCGACGTCTAAGCAGTGATTGCAAGAAAGGCACATGCGATATTCGTAGCCTTTGGTGATGTAGACGGAATTCACCACGCGCTCGTTGTACAAACACGTCGAGGTATCAATGCAATCTCTCGAAGAAATGGAGCCAAATGCCCAATGCACACGTTCTCCGTCGTGAATAGAAACACCAATGACATCGTTCGAGTCACGCAAGTCATCTCCGTGCGCGTCTTCGGAATTTGGACGATACGACGCGCGTCGTGGCGCTTTTGACCAAGGCTCTTTCATCTTTTCTTTCCATTCTGCGACAACGTTTGCGTCTGACAGATCGATCGCGCTACGTTTTGCGCGATATGCTTCTTGAGTGAGTTGCTCGTTTAAAAAACAATATTTTTTGTTTTTCAAATTCGTGCATCCAAAACAATCTTGGCACCCATGACACCCGAGCGAGAAAACGGTGTCGATACAATCTTCGCAGGAATGGGAGAAGTGTGTCGTCGAACAGCGCTGACAAGAAACGTCGTCGTAACAAAAAGCGAGATCAAAACAAATGGAAATGTCGCTACAGTCATGATTGCGTAATCCTTGATCAGAATGCAGAACGTTTTCATGATTTGCGCCACCGAATGTGCCGTAGCAATTTTTTGATTCAAGCGTGTACACCGACCATTCACTATTTTGATTGCGGATGTCGTTCAAAATTGCGGGGCGGGGGATGGAAAGAGAAAATTCTTTCCATTGTGAAAAGAAGGATCGATCAAAGTCATACGCGTGTGCTTGTTGCATAAACGTTTCTTGCAAACGAGCCGCGTGCCAATCCGCCTGTCCGATGAGGGAGATTGGACTTTCCGGATCATACATCGAGACAACGCTTGATCCATCCGGAAGCGTACGGCGGAAAAGATCGAATCCCGGGAGAAACGCGCGTTGATGACGCATACGTGCACCAAATATGATCTGTGTCGGTGGAACGCCAAGATCGCGATAAAGCGCAATGTCTTTCGCAGAAAGTTCAAACTTCTCACCCGTTTCCGCGCACGTCCGTTCCCCGGGCTGAATCGTCGAAAAAAATCGCCTCAAGGCGGCGTCGAAAAGAGGCGTTTTGGATGGCATATCGCAAAGATGATAACCCACCTTCAAACAAAAAGAAACACCCGGTGAAGAGCGTATTGTCCGGCTCGTGTCGTTGACCTTGCCCCGGGATATGGTATCCTCCGTTTCAATCTTTTATGGGTATGCCGCATATTGCCACTATTCAACCTGAGATAGATAGACATGTTGACCGCAGCCAGTTTCTGCAACGTCAGGCGTGTCGCGCAATTATTTTTGATGCGGATTGTCGCATCGCGCTTCTTTTTGCGGCAAATGATGGGTACTATAAACTTCCGGGTGGAGGGGTAGAATATGGGGAGGATCTGGAAGCCGCGTTGCGCCGGGAGTGCTTAGAAGAGGCGGGGTGCAATATCCAGATCATCGGCAAGTTGGGGACGGTCATGGAATTTCGTGATAGGCAAAAACTGGCACAAACTTCCCATTGCTATTTGGCAGACGTGGTAGATGAAAAGTTGGCACCACACTTTACCCGCAAAGAACGTCGAGAAGGATGCGAACTGACGTGGGTAACGTTTAAAGAGGCGATTCATCTCATGGAAAGTCAGTCAACAAAAGTCTACACGGCATTGTTCGTGAAAAAGCGCGAACTCGCCATCATCAAGGCTGCACAAAAACGGATCGAACAAGCGCAGAAGGCTAGCCACGTGACCCGTAAAGGCGCTGTGCTTCTACGGGTCGTGAACAACGACAACTAAAAACAACGACCGAAGCCGTTGTCTTTACGTGGTGCAGCCAGGACGATTCGAACGTCCGACCTTCTCCTTCGCAGGGAGACGCTCTATCCAGCTGAGCTATGGCTGCGTATTAAGTTTTAACTTCGATTTTTACCCCGGCCTCGCGTCGGGGCGAACGTCCGACCTCCCCGATGGCCATCGGGGCGCTCTATCCAGCTGAGCT
>Ga0172379_10010983_pt1 | contig 10872 bp, 8 predicted proteins | sample GrowelOW334metaG_FD_119756 | JGI IMG/M metagenome (GOLD analysis project Ga0172379, IMG submission 119756) | Groundwater microbial communities from an aquifer near a municipal landfill in Southern Ontario, Canada - Groundwater well OW334 metaG | ecosystem: Environmental > Aquatic > Deep... | reverse complement strand
TTCTTCCGCTTCCGTCAACTCGGGCGGTATATCATTCAAAAATTCCGAAGGAACGGTAATATTGCGCGAGCCGAAAATCGTTCGTACGGAGGCGTACGTCAAGAAAAGCCGTTTTTTTGCGCGGGAAATCGCCACGTAAAAAAGCCGCCGTTCTTCTTCTTTGTGATTTTGCGATTCGCCGGATTCTCCGAAATTCCTGTGCGGAAAAAGTCCGTCTTCAAGCCCCGTGACAAACACCGTTTCAAATTCCAAACCTTTGGCCGCGTGCACCGTCATGAGTCGGACGCGCGGAGCATCCGTTTTGTTGTGCATGAGAGAATCCTGATCGCTGGCGAGCGCGGCGTCTTCCAAAAGTTTTTGCACTCCTTCTTCCGGCGGTTGCTCATCGTATTTTGCGGCGAGAGAAACGAGTTCGTAAAGATTTTCAATCCGTTCCTGCTCCTCTTCCCCTCCGAGCGAGAGCCCGCCTTCCATTCCCGTTTCTTTGAGAATGTATTTTATCGTGTCGCTTGGTTTTTTTGAGAGAGCCGTTTCTTTTATTTTTCCGAGAAGCGTTTTAAAATCCGAGACCTTCTTTTTTGTTGATGTGGGGAGAGCATCGGCTTGTCCGGCGAGTATTTTTTTAAGGGTTACCTCGCCTATTCCTCGCGCGGGGACGTTTATGATGCGCTTTAAATCAACGACACTCTCGGGGTTAAGGGATGCGCGCAGGTAGGAAAGCGCGTCTTTCACCTCTTTTCTTTCAAAGAATTTCACGCCGAGCACTTGATACGGAACATCGGCGGCAAGCATCGCTTCTTCAAGGGCGCGCGATTGATAATTCGCGCGGAACAGCACCGCGATATCTTGGTAAGAATTTTTCTTGCCCTCCTCCGAGTTGAAGGGTTTCTTCGCCAGTTCCCGTATTTTTTCCGCGATAAAAGACGCCTCGTCGCTTTCATCATACGCTTCATACAGAGAGATTTTTTCTCCGCCCGTTTTTTTGGTAAACAGGTTTTTCGGAACGCGCAGTTTGTTTTTTTGAATGACGCTGTTTGCGGCGGACAAAATATTGTGCGTTGACCGGTAATTTTCTTCCAGCAAAACCACTTTCGCGCCGGGATAATCTTTTTCAAAATGAAGAATATTTCTAATGCTTGCTCCGCGCCAGCTGTAAATGCAATTGTGAACCGGTATGGAATTAACAATATAGTTGTGGGTTTTATCAACATCAAGGTCATATACATCGCCGCGGTATTCTTTTTTTTCAATGCTTCGTATTTCGTCCGCTATAATTTTTCCGTTTTGCATGACCGGAATTTCCATTTTTTCCAGCAGACTTGATGCCGGAAGAAAAGCAAATTGCCCCTTGTCGGTAAGCAGAGCCGTTCTATTGAGAGTTAGCCCCGAATCAACCTTGAGCAGTTTTCGCGCAACATGCTCCGCTTCGCCGTAATCCAATCTTGCGATTTCCAAACGCCAATCGTTCCTTTCCCCTTTTCTCGTTTTAAAACCGGCAATCTCAAGTTTTTCTTTCAATTTCTCATCGGTTGCATTGATGGAAACGCGGCTTAACCCGAAAGGATTCAACGCGCTTATTCTTTTGTCGCTGAACATGGTAAGAAGAACCTTCAATCGTTTATTCTCCGTGTTTCCTCGCGTTGTTCCTTGGGGAGAATAGTGCGGGTAATCAAAAAAAAGCCCCGTTTCTTTTAAAAGACGCTTCGCATTTTTTCGCGTGTCTATCTCTTTGAACAACTCATTTATCTGCTTTTTTTCAAGCGCGATTTTTCGTTCGTCCGCATGAAAAACGACGGAAGGAATTCCGTAAGAAAAACAATAATAATTTTCCCAAAAAATTGCGTCTTGTTTTGTTTCGCATACTTTTATCACCCACATTTTGTCCGCCTTTTCCTGGTTGCTTCGCGCAAGAAAACTAACCTGATTTTTCCCGCCCCTCCCCTCCGACGAGTGTGCGCTTTTTACCACGCCGATACGAAACTCTTTTGATTTTTTATATGTCAAATATACATAATACGCGTCGTGTTCCGGCGAAAAACGAGAAAAGAAAATATGTTCCGGCGTCGTCTCCACAACCTTTCCGCTTTTTGTTGTGATTCTCAAAACGGTTCCGGTGTGTGTTTTTTTTCTGATTTTTACGACTTTTGAAAAACAAATGTTTCCGTTTCCGGCGGCGCACATCACCTCATCGCCCGCACGAATATTTTCTATTTTTTTCTCGCCATTCCTCTGCAACACCGGCGTGTTTTTTGGAAAACATTGGTCCGCATCGCCCACGACGCAGATATTCCGATCTTTTCCCGCGAGAACGCGCGAGAGTTCGTATTGCACCGTGTTGGTGTCTTGGTATTCGTCAATGTGAACATATTGCCATATATCCCGGTATTTTTCGCGAATTGCCTGATTTTCGCGCAAAAGCATAAGGGTCTTGAGAAGCAAGTCGTCAAAATCAAAAGCGCCCTCTTTCCGTGTCTTTTTTTCATACTCCAGCCATATTTCGGCCACGAGGCGCGGGAAATACCCGGTATTTGAATCGGCGTAAAAAGCTTCCGCCGAAACACATTCCCCTTTTTGTCGGGAAATGATATTTTGAATTTTTTTCGGATCAAACTGTTTTGGGTCAAGGTTTTTCGCTTTGATGGTTTCTTTGATAAACGCCCGCGAATCGCTTTGGTCTAAAATGGTAAAATGTTTCGGAATCCCGGCCGATTCATTTTCTCTCCGGAGAATATATGCCCCGAGCGAATGAAATGTTCCGATAAAAGGCTGTGATGCATTGTCGGAAATCCCTTCTTTTTGAAGAAGGTTGTTTATTCTTTCCTTCATCTCGCCGGCGGCCTTATTGGTGAAGGTTACGGCGAGAATGGCATGTGCCGGCACTCCGCTTCTGATCAACTGAAGAATTCTATGGGTGAGCGTTTTTGTTTTTCCCGCTCCCGCCCCGGCAACAATCAAAAGAGGTCCGTTCTTGTGAAGAACGGCTTCTTTTTGAGGTTCGTTGAGTCCTTCTGTGTAATCTTGCATCGCACCATCATAGCATAAAAGCCGGATTTAATGAAAAAGCGCCCGTTCCAAGTCGGAAGAAAGCGCTTTTTTGCGAATGGTTTTTGGGAAAGAGGTCTTTTTGATGAATTAACCGCCCAGTTTTTGGAGGATGATATCCGAAAGAGTCGGTTTTTCTTGGGTTTTTTTCTCTTCTGCCGACGCCGTTCCCTCGGGGGCGTTTGTTTTTGGCGTTTCGGCGGAGGAAATCTCTTCCGGTTTTTTTACGGGAGGTTTTTCCGCTTCTGCACGGGCTTCTTTTTGTTTGCGGGGAATCCACGCCTCCAGACGATTGAGTTCTTCCTCCAGTGTATGGAGTTCCTCGGCGTCGGGGACGCTTTTTTGTTTTTCTTTTGCTATGAGTTCTCGGAGGGATATCCTTCTTTCCATTGCCACATCAAGTTCGCTGAGCGGCGCAATCTTTTCACCGCCATCTTCACGCATTTTCGGCATTTCTTTTTTATCTCCCGAAACCTTCAAAGGAACGGGAATATCAAATTTTGGCGCAGGACCGTTTTTTAGGCGGTTTTTAAGTTTTTCCAATACACTGCCCGGATCATCGGTCGGAAGTATTTCTACGCCGAGATCTCCCGCAACCCGCGTTGTTCGTCCGGCAATAAACAGAGGAAGACCTCTTTCCGCCGCATGGATAATATCCTCCGCCTCTTGCTCGGGGGTTGTTTTGGTCGGGTCTTCTTCGTTTTCTTTTTTATCTTCTTTGTCGTGGGTTGTTTCCGCCGCATCCTCTTTTTTCTCCGGAACCGGAATGTTTTCTGTTGGGGGGATTGTTTTTTTATCGGCGTCTTCCCCTTCTTCTTTTTTGACCTCTTTTTGTTCCGTGGTTATGACAACAGGGTCTTCTTTTTTCTCCTGTATCGGAATGTTTTCGGTTGGAGGGGTTATTTTTGTCCGGTCATCTTCGTTTTCTTTTTTATCTTCTTTCTCGGGGGTTGTTTCCATCGCGTCTTCTTTTTTCTCCGGCACCGGAAGGTTTTCATTTGCGGGCGTTATTTTTTTATCGGTGTCTTCTTTGTTTTCTTTTTCTTTCTCTTTCTGTATTTTTTGATACGCCTCTTCCAGTTTTTTCAATATTTCTTCTTCCGGAAGGGTTCCGTTGATTATTTCCGCCGTTTCTTTTCCCAATATCTCAAAATTCTTTTTTTCTTCTTCCGTTGTTGCGCCATCCAGCCATTTCTTCTTTATTGAATCGTTGATGATGTCTATTTTTTCGTTTATGGATGCGGCGAGAGAAATAAGCCGATCTGATGTTTCGGGGGAATTTGTTTGCTCCGGCTTGTTTGTGTTGGTATCCATAATTCTCTTTTTAATGTTTTTTGGGCGGTTGATAAAGCGCTTGTTTATTTTCTTTTATTAAAGCTCTCGGGCATGTCCTCGTCCGGCGGCACATCCGAACCGGCGCCGCTTTCAGGTAAAATGACAATGCAGTTTTTTGAAACCTGTTCCATTGTGTCTTTTACTTCATCTTTTTTATTCTGAACGGAGACCTCTGTGAAATCGTCCGTGTTTTTTTCCGATTCCATTATTTCTATTCCTCCGTCCGCGGAGGAAAATTCCGCCTGCAAAGTATGGCAGTTTTTGTTTGTTGCGTCGGCGTCGTTTGCGTCCTCGTTTTGTTTCAAAAAAGAAATCCCGTGAGATTCGCTCTCATCGCCTTCTTTTTTGGCGTTTTTTTTTGTTTTAAAAAAAATCATATTGATTGCGTGGATTATTCCCGCAATTTTTTACTCCTCTTTCATTTCAACTTTTATAACCGAGGGGTAAATTCGTTGAATGAAAGCGGCAACGGTTTCATCTTCTTTCGGATCCGTGTCTTCGGTTTTTTCAAGCGCCGTTTTTCCCTGCCATTTGAGTTTTATAATGTAATCGCGAAGACGGCCTTCCCAAACATTTTCCGGTTTTTGGTTTTCTCCCGCGATGTTTTTCGCCGATAAAATATCGCGAGCCAAAGTTTTTTCCAATGTTTCTCGCGTGCCGGCGGGGGCATCTTCAAAAATGCTTTTCATTTGTCCCTCTATTATTTTTTTCTGGAGTTGTTCTCCCAATCCCGGTTCCGGCGTGGCGGAAGAAGGGATGTTTGTTTGATTGCCTGCGGTGGGTTGCGTCATATTGATATTGGTTTGAAAATTTGTAATCTTGTCGTTTTGAGATGGTTTTTTGGGAATGACCAAATCGGTTATTTTTGGGGAAAGCGAGGTCATCAACCCGCCAAAAGATATATCAACCGGCTTTTTGGCGTTGGCATCTCGCGATTTTTCTTCGCCGGAAGAAGGAGAATTTTTTGTTTCACCCGCGGGTATTGTTATCGCCGCACCCGCCGGTTTGCGCGGTACGAAATGCGGAAGAACCGTCATTTCCGGAATTTTTTCATCTGTTGTTTTTTTATCCGCCCCTGCTGTCGGCTTTATTTCGTTTCCCGCCGCACTCGCGGGTTTTCGCGGAATGAAGTGAGGAAGAGCCATCGTTTCCGGACTGATGCTTATCGGCGCGGCGTGCTTGGCATCTTTCTCTTTTTCAGCCTCCGTTTTTACCGTTTCTTTTGGCGTTTCGGGAAAAAATTGATTCGGAAGAGTTCTTCCCAACATGGGAAGCAGGGGTTTTTTCGGGATAACAGGTTCTTTTATGTCGGAAGGGGTGCGAATTTCCACGGGAATTTTTCCTCCGGGGTATTCTCCAAGAAGAAGGGCTCTGTCCCAAACATCCATTTCTTTGGATTCTTCTATTTTTTGTGATATCTTGGTATCTTTTCCCTGCGCAAAGGCGACAAAAGCGGAACTGTTTGCTTCAAAATGGTCTCGGACGTTCGGAGGAAGAGATTTTTTAACAAGGGGAGGCGTGCCGGTCGGGGCGTTTGAAGGAGGAGGTGTTTCGGAAATGTTTTTTTTGCGCTGAAACATTGAAAAAAATCCGTTTTTAACGGGAACAGCCTCCGCCGGGGTTTTTTTATCCGAAGATATCGGAGGCAAAGGATTAACGGAGGCCGGCGTGTCGGAGATTTTTTCGCCGGCTTTTTCGGGTAAAACGGACAGAGTCGGCATTTTGCCGTCCGTGGCGCGCGCGGGGAATACTTCGTTCGTTTTTGCAATGTTGTTCACCAACAATATTTGAGGATTGTCCGGTGAAGTTTTTTGCGGCATGAGTGTAGTGTCTTGCACAATAGTTTTTTATTCCTTTGATTTACAAAATCAAGAGAATACTCTATATATGTATTTTACCCCCGATTGTTGCGGATGACAATGCGTTTTGAGTGCAACCTGTTGAAAACAATTTGGCTGGCCTCCCCGCGCCGGTCGGCGAACCGTTCCGATTTCGCGGTTAGTGTTGTGTCCGACGCCTGCCGCCACCTGCGGGCGGGTCCACGTCCGCGAGCGGAACCCCCCTCCCGCGCTTTTCTTTGTTTTTTAATGTCAAGAAAGTTTTCCACCGCGCCGTTTGCCGTTGTTGACTTCTTTTGCCCGGTTTTTTATACTTGAGTTTGTGGTTGAGAGAAGGCGAAGAAAGACAAAGGGTGCTTAAAAACACCCCGCACGGAAGAACCGAAACGACTAATCTATTCGGCTTATTGCTACAAAAAAACAAGACCCCGACCCTGTATCTACAGGTTCCTCACAGGATGTAAACAATCGGGCGATATATAAAGGCATTTTTCCTTTTTGCCGGAAATGGCGCTCATTCCGTGTTTTTGTCGTGTTTGTTGCCGTGTCTTTTCCGACCGCTTTTGTTTACGCGGGTGTTTTTTCAGAAATTTCCGATTTTGTCGGAAACATTCTTCAGCCGGCGGCGGAAGAAGAAAAAGACGATACTTATAAAAATTCTCAAACGGCGATGGCCTTGGAAGCTCCTCTTAATCATGAACCGAACCAATCGTCCGAAGAAGAAGACCCTCCCGTAATCACAGAGGGATCGGCTGTTTCCGCCAATTTGTCGGTGACACCGGCAAAAAGCGACGATAAGGCAAAAACCAACGCCTCCGGCGACCAAATCAGCGTATATGTCGTTCACGAAGGAGACACATTATCGCAAATCGCCAAGATGTTTGACGTGAGTCCGAACACCATTCTTTGGGCAAACGATATTCCCCGCAAAAGTTCCCTTAAGGTGGGGCAAAAACTTGTTATTTTGCCCGTTTCCGGTATTCAGTACACCGTCAAAAAAGGAGACACGATCGGAAAGATCGCAAAAAATTACTCCGCGGATGCCGATGAAATACGCGATTTTAATGATATGCAAGACGGCTCTCTCAGCGTCGGCGACGTTATCATTATTCCGAACGGGGAGGAAGCGCCGACTCCGGTTGCCACTCTGGTTAAGAAGATCAGCAATTTTATTTCTCCGGAACCGACCAATAATGTTCAAACCGACGGATACTTTATCCGCCCGGCAAAAGGAGGAAGAACCCAAGGCATTCACGGACACAACGGAGTGGATTTCAGCGCAAGATCGGGTGTTTCCGTTATTGCCGCCGCCGCGGGAGAGGTGCTCATCAGCCGAAGCTCCGGCTATAACGGCGGTTACGGACGTTATATCGTTATCAATCATCCGAACGGAACGCAGACACTGTATGCCCACTTGAGCGCAAACTTCGTTTCCGCCGGCGAGAGTGTTTCTCAAGGACAGCTTATCGGCAACATCGGGAACACGGGAAGATCAACGGGACCGCACCTCCACTTTGAAATACACGGAGCGAAAAATCCCTTTTAAATTTTAAAAAAGAATCGCATGGCGCGATTCTTTTTTTATATCTTTATTTTTTATGCGCCCTGCTCTTGCAAGGCAAATTGTTCTTCCCTCATTTGTTCTTCCATCGCTTGTTCTTCCTGCTTGGCAAACCATTGTTGTTCGGCCATCTGCTCCCGTAGCGCAATTTGCTGTCTCATCGCCTGCTCCTGCGCGAATCTTTGCCTCTTCATTTTTTGTTCGGCGGCGGACTTTTCCTCCGCCTTTTTCTTTTTCTCCGTCGCCTCAACGTTTTTTCTGTTTTTTATAAAAGACGCAATCATAAAAAATGTGGACGAAAAAAGACCCGCAACGGGAAATGCTTCCAATACCGCATTTATTCCCGTCATTACCGCCGTCCCCTTCATGTCATATCGGGCGAGCCAAAAAGTGAATTTCATAAAACCGATAAACGCGGTGCCGATAACGGGAAGAACAAAACCGAGTATATCAACGAAGACGGCGCAACAAAATCCGCCAGCAAAAGCAAGTGTGGACATTTTTCCCGTGCTTTCCATAACAGTTTCATTATACAACAAAAAAAGATAAATTTGCTCGTTTCCCTGTGCATATAACGAGGCGGTAAAGGGATTGACAAAAATGAAAAAAAAGAGTATACTGTATTGCAGAAAAACATCGGAAGGAGTGAGTTCCATGAAAAAGTTAACAAAGATTATATTGACCGTTATTTTTTTAATGTTGGTTGGTTGCAGACCGACCATACATGTTGACGGCACGATTCTTGCCGTTGAGGCTGTAAAAAATGGCGCAGAAAAAGTTGAAGTGATTTACAAAATTCCAAACGGCGCTGTTCTTGAAAAAGTTATTGATCAAAACGAGTTACTGTCGGATGGAAAAAGAACCGTAGATCCGCGTGATTATCTTCGTTCTTATTGCCAAGAAAAGTGCGTGAGATACGGCGTGTATCCGGGAAACTCAAAAGACCTGAGCGATTACTACTATAAGTATTTATCAAGCTTCGGCATTTGAAAATAATTAAGCGCCCTGATGAATATCGGGGCGCTTTTTATATCTGCCGAAAAAACAATATAATCGGAGATTGTTGTGCGCAAGCGTAACGATTACTTGATAAGAATTCAAAACTTTGCTATCATTGCCCCCTAATCGGTTCTTTTACATTTACGGAGAAAAAAGATGGAAATGACATCTGAACAATTCAACGGGCTTGCTTCATGGTGCGAGGATGAAATCGGATACGGTATTTTCCTCGGGTTGAAAAAACAAGAACTGTCAAAAAATATTTTTTTTGGCACAAAAAAAGCGCACCTCTTTGATAAAGATCAAAACAGAATAGGTATGGTTGGCGCGCGGCTAAATCCAAAACCATTTAAATTGTTTGATTTGTCCACATGGAAACGCCATTATCCCATTCCTGATGAAACACTGGTGGAAGCCATCGCGCGTCTTCATGAGGAAGGTTGCGGCGAAGCGAAATTCGCCGTTTCGTTCCATTTTGCACCCGAACAGCCGTTCATGTTTGATGATTATGTTCCGGCATACGAAGCGTACGTGTACGAACTTTGATTTGCCCCTGAAAAACAAACACCCTTCAACAAAATTGTTGGGGGTGTTTTTCAAAACACAAAAAATAAAATATCTCTTCGCGGTAAATTTCAGCATATGCTGAAATTTACCGCGAAGAGATATTATTTTTAATAATGCAAAACAGCGCAAGAAAAGAAGGAAGCGAGGATGTTAAGAAAAGAGTTATTTCATTTCAAAATGTTTTTTCAAATCCTTGTCTTTTGTCAAATGATCCACTGAGAGTATTTCCACGAATTTTCCGACGCCGAAATAGTCGGCAACATACAAAATTTCTTTTTCGCAGGGATGCGGATACGCCCATACGCTTTTTTGATACTGGTAAAATCCAAGCGCTTTAAGCCGCCACCGAAGTGCTTCCCTCGCCTTTCCAAATTGTACCGGAATATCAAACAAAACGAATGTCCATTTCCCTCCCCATTTTTTCGGTTCCGGCAACTCCACATCATCAAACAATATTTTTTGAAAATACGCTTCTCCTTTTTTGGTGAGATGAATGCGCGACGTTCCGTTTCTCTCGGTATTTTCTTTGATATATCCGCCGCGTTTTAAGTCACGAGAAGCATCCGTGAGTTGTTTCTTTGAGTAAAATTTTGAACGCTGAAACCCGCGAGCGGCGATGGTAATTCCTGGAGCCATAGCGCCAAGCGTGGCGGCTCCGGAAAGAAGAATGACGGCTAGCGCCACCTGCGTGATATAGGAGGTCGGGGTGCCGGAGGCGAGAAATTCTTCCGCGCGGCTTCTCAGGGTTTTTTCGTCCATCTTAATTGTTTCAAAATAATTTTTTGCATATTTTGATCTTCTTTGGATTCGCGGTTTTGTCATGCCCACAGTATATCAGTTTTCCTTTTTGCGGTAAATTTCAGCATATGCTGAAATTTACCGCAAAGAGTTTTTTTATTGAGTTTTTTGTTTTTTGTCTATGTTTGAGATATGCGCGAATCTCATGCCGCGATGTTTTTATCCGACGATTTGTTCTTCGCGTTTTGTTTTTTTACGGTGAGCCATATAGATTGCCACATACAAAAAATAGACGGCGACGAGAACCGATATTGAAAATGGCGGAATGGAAAACGATGAATGGGGCAAACCGGCAAAGAACGACGACACGAGAAACACGAACGACAGAAGCAGAAACACGGGGAAACCGAAAAATATTCCGAAAGGAGTGATGAAACCGAGAAGCGAGGCAAGAGAACCGAGGAACATCGCAAAAGGGAGGAGAGGAAGAACCAGAAGATTGACGGGAATGGCGACCAGAGAAAGGAGCCCCGTTTCATACAGAAGAAGGGGAAGAACAAAAACCTGGGTGGAAAGCGTTGCGGAAAGAGTTTCACGAAGACCGAATTTTTTTGTTACAAACGAAAGCCGCCGCGAGAGTTCCGGTCCCAGAGAAAGAAGACCGAGCGTTGCCAGAAATGAAAGCTGAAATGATGGATCATGCAAAAGAGAAAGCGGACTCCAAAGAATCATAAAAAATGCCGCGACAAAAAGAAGATGAATGGCGTCCGCCGTTCTTCCCGTTACGCGCGC
>Ga0172379_10010982_pt1 | contig 10873 bp, 13 predicted proteins | sample GrowelOW334metaG_FD_119756 | JGI IMG/M metagenome (GOLD analysis project Ga0172379, IMG submission 119756) | Groundwater microbial communities from an aquifer near a municipal landfill in Southern Ontario, Canada - Groundwater well OW334 metaG | ecosystem: Environmental > Aquatic > Deep... | reverse complement strand
AGTCTTCCACCTGATATCACTGGCGATACTGCTTTTGATGCTCTCACCCATGCTCTAGAAGCTCTGGTTTCGACATTCTCCTCTGACTATACCGATGGTCTAGCTTTAGAAGCATTGCGACTGATCTTCGAGTCATTGCCTGAGACATTGAAGAATCCAAATAATGTTCTTTACCGCCACAAATTGCACAACGCTGCAACCCTTGCTGGTATGGCAATCGGGAATGCTTCAGTTGGCGTCAATCACGCCTTGGCGCATGCCTTTGGTGCCAGATTTGATGTAGCGCATGGCCGCGCTAACGCAGCTTTCTTGCTTTCTACAATTGAATACAACGCGCAAATTCCATCTAAGTTTGTATCAATTCCTTGCTATCCACTTTGGATTGCAGATCGCAAATACGCTCGGGCAGCTCAGTTCATTGGTTTAACTGTTGATGCAATTGAAGGCGAAACTGAAGAAGCTAAGGGTCTGAGATTGGTGCACAAGCTAAGACAGGCCGTGTATGACTTAGCAAAATTAGCTAATCAGCCGCTATCTATATCTGAGTTGGGCATCCCACTTGATACTTATATGGCAGCAATACCAGAACTAACTGAAGTTGCCTTTGGCGATATGAGTATCCGCACCAACCCACGCTACACTCTCGCTCCAGAAGTAGCTCAGCTGTTTGCTTCTGCCTATGCCCCTAGAGAAAGACCATAAAGTTCGTTTAGAGAATCAAAGGATCAAAGAACATGGCCGAGCCAGCAAAACAATCGAGACAAGTAGAGAAAGTTCGCATCATGGGCGAGTTGGAGCGCGGGCTAGATCATGTCGATAAAATTTTGGCAACAGGCAAAACTGATGTTGAACTAGATTTTTCTGCTTGTACCTTTATTTCAGTTGATGGACTTGAATGGCTAGAAGAGTTCTTGCTTCGCGCTGATTCACTAAAGTCGACAGTGACTTTCGTCAATGTTCAATCGCCTGTATACAAGGTCTTCAAAGTCGCTCACATTGATAGCTTGATGCGCGCTTGTGGCTCGCCCAATCAAGACGCTCAAGGTTTGGTTTGCTAAGTTCAGACAAAGCACAAGCATCGGTTTCTGCGCGCAATTTGACCAAGCGATTTGGTCAGAGATTGTCTGTTGATAATCTCAATTTGAACATTTATCCCGGAGAGCTGTACGCTCTTCTAGGCGACAATGGCGCAGGAAAGACGACAACTATAAGCATGCTCACGACTCTCCTTCCGCCTAGCTCGGGAGAGTTTTTCATTTGCGGTTTTAATGGCCTCACTGAAGCAGAGAAAATCAAAGGTTGCTTTGGTGTTGTCTCACAAGACTTGGCCTTGTATAACGAATTGACGCCCTATGAAAATCTCAGGTTTCTCTCTGACCTCTACGGCCTGCCCAAGAAAGTCGGTGAAGAAAGAATAGAGAAGTTATTGCGTCGAGCCGGTTTGGTTGATCGCTTGAACGATCGCACTGAAAATCTTTCTGGCGGAATGATGCGGCGTTTGGCCATTGCCTGCGCCATGATTAACGAGCCCAAAGTACTGTTCATGGATGAACCCACAGTCGGCTTAGACCCTGCTGCAAGGCGCTTGATTTGGGCTACCTTGAAAGAGCTGAAAGGCGCGGGTGTGACTATTTTGCTAACTACCCACTACCTTGAAGAAGCTGAGTTGTTAGCCGATCGCATCGGCATCATTCGCGCAGGTCAGCTCACCGTTGAAGGAACAGTGCCCGAACTTGCCAAACGCATTCGCGGCATGCGCGGAATCTCAATTAGGTTGGTGCAAGAATTGGCTGTCGACTCTGAGCAGATTGCCAGCGCTATTGATTTGCTAAGAGCCAAATTTGATTTAGAGGTTCGCCTGGACACTCTGCGCAACACCATATATTTGACACAACTTGCTCAAGACAACGTTGAGACCTATCACAAAGAAGTTTTCGATTGGCTCTATCATGAGAACATTCCGTTTCTACGCTTCGCCACTGGTGAGCCAAACCTAGAAGAAGTTTTCTTAGCCGTCTCTAAAGATGAGGTGGCTAGCTAGTGCATGCAATTCTAGCGATCATGTACAAAGACATTTTGCAGTGGACTCGACGCCCTCTTTATTTTGGCGCCAGTGTCATGCTCGCTATTCTAATTTTAGTCTGCGTTGGTAACACTATATCTGGTGCTAACGATATGCCGTTTGGTCTTTACGACCCTGCCGGTATTAGCGAATTATCAAAGCACTTAACCGACACCAAGCGCTTTAGAGTGAGAATTTATGACGATTTAGAGAAAGCTAAAGGTGATTTAGCGCGCGAAAAAATCGTGGCTTTAGCCAATGTCTCGCAAGATCCTCTTGAAGATTCGGTGCAAATTCTCTCTGGTGGCAACAACCCACTAATAGATGATCAAATTGCTATGGGCTTGCTTGCTGTTCTCACTCAGAGAGCGAAAGAGTTGAATATTCCACTGCACTCTGCCGCACTGTTTCAAGTAAATTTTGGCCTGCGCGACTATATAACTTCAGGTTTAGTTGCCTATCTCTGCTATGTCTTGGCTTCGATGAACGTGGGCTTCAGCTGGATTTACGAATGGATGGAGCGCACTTACCGTCAGATTGTTTTCGCTCCCGGTGGCCTCAATGCTGCCATCGTCGCTAAAACATTGACAGTAACTCTTGAGGCTTCTCTAGTTCTTTGGCTGGCCCTGGGAATTACTGCGCCGATCGTCGGCTTTACCCTCGGTGGCAACTTCTTTGGCCTCTTAGGGGCCACCGTGTTGTCTGTCTTTACCTTCGCCTGCATTGGGCTTTGTTTCGCATGTGTACTTAAAACCATTAGAATTTACACAATGACGGTTTCGATTTTGGGCGTGGCCCTGATGTTTGTATCGGGCATCATAACTCCGGTCAAAGCAATGCCTGGTTGGGAACAGAAGCTAGCTATGCTGTTGCCGATGTATTACGCAGCTGACATAACCAAGGGCGTGATGTTGGGTATTCCTGCTGACTACTCTCGTGATATCCTCATACTGATAAGTTGGTCGGTTGTCTCATTGTTGCTGGCCCGCTTTTTACTAATCCGCAGCAAAGCCTCTATTTAAGAGGGTTTCAAGAGCGGAAATCTGGAGAGTCCTCTTGGCAAGACTGATGTCAAAGTTCATTGTGAGAACTTCAATGGCCTCGGCATTGCTGAGTTTATTTAGCCTAGATTGTGTTTTTGCTGCACCGGCAAGTGTATCAACCGCTAATGCTTCTCATTCAGACACCGCTGTGGCTGGCACAGCCGGCCCTGGTTGGACTGCCGTCGACCAGCTGATACAAACCTTCGAATTGTCCGGAACGACAGCTGTCGGTTCTGCGATACCGTCTACGTCGTCTAAGTCGGCAGGTCTGGCCAAGAAGGCTAAAGCTACGAAGACCTCTGGTTCGCTAATTGATTACCAAGAAATGTCTCTGCGTTGCCTCGGGAAGAAAGACTGGGATGGTTTGACCGCTGCTCAGCGAGGTCAATTTGTTGCATCATTGAAAGGATTAGTTGAGCAGCGCTACTACCCGCGGTGGCGTAAGATTTTTGGCAAAGGCAAAGTTACTTTTCAAGATGAAACCACTCAGCGTGGTGATATTTTGGTGCGGACCAAACTCTTGCTGGGCAAGAAAGAAGAACTATTGTCTTGGCGCGTAGTCGGGCAAAGCGGCTCGCAGAAGATAGTTAGTTTATCGGTATCGAACAGTGATTTGTTGGAGCGCCTTAAATCGCGTATCAAGGCTCGCCAGCAAAAAGTTGGTTTTGATGCCTTGTTAGCCTGGATGAAAGGTCGCAGCAACGACGATATGGCTATTTCGAGTGGTAGTGTCGCTGCTAGCAGTACTACTGGCCTAAGTGCTAGCACTAGTGCTATTGGTGCATCATCAAACGCAACTGTTCTTCCGATTGCCGCTGTTCGAGCTCCAAGTCTTTCTGCTGGTGCTGCAGCATCTATTTCTGACTAATGATTCTCTCTAATTTGGTGCAGGCCAAACTGGTCAAACGCTATAAGCGTTTCTTGGCTGATATCGAGTTGAAAGACGGCAGTGTCATAACCGCGCACTGCCCCAACCCCGGCAGCATGCTTGGTATGTGCGACGAGGGCATGAATGCTTACCTCGTTTATAGTGCCGACCCAAAGCGCAAATTGCCTTGGACTTTGAAGTTGGTCGAGTGCCCTGACTCTTTAGTTGTAGTTGATACCATGTTGGCAAATAAGCTCTTTAAAGAAGCATTTGAGTTGGGCGGTTTGCCAGAGTTTGGTCGCTTTAACCAGATACTAGGTGAACAAGTGTTTTCTGATAGCCGATTTGATTTTTTGTTGAGTCATTCTGCCAATTCAATTAAGTCTTGCTACGTAGAAGTAAAGTCTGCCACTATGTGGCAAGATGGGCGCGCGCTCTTCCCTGATGCTCGCACAGAGCGAGGCCGCAAGCATCTAGTCACTTTGAGCAAAGCTGTAGCCGATGGCCATGACGCTTGTCAATTTTACTTAGTTGGGCGCAGCGATGCTCTCTCGTTTGGCACCGCTGATGATATCGACCCGCTTTATGGCCAAGCGCTTAAGTTGGCTCAGGCTAACGGTGTTCAAGTGGCTGTACGTGCACTCAAGTTTGACTATCTAAACTTGGATCGAGAAAAGATTTCTGCTGGATTGCCATTTGATATGGCTCTGACTGTGGGAGACGTTGTGTCGATGACCTCCGGAATATAACTTCTCTGGTAATTGTCTTCCCAGGTCATTGCCTTCTCGGGTAATTATCGTCTTGAGTTGTTGCCTTCTTGCGTTCCTATCTTCTTGTCCTTACCGCCAGCTCACGCAGCTGCACTGCTCTTTCTGCTTCTGCGCTACGGGGAAGAAGTGTGCCTCCATATGAGCGCATGTACTTGCCTGCACCATGGGTTATATCTATTTCTTTTTGATCGAGGCCTTTAATCAGACCATACAGTTTGTTGTCGCGCTGCATCAAGTGTGACCTGTGGCCATTGCCGAGACGCAACATGGTTAGACCTTCCGCCAGCATCTCATGTGGGCCTTCAAAATAACTGGTTGCAGGTTTTACCTGGGCTAATCTCTCTACGCGATCGGCACTGACTGAGCCTGTAACTTTTCCGGTCTGATCAATTCGTTGCCAACTAGAGTTTGGGTCGATACCGCCAGGAGCATATCCGCGTCCATCTTTTCCATTAATCATCCACTGATTGTCTTCGGGCTTGGTGCCGGGGATTGGCTTCCACCCCATGCCTTTGTAGAATTCTGACTTCTCGGCCTCATTTTTGAATACTTTTTCTTCGCTGTGGTGCCCAAGTTCGTGAATCATCAAACTTTCGATGCTGCGATGATCGCTTGTTGTTTTGTCATCTCGATCGCGCTCTGTGACGGGCGACTGGTCTGTTGAATTGGGATCGACAATTACCGCTGGATTGCCATGCATGTTAGGTTCGAATGCTGCTGCTCCGCCGGCGTTGGGAGCGAAAGACTGGTCTTTCAGAAAATAGAAGTTCAATTTCTTGCTATTGTCTGTGGTGGCATGCGATGGATTTGCTTTGGCTAGGGCCGCTTCCACCCCTAACAGTTCGCGTAGCTTCGGATCGCGCACTGCTAATTCTTTTCCTGTATTGTTTTGTCTGTCGTGGTTGTGGCCATGTTGGCTTACAGCTTCATGGCTGGCGCTATTATTAGAGCCATTGCCATTGCCATTGCCATTGCCATTGCTATTGCTATTGCTATCTACCTGCTGTCTGGGCATGGGGTCGCCTGGTTTGGCGAATTCTACTCCATACTTGTTTTCTAGCTCTGACTGCTTTTTCTCAGTCATTTCTTTTAGCGTTTTGTTTATTTCGCGCAAGCCCTCATGGGTCTTATCGACACTACCGATTGTCACCTTTTCGCCGTTACTTTTTAAGCTGAACTCTAGTTTTCCGTCTGATGTATTTCTTGTATCTAGACCATTGGTTTTAGCGAAGTCGCGAAATGTCTTGTCGTCGGCTCTGCCGGAAGGCCTATCGCCGGCGTCTCTAGCTGTATCAGATTCAGATTTATTCGGGCGATTAGAGTCTTGGCTTTGGGTTTTGCCGAATATTGAACTAAGTTCTTCTCGCATGCGATTGGCAGCTGCCTGTGAATCACTAGCTGTGTTCGAGCTTTTATCGCGCACAGAGTTGCTCTCGTGCGAAGATTCTGCCCTTGAAGTAGTGCTTGAGTTTGCCATTTTATTAGCTATCCTGCTGACTGAATACAGTCATCTTCGGACAGCGGGTGTCAAATTAGCGTGACAATATAGTCGGGCTAGTCTCGTTTTAATCTCTTGCGAATCTCTTGCTAATCTGGCGCTAAACTCGCGGCAGCCAGTGCTCAGGGCTGCAAATAATTGCTCTGTCTTAGATTGGGGTCATGCCGCACTGGCAAAATGAGACCATCCGGGCTATTGCTTCATCGGCTGACCAATCTTCAGCACCGCCATAGCGCTGTCTAATTGAAACTTGTCTTGTCAGAAAACAGATTATCAAGCTAAGCATGAATTCGAAATGCCAATTTAGTTTCTCATCGTTTGCCTGTGGCATACAAACACGAAATGCTGCAATGAATTCTTCGCGACAATTTCTGTAGTGCTTATCGACAAGAGAGAACACTGGCTCGGGCTCGGTCTGGGCTCGACCAAGCAATAATGAGAGTTGCTCTCCCTCTGCTCCTTTACTCTTGAGCAAGTTTATAGGGGCTGTATAGAACGCCAGCAGAATTGCTTCTAATAATCTATGGTTCTCATTTCTGTTTTCAGTTTTTGCGTGTGATTTGTTCAAAACCTCTCTTAGCATTTGAAGTTGAAGTGTCACTACTGGTTGAGCAAACCGTTGTATCACTGCATCGAACAACTCTTCTTTCGATCCGAAGTGATACGCGACTGCAGCGACATTCACTTTTGCTTCTTTGATTATTCCGCGCAAAGATGTTCCAGCGACTCCATACATTGCAAAATGCTGTTCGGCTACATTGAGCAAGTGTTCTTTTGTGCTTATTGGTGTTTTTTTTGTTGCATTCGCGCCCATAACAACTAATGTACCTTGACGAATCACCCTTGTCAATCATATGATTGAATCAATCGCTTGATTGAATCTGATTTCTACTGCTCAGTAAAGCTTCGCGGCAGTAGTTAGGCCGTAATATGGTGAGCAAATGGATAGTGAGATGAGCATAGAGTTGCAGGAAGGTACCGTTGCATTTGAGCGTCGTGGTTCAATAATCCATGTGACCCTAAAAGGTTGGATTACAGAAGAGCTGACAATGCAGGTGCAGTCGTCTGTGGAACAAGAGCTTTCTGCCGACGGGAAATCTAGCATTCTGTATAATTGTTTAGGTATGAGTGACCCGACTATGGCATTAGTTCTCGTCATGCAATCTTTTCACGACCGCCTGCATCAGCGCGTGGCGAAAAGTGCAATAGTCGTTCCTGGTTATCGTCTTGCCTTTCTTTCTCGCATTGCCTTCGGTCAAGATGACACCAAATACAAAGTGTTTTACAACAATCGCGACGAAGCACTTGCATGGCTGAATCAATAGAGGAGATTGATGGCGCCACTGAACCGGTGTCTATTTCTGCAATATAAAAAAGACGTAGCCATAATCGTGGCCGTGATCGCGGTAGCAATTTACTTCTGCCACCGTATCTGCTATCACATCAGCTAGAAATTTATTGCTGGCAGCCTCGTGGTGCAGGCGCTCGATATTGGCTTGTAGCGGGTTGTAATATTCATCCCACCAACAAGAAGGGGGAAGCACAAAATAGTTTAGGCAGGTGTAGCCCAACTGCTCGGCTGCAGCAATATTGGCGGCAATAGTGCGGGCTTGTGGATAGGCTGCATTCCAGAATTGTGACGCTTGCTCGGATGGGGTTTCTGTCAACCAACACCATTCGGTGCAAGCAACGACCCCGCCGTTAGCAAGCAACGGTTGCCAGCTGCGCAGGCCATTGTCAAAACCGATGCAATAGATTGAACCTTCCGCCCAAATCAAATCGATTGATTGCGGGGCTGCGCTTAAGTTTGCCATATCTTCTTGTTTAGTGATAATCAGCTCTGACAATGTACGTTGCGCCGCATTGATCTTTAGCTCAAGTAAAAATGTCTCTTCAAGATCAACTGCCACCACTTTTTGTTGCAAAGCTTCCGCAAGCATTAGAGTGGAATGGCCTGGGCCGCAGCCTAGATCGTAGATTGTTGCGCTTGGTGGTAATGCGGGCAGTAAGGCAATTGCTTGCGCTGTCGATTCTTTGCTGCCCGGACCCTGCCGAGTCATTGATTCGTGAACACGCAGAAATGCTTGAAATTCGGGAGAGGTGCGGTCCATGTTGATTGTCCGTTTACTATCAATAGTCTGCATTATGCCACGGAAGATTAATCAAAAGCCGACGAATAGGCCATTTCTGCGCAGAATACTTGACGAAGGGGATTTCAAGACGAGAACATTTTAGACAAGACGGCTGCTTGCTGCGGCGATACTTACATTTGAGGTCTCGAAATGACTGGCGATAATCGTGCAGATGAATACAAATGGGCAGAAAATTTCGGCGCTGGAATATCTTCACTAGAGAAAGGCAATTTTGCCAAAGCAGCACGCGCGCTTGAAGCGGCAGCTGCTATTGCCGAGAAAATTGAGCTGACAGAACCTTTGTCTAATACTTTGATTGCTCTGGGTGATGCTTATCGCCTGGCTGAACAGTACGAAAAGGCGGAGCAAACTTTCAAAAAGGCCGTAACTTTTTCCGAGAAGTTTCTAGATGACAAAACGCAGTATGCATTTAGTAATGCCGCCCTCGGGCGTTTGTACATTGAACTAGACAAAACAATTGAAGCGAAGAATGCATTTGAGCAAGCTATTCCAATTTTTAAACGCCAGCGCTCTGAGGCAGAGCCAGAGTCAATTTCTGCGTTCATTGGCTTGATTACCTGCTACCTGCAGCTTAGCGATTTCGAGCAAGGTGAAAAGCTAGCCGAGTATGCTGCTGATTTATCGAGAGGCTTATTGGGACCGGCAGATAGCAATACTGTTATGGTGATGAACCTGTGGGCTGTTTGCGCCGAAGCCCGTGGTAAAGACAAGAAAGCTGCCGAGATTCGCGCCAGAATAGATTCACCAGATGCTGTATCGTCTAAGCCAAAGCGGCATTTACGCGCTGTGGATTAATATGATGGTGTAGGTGGGCTCTTTTCCATCAGAGATGTTGGAGTCTTACAGCCTTGTCCAATTGCGTTTGTGAGTTCGTATTGATTCTGACGAATGTGCTTGGAGCTGGACGTAAACTCAATCGAAAGGATGAGGAAATGGAAAAAGCTCTGCGGTTAGAATATCAGCTGGGTAAGTAATGCCGTATGCCATAGAGCATTCCTCAATCATGGCTCTACTGCCCACTAGCGAACTTTTCAGCGTAACTTAATTCGCGTTAATTGCACCATCAAAAAAAGGAACAAAGCTACCGCTCGTTGGTCAGCTTTGCCATGCAGATGAAAGTGGCTATAAGAAAATGAACATAACTAGGCATCAGTTCAATGAAGTGCAGTACATCTTGCAATTCATTTTAGGAGTGGTCTGGTTTGGCATGTCCTTGTGGCTGTTCTTCAAGCCTGATGCCAATCTGCTTTTTGATACTCTGCCGGGAATCTTTTTATTTGTGGCCGGTGTGGCCGACATCTATCTTGGCGTGGACGCTTATTTATTACGAAAAGAGCCAGATATGTGGCGCTAGTGAGGCAAAGGATATGATTACCGCTGTAATTTTCGACGTTGATGGAACACTAATAGATTCAGTCGATTTACATGCAAAAGCGTGGCAAGATTCTTTTAAGAAGTTCGGAATAAATGTAGATTTCAAGGCCGTGCGCGACCAGATCGGTAAAGGCGGCGACAACCTCATGCCTACATTTATGTCGCCTGAAGAGATTGAGAAGTTGGGAGAGGAAATAACTGCCTTCCGTGCAAAACATTTCAAGACGACCTATATGGACCAAGTCAAGCCATTTCCTCAGGTGCGGGAACTCTTTGAAAGAGTGCGTGGTGATGAAAAGAAAATTGCAATTGGTAGTTCAGCCAAGAAAGAAGAGCTGAAACACTATCTTGAACTATGCGACATCGCCGACCTAGTAGATGAGAAGACTACAGCTGATGATGTAGCGAATAGTAAGCCAGACCCCGACATCTTTGCGGTAGCCATGGCCAAATTAGGCTCAAGTGCTGGTGAGACAATTGTCGTTGGAGATTCACCATACGACGCTGAGGCCGCGCGTAAGGCCGGAATTTCGACCATTGGTGTGCTCTGCGGCGGCTTCACCCCTGAGGTGCTGAGGGCGGCAGGAGCTATGGCTCTGTTTGACGGCCCATCGGCATTACTCAATCAATATGAACACTCGCCGTTGAAGAAAGCTTGATGTATCTAAGCTTGATGAAATAGAACCTTGCTGGGATAGAACTTTGATGACATAGCAATTGAAGGAACAAAATTTAGATAGTTCAGTCGCATCGAGCAAATAAGGAGAATTTGCTATGAACAGTAATGATGGCGGCTGCAACAACGGATGTGATACTGGTGCTGCGAATGCTGAAAGAGCCAAGGAAAAAGCAGACAAGCATCCAACTACTACACCAAAGACAGATGAAAACGATGTGAAATCTGTCGACCGTTCCAAGATCGCTAAAGAAGAAGCGTTGGCTGAAGCAAATGCAAGTAGGCAAGGACCAAGTAGACCGTAGAGCTAAAGCATCAAACTATTTAAGATCGTCTGATACTGATAAGTTCCATCTTCAGCAGAACACGATTTTTTTCAGAAGGAGCTACCATATTTGGTGGCTCTTTTTTTCGACGTGTCCTGGTAGT
>Ga0172379_10010981_pt1 | contig 10873 bp, 6 predicted proteins | sample GrowelOW334metaG_FD_119756 | JGI IMG/M metagenome (GOLD analysis project Ga0172379, IMG submission 119756) | Groundwater microbial communities from an aquifer near a municipal landfill in Southern Ontario, Canada - Groundwater well OW334 metaG | ecosystem: Environmental > Aquatic > Deep... | reverse complement strand
GTTCTGCACAACCCAAAGATATAAACGCCGTATCGCGTGAAGCCCTTGTCCGTTCGGCACTTTCTAGTGCCAAAACCGCTGAAAAAATCGGCTTATCGCCTGAGCGAATCATCCTTTCCTGCAAAGTCAGTCGCGTGCAGGATCTCATCGCTGTGTATCTGGATTTGGCGAAACGCTGCCACTATCCGCTGCATCTAGGGCTTACCGAAGCTGGCATGGGCAGCAAAGGAATCGTGGCTTCTACCGCGGCACTTGCGGTATTATTGCAAGAGGGAATTGGCGACACAATTCGCATTTCACTCACCCCTGAACCAAATGGCAATAGAGAAAAAGAAGTGCAAGTGGCGCAGGAAATTCTGCAAAGCATGGGGCTTAGGGCATTTACCCCACAAGTTACCGCTTGCCCCGGTTGTGGACGCACCACCAGCACAGTTTTCCAAGAACTTGCCGCTAAAATAGAAAATTATTTGCGTGTGCAAATGCCGATTTGGAAAGATGTGTATCAAGGCGTGGAGAATATGAACGTGGCGGTGATGGGCTGCATCGTAAATGGCCCGGGGGAAAGCAAACACGCCAATATCGGCATCAGCCTACCGGGAACGGGCGAAAGCCCCACCGCCCCTGTATTTGTGGATGGCAAAAAAACCGTAACCTTACGTGGTAAAAATATCGCCGCCGAGTTCCAAAAAATTATCGAAGAATATGTGAAAAACAAATACTCCTAGCCTATAATACCAATTCGCATTCGAGAAAGTATATTTTTGTCATTGCGAGGAGGCATAAGCCGACGTGGCAATCCAGTAATACTGCAATAAAGGCTGGATTGCTTCACCTTCGGTTCGCAATGACGAAATCATCTATTGATTGCGAAATGGTATCAATCCGCCAAACAATGTTCAATCCATTTTGCCGTCAGTTTTTCCTGCAAACTGTTTTGTTTGAGGCGATCGTTTAGGTGTTGCCAATCCACATTATCCCATTCCTAACAAATCCGTTACATATAGAGCAATTATATTTACAGCTAATGCAAAAACACTTGATTGCAATAATTTAATAAGAATCTTTTTGTTTGAACACTTAAATTCGGTAATAGCGACATCATCTCCGCGGTTAATTTTAACAAATGATAGTGGATGATATGAATCTATTGCCTCTTCAGATATACTTCCCATTTTTGCCGCAACTAACACAGCAAAATATAGTGTGCCAAATGCGACTATAGAACCAGAAAACAATGTATTAATAGAAGGGGATGATGAAATGAATTCTTCTGAATGCTTATAAAAAAACAAAACTAGAAAAAAAATCGTTGTTGCCTGAAATATAAAGCGGAAATGCTCTGACCAATCTTGAAAAAATTCTATTAGTTTTGAAGTTTTGTTTTTTGTTACAGATGAATACCAATCTTCAATCGCCACCATAAAATTTCTAGCCACAGTATAATCTATATATTCAATTTCTATCATGCCAGTTATTTTCCCCATCACTCCAAAGAACCTTCTGGAAAATCCATGTTCTGACTGTGATTTTTTATTTACTCCAACCCGAGATACTAAATTTATTTTAATAGAATAGCTCTGAGTTGTTTGTGTGCTAGGGAGGAGAATTAGAAAATTATATTCAAGGAGAATATTTTCACATGGACTCATGGAGCTACTGTCATATAATTTGAATCTTTCAAAAGAACTAAACTGTTCTTTGCAATCATCTATATGAAAAATATTTACAGAACAATTGCTGCTGATTATATTGTACTGTTCATGCAACTGCTTAATTTTTATATTGAGCTGCTCAAGATCTACTATTTTTATTTCATGTGCATCTTTCAAACGCTTAGTTGTCGTTTCTTTTTTACCCGTGATTTCATTGTAAATACTTTGGACTAGCTTAAAGCTGACAAGATTATTATCTATACGGACATGTTCATTATCATTTTGTTGAATATCCATATCATTTCTCATATTCATTATTCCTTATTTTGTTAAATCACCCAAACAATGTTCAATCCATTTTGCCGTCAGTTTTTCCTGCAGGCTGTTTTGTTTCAGGCGGTCGTTTAGATGCTGCCAATCCACATTATCCAGCTTTTGATCCTGATTAAAACACGAGTAAACATAAGTTTCTTTGCCCGTTTTTGGATCAATATGTTTTTGCAAACACTGCGCACAAATCTCTTTCATCATACATTGCATCGGCGAATTGATACTGCCAATGGCGATATGTTTTGGGTTTAGATGTTTATGCAAAACCCCGTGGCGAGCGGCAGCCACTGCCGCCATCATACGGTCAGAGCCAATGGCTATTATCCTTTGGATGGAATCAAGAGAAATGGAATTTAGAATACGAGGATTTTCTTTTCCAGATTCCAGTCTTCTAGCTTTCTCGTATTCCGTAATCGCATCCACGATATTGCCATGAAAAACCATATCTTGTGGGCGATTGGGTACGAAATCCGCTTGTTCATCACAGCACCAGATAACTATATCCGCCGCGGCTTCAATTTCTGCCACTTTATATCTATCCACCGCCTTTTTATAACCCGCAAAATACAACACTTTGCAGCCATTTTCCCGCATTGCTTTGCCAATAGAAAATAGCACGGCATTACCCAAACCGCCACCAACCAGCATCACATTCTCATTGCTCGGGATTTCGGTTGGCGTACCAGTTGGCCCCATCAACACCACAGGCTCACCAATTTTTAATTTCGCACAAAGGCTAGATGAACCGCCCATTTCCAACACAATAGTCGCAAGTAAACCTTTTTGCCTATCCACCCACGCACCAGTAAGAGCGAGGCCTTCCATGGCTAAAGTGGTTGCTGGTTGCTGGTTGCTAGTTGCTACTCGCAAGGCATTTGCCTCATAATTTTGCAAACGATAAAACTGCCCAGATTGAAATTGACGAGCAGCCAAAGGTGCATGCACCACCACCTCAATAATGTTCGGCGTAAGGCGGTTTACCGCATGGATAGTGGCACGGAGTTCGGAGTTTATTTTGGTAATAAATTCTTTTCCTGACAACTGACAACTGACAACCGACAACTTCTGTAATGACGAGGTTATTACAGAATATCCCTGCTTGGCACTACCCATCGCTTTTACCACATTGCCCGCAAAAGACGGATGCAAATCGCCAAAGAAGCTCACCGCCCTGCCCTGCTCATCAATTGACAGCAACACACGCACGTCTTTTGGTTTGGAAACTCGCTCGGGTTTTACATGGTTTCCGTTTTCATCAACCGCTTTGAAATACTTGCCGTCTAGCTGAAAATGCAGCGGGTCTTCACGCTGCAAAACCGTGTTCGGGCTAGTTCCCGCAGCAACTAAAATAGTGCGGGCGGGAATTGTCGCAATTTCACCATTTGTGGATTTTAGCGAAATGTTTTTAGCCGCCCCAAACTCATCCACATCAATTGCCGTTGGCTCATAATTTTCAGCAATAAAAATACCTTCTTCAAATGCTTTTTCAACTTCTTCATGATTGAGGCGATAGCTCGGGGCATCAATCAAACGCTTGCGATATACCAGTTTTACACCGCCCCAACTATCCAGTAGCGACCAAACATCTGGCTTTACTTTTTTGCGTTCAGCACGAATCGCTTTGGCGTGCGTCAGAAATTCCTCAGCAATAATGGCATCCTCTGCACTCCAATTTTTCCGCACATTTTCTTCGCCATTTTTTGCCACCAAAACCTCATAGCGAGTAAGGAATTTTTCCACCTGCACAGGGTAATAAGCCAGCGACTCCGTTGCCGTATCAACAGCAGTCAAGCCACCACCAATCACCACAATCGGCAGGCGAATTTGCAAATTAGCGATAGATTCTTTTTTGCCCGCACCCGTAAGCTGCAACGCCATCAGAAAATCCGAAGCGGTGCGAACACCACGCACAAACGCATTTGGAATATCCAGCACCGTTGGTTTTCCTGCACCCATGCACAAGGCGACATGGTCAAAACCAAGCCCAAAAGCATTGTCATAAGTTATTGCAGAGCCGAAACGAACCCCACCAAACATAGCAAATTGCGTGCGACGTTCGAGAAGTAAGCGAATAATTTTCAGATAATTTTTATCCCAACGAACGGTAATTCCATATTCCGCCACGCCGCCAAAACCCGCAAGCACTCGCTCATCAAGGCTTTCATATATGGTTTTTATATCTTTAATCGGAGCAAAATCAACGCGAGTTCCATCCGCATTTACGCCTGAAATATGTGGCGGCAATGGCTCAATTTTAAGCCCGTCAATGCCCACCACAATATGTCCGTCATTCATCAAATGATGAGCCAGCGTATAGCCCGAAGGTCCAAGCCCCGCCACCAAAATTTTATATCCACTATCCGCACGAGGCACAGGGCGGGCGAGATTGAGCGGATTCCAACGAGTAAGCAGCGAGTAAATCTCAAACCCGAATGGCAAATTCAAAACATCCCGCAGCGTATGCGATTCCACATGCGGAATGTTTACAGGCTCTTGTTTTTGATAAATGCACGATTTCATACAATCATTGCAAATGCGATGGCCAGTTCCCGCACACATCGGGTTATCCAGCGTTACCATAGCGAGCGCCCCAACCGCCACACCTTGCGATTTTAGCAAATTCATTTCCGAGATTTTTTCTTCCAGCGGGCAGCCAGCTTGGGGAATATCCAAAGCATTGGTTTTTACTTCACCCGTTTTTTCTTTTAAGCCCTTGGAGCAGGAATCCTTGCCCTGATTATGGCAGAAAATACAGTAATTAGCACTGTCAAGTGCCTGCACCCGAGTGCCGCCATCATCAGTCAGGGCAAAGCCGTTTCGCGCCCGCAAATGTTCTTTTCCGAAACGCAAAATTTGCACACCATCACGAAGTTCCGTTTCGGATGCGACGAGATTTTCGGGGTCAAGTTTCAGCGGTTGCTTGAATAACACCCCAGATTTGTGGCGTTTTTTGCCTTCCACACTATATAACGCCCACGCCGCATAACGTGCTGCGATTTCAAGCAGCGATTTATTTTGTTCCTCATTTTCTAACCAGCTCATCACGGTTTTGGCGAATACGAGTTCAAAAAACTCGTCGTCATGATGCAAAATCGGCAGCATCCCCAGCAATGAATCACCATTTACTCGCCCCGCCTCCTCTGGCGTTAAAGCCTTAGCTGCCCTTCGTTGCACGAATAAACGCTTACACGAATAAATCGGGGCAAGGGCGTGATGCGCCTCGGCAAGTTCGGCAATTTCTTTTTTAATGCCAAACAATTCACCAATAAAATCTTCAACGTGAGGAGCAAGGTCAATAAGGAGCTGGGAGTGGTCTTTATCAGTTGTCGGTTGTCGGTTGTCAGTTGTCAGTAAACTATTAGCCCGCCCCGCCATCAGGCGGTTGTGCAATGTAACATCACTAGCCTTCAAATGTTCCACAAACGCATTATCTATTTTCACCAACCCATCGCGTGAATATAGTTCAGAAAAATTTATTCCATATCCGAAATCAACCATCTTATTCAATCACTCATCTTTCTTTTATTATTTATCCACATCTGTTATTTTTTCACCCGCGCATATAACAACGCCAACGCGCTGGAAACCACACGATTTTCAGCGTCAGAGGCACGGCTGGTGAGGATAATCGGCACTTTCGCACCAAGCACAATTCCCGCACCTTGCACGCCAGAGAAATAGCGCAGTTCCTTATACAGCATGTTGCCCGATTCAATATCAGGCACGACCAGAATATCAGCATCCCCCGCCACTTCCGATTTGATACCTTTTATCATCGCCGCCTCACGCGAAATGGCATTATCAAAAGCCAGTGGGCCATCTAAAATCGCGCCCGTTATCTGCTCGCGTTCTGCCATTTTGCACAAAGCCGTGGCATCCAAAGTCGAGGGGATATTTTCATTTACCGTTTCCACCGCCGACAAAATCGCAACTTTCGGAATACCAAGCCCCAGCGCGTGAAACAGATCCACCGCATTTTGCACAATATCTTTTTTATCCATCAGGTTCGGGCTGATGTTAATCGCCGCATCCGTAAGGAATAACGGCTTGGGATAGCTCGGCACATCCAGCACAAAAACATGGCTAATCCGTCTGCCCGTGCGCAGTCCGCCTTCTTTGGCAACCACCGCTTCCATCAGCTCATCGATATGGATTTTGCCCTTCATCAGGGCTTCCACCTCGCCATTTTTTGCCATTTCCACAGCTTTAGCAGCGGCGGCGTGGCTATGTTCCGTGTGGAATAGGGCAAATTTGCTGATGTCAATATGAGCATCATCAGCAACTTTCTGAATTTTATCCTTATTTCCCACTAAAATCGGCTCTATGATTCCCGCCTGCGCTGCCTGCGCTGCCCCTGCGAGCGATAAAATATCCACAGGATGCACCACTGCGGTTTTGAGCGGCACTTGCCCACGAGCTTTGTTCAGCAGCCATTGCTCATAATCATGCCCCTCAATTTTTATTTGTATTTCAGGCAGTTCCGACACATTCCAACTGGTTTTTTCCGCAGGGGGCAGCACCACCGCCTCCCCTTCCAGCACATGCTCGCCGTCTTGATTGGCGCAGATCGTGGCAAGGGTAATGCGTTTTTTTGCATCATCCTTAGCGGTAACTTTCACCGAAGCGGTAATGGTGTCGCCAAGTTTCACAGGTCGCAAAAATCTTAGCGTCTGGCTAAGATAAATCGTACCAAGCCCCGGAAGTTGCATCCCCAGCAAGTTGGAAAACATCGATCCCGTCCACATGCCATGTCCGATGATCTGATGAAAAATATCAGTCTTCGCATATGCCTCATCGAGATGGGCAGGGTTCATATCACCCGTTACAATCGCAAATAGCTGAATATCCCTTTTGGTGAGCGTGCGAGTTATATTCGCCGAATCGCCAATGTTGATTTCTTCGAATGTTTTGCTGGTCAGGCTCTTGTTATTTTCCATTTTCTGCCCTTTTTTGCCCTTTGCGTTACCAATTATACGCTTTTACCTTACCAATTATGCGCCCTTTTGTACCACTTTTATTGCCAGAAAAGCCTAAAACCATAGTTTCAGCATCCCACTATACAAAACTTGCTTTGCAATGTAAACCGCGCTAATTGTTTAGTTATGGCCATTATATTTAGCAGAAAATTTCGCAAATTAAAAGCTCCGAGTATCATCCCCGGATTTGGGATAACTTTAGGTTTTACAATAGCTTATCTCGCGCTGATAGTTATCATTCCGCTTTCGGGATTATTCATCACCACCGCCACTTTGTCGTGGGATGAGTTTGTAACAAGCGTAACCTCCGAACGTGTTGTACATGCTTATAAAATCAGCTTCGGCCTGTCATTTGCCGCTGCCCTTATCAATATGTTTTTCGGGCTTATCATCGCTTGGGTGCTGGCTCGCTATAATTTTTTTGGCAAACGCATTATTGATGCGATGGTGGATTTGCCCTTTGCTCTGCCTACTGCGGTGGCGGGCATTGCCCTTACCGCCCTATATGCGCCGCAAGGCTGGATCGGGCAATATCTGGCAATTATGGGCATAAAAGTGGCATTTACGCCGCTGGGAATTTTAATCGCGCTAGTTTTTGTCGGTTTTCCCTTTGTCGTGCGCACAGTTGAGCCTATTTTGCAGGATTTAGAGCGCGAAGTGGAGGAAGCCGCCGCCAGCCTTGGCGCAAACCGCCTACAAACTTTTACGCAAGTGATTTTTCCTAGCATTTTCCCCGCCCTGCTCACTGGTTTTGCAATGTCTTTTGCGCGTGGGCTTGGCGAATATGGCTCGGTGATTTTTATTGCTGGCAACATGCCCAAAGTCTCGGAAATCATACCGCTGCTTATAGTTATAAAACTGGAACAATATGACATAGCTGGCGCAACCGCCATCGCATCGGTGATGCTTGCCGCCTCATTCATATTGCTATTTATTATCAACTGGCTGCAAAAATGGGCATCTATTTCGCGTTTGCGCTAGTTTTATGTCCCAAACAAGGAATTGCCCGATAATTTGGTTGCAAGATGATTGGTTGCCAACCAAATAGTTGTTGATTTTATTTGCATTTCCCCATATACAGCCATCAATTTTAACATAAGGGAGTAACCAGATGACCAAACAACGTACTTTTTCTATCCTCAAGCCAGACGCAACTGAGCGTAACCTGACTGGTAAAATTAACGCAAAATTTGAAGAAAACGGCCTACGCATTGTGGCGCAAAAACGTGTTCGTCTGTCACGTTTGCAAGCTCGTGAGTTTTATGCCGTGCATAAAGACCGCCCTTTTTATGATGAATTGGTGGAATACATGGTTTCTGCGCCTGTAGTTCTGCAAGTTCTTGAGGGTGAAAACGCTGTAGCACGCAACCGCGAAATCATGGGCGCAACCGACCCTTCTAAAGCTGACGCTGGCACAATTCGTAAAGAATTTGGCGAAGGTATCGAACGCAACTCGGTTCACGGTTCAGACAGCGAAGAAAACGCTGCTGCCGAAATCAGCTTCTTCTTCAGCGGTATCGAAATCGTTGGCTAAAATGGCGTTTCTCCTTGTTCCATGCCCGCTATCAGGCCGCTGATAGCGGTGCAGGGGCAGAGAACAAATACCCCTGAAACAGACTAACCCCTAGCGCTTTTAGCTGCTCGTAAGACTCTTCTGTTTCCACACCTTCGGCGATGATTGAGCCGCCGTTTGCTTCGGCAAGCTCCAGAATCTGGCGGATATTCCCGCGTACAGAAGCCTCCCCTAAATCACCAAGCTCCTGAACATCCAGCTTTACAAAATCTGGGCGAATGCCGTCTATCAGATTTTGCGCGTAAATTGGGTCGGTTACATCATCAAGTGCGACCGAATAACCCTGCATTTTTGCATATTCGCAAACATTTTTCAGGTGTTTTATGTCACGCGCTGGCTCACCACTAGCAAATTCCAGCACCAGATTTTTAGGCACAATACCAAAGGCTTTGGCAGTTTCGCGCAAGCCTTCAAGGTAAACTTCGGGGCGCTGGATAAAACCTGTAAAAAAATTGATGAACAAAAAGCCTGTATTATTACTGGCGGCAAAGGTTTTTATCGCTTGAATATGCAGTAAGCGATCAACCATATATTCAATGTTCATGGCCTTACTCGCCTGCACAACCGAGCCACCACTGATAATTTTTCCGTCAATCGCCTTTGCCCGCACAAATGATTCAAAGCCAAAATTTTTAGAGGCTTCTTTACTTCCCGCACCACTCACGATTGGCTGAAAATAGCACATTACCCGCCCATCTCGCAGCGCATCACCCAGCCACAGGCTACCTGCGATTTCCTGAACTCTGGCAACCGATTTACGTTCGCCGCGGCCATCTATCAGGCTATCATCAGCCGTAAGTGTTACTTCCACCGCGTCTATAAATTGTGCATTTTGCAATATCTCGTAGGTTTTTTTCCACAAAACGCTCCAATTTTGCTCGGTTTGCGCGAGACTCACGCCCTCAGCCGTATTGCGATAACCAATTCCCTGTAACGCATTAGCAAGACTGGCGGGAAATGCCCCCTTTTTAGCAAAAAGAATGACCCAGTAATTGTCATATTGCTGATATGGCAGGTTAAAGTTTCTTGGTCGTGCGGATTGCATGGCGGTTATTCCAGAGCGATTATTTTAATTATCTACTGTGGTGCAGAATGGTTAAGACTTCATTAAAACCAAAGCGAATAATTGATTTTTTCGTTCATCTTTATCTTTGTGATTGCCTAAACCAATCAAATAATTACTTGAATTATACTGATTATTTTGATACAGTTAACATGTTTTCAGATTTTTCATTATGAAAAATTTTATACACAAGGATTTGTGTCAATAATTATGTTTGGGCTTGTTCCTAAACTTTTTTGAAGCGATACGCTTCTCTTTTCACATGGTGAATACAATGAAGAAATCATTCTTCTTTTTGGACGTGATTTTCATGTCTGAAAAAACTTTGTTGTTAAGAACATTGCTGGCTATTCCGCTGGCTATGTTCTTTGCAAAATTTTTGGGTAAAGATATTCTAGCTTTGCTAGATATTTTTTCCAAGAATTTTATCAGTGCTGTAAGCTGGGCTGCCTTCGGGATAGCCTTTACAGCGCTATTTTTGGGAATCTCTGGGATGTTGAGAAAACATTCTGGGTTTTCCTTGGTCGGGATGGCTTTCTACTTTCCCATTTTTGGGGCGGTGGCGGTCATTCTAACTTATGGTATTTTCCTCTTAGGCGGATACCATTTTGTGGATGCGGTGGCAGTCAAGGGATTGATTGCTGTAACACCCTCAAAGGCGATTGAGCAAGCGAGCGTCTGGGGGAATAAAAACCTTTGGGCAATCGTTTCAGCGATTTTGTTTTCGCTGCTTCATGCAGGCTTGGGAGGCTCGGAGAAATCTTTGCTTTCTAAATTCTGCACCCAAGTTAAGAGGTTCATTCTTCTTACTTTGGGATGGGCAGTGCGGATTTTATCTCCCTTGGTAGTTTTTGCCTCTGTGGCGAAATTATCAGGCGGGGATTTGGCAAGGCTGTGGGATGCTTGCGGTGGGATTGTTGGGCTGGTTTGGCTTGGCAATTTAACGCAAGTTACCATACTTTGCGGGTTTGCTTGGTTTGCTGTGCGGGTTTCCCCTCGGCAAATATGGCAAGCCTTCAAAGACGCATTTGTCGTCGGTTTTGCCACTGGCAGCTCCAAGCTGGCTTTGGTGAAACTTTTTGAAGGACTTCGCTCTCTTGGTTTACCCCAAGAAAATGCGGAGTTCTTAGGTACAACATCGGCCGTCCTTAACATGGATGGTACGGCGTTGTACATGTCAACCATCACCCTCGTGCTTGGCTATGCCTTGCATGGGAATGTGATGGGATGGGAGGCGGTTCTTACGAGCTTACTTCCCGCTTGCACCTTACTTGCCATG
>Ga0172379_10010980_pt1 | contig 10874 bp, 2 predicted proteins | sample GrowelOW334metaG_FD_119756 | JGI IMG/M metagenome (GOLD analysis project Ga0172379, IMG submission 119756) | Groundwater microbial communities from an aquifer near a municipal landfill in Southern Ontario, Canada - Groundwater well OW334 metaG | ecosystem: Environmental > Aquatic > Deep... | reverse complement strand
ACGAGCTTAGCTCATTTTTAAGCTTTATACTCTATTTAGAAAAGGAGGTGATGCCCCGTGATCGAGGTTAAAAGAAAAGAAGGCGAATCAATCGAAAGCATGCTACGTCGGTTTTCTAAACGGGTGCAGCAGTCTCGTTTGATTGTCCGTACTAAGAAACGTCAGCATTTTGAAGCTCCTAAGACTAAGCGTGAACAACGCGTAGAGGCTTTGCGGCGTCTGACTATCCGTGCTCGTAAAGAATATTTACGTAAAACCGGCCAGTTAACCGAAGAAGAGTTAAAGAGCCGTGATCCTAGGGTAAGAGCACTTATTAAAAGAACTTTACGTTAATTTATGTTAGAGCTTATAACGCGTTTAGAAAGCGATTTAGCAGTAGCTAGTCGCGGTCACTTGCCAGAGCTTTCTACTTTACGTTTTTTAAAAAGCGCTTTGCAGAATGAAATCATTGCCTTGCGGGCCACTAAGAAAGAGTTAGACGAAGCAGGCGCTTGGGGGGTTTTGAGGAGGGAATTAAAAAAACGTCGAGAGGCAGCTGAAATTTATAAACAAGGTGGCAGGTTAGAGCTGGCTGCTACCGAAGAAACCGAAGCTGGTATTATTGAACGATATTTGCCGCCAGCGCCCAAAGTAGATGACATTAAAATTATAGCCACCGAACTCAAAGCCCAACTAAATGTGACCGGGCCGAGCGCTATTGGGCAATTAACTAAAGCAGTTTTAGCTCATTATAATGGCACAGCCGATGGAAAAATAGTTAGCGAAGTTGTGCGCTCATTAGTGGGATAAATAATATAAAAATTAGTAAATAAATTTATTTATGTTTAACGCTAGCTGGCGTTACATTATTCGCCAGGTTACCACTCGCCCGTGGAATTTTCTCACGCGCGCTGGTGTCCTGGCGTTTGTGTTTTTTATTTCGCCGTCACTAGTTTGGGCGCAAAATGATTTGGGTTTAAGTAAGATAGATAGTGTGGCTTTGGGTAAGCAAGATTTAATAGCTACAGTAGCTAGTATTATTAATATTTTTTTAAGTATCTTGGGGATTATAGCCGTGGTACTTATAATTTATGCCGGCATTGTTTGGATGACTTCGCAGGGTAATGAAGAAAAGGTAACCAAGGCTAAAAAAATTCTTACTAGTGCTGTTATTGGCTTGGCTATTATTTTAGCTTCTTGGGGCATTGCAGCTTTTGTCATAAATCAGTTAAATCAGGCTGTGGGTGATGGAGATGGACCACCTATTTGTGTTGGTCCTGGTTGTGAGAAATGTGTAGGTTTTGATTGTAGTAGCTTTAATGTATCCAGTGTTTCACCAGGCGAGCGTTCACAGGGTGCTAAATTATGTGAAGATGTAATGGCTACATTTAATGATGTAGTTAATGCCGCTTCTATTAGTAGTAGTACAGTAAAAGTATGGAATACAAATAATACGGAAATTACCACAGATGATAATTTGGTAAATGGTACTTATGCTGCTAATGCCAATGCGTTCGGTTTTACCCATCCAGATTTTTCGGCCAATACTCGTTATCGGGTAAATATATCTACTGATGTTTCAAGTGCTACTGGTAAACAGCTGGCTAAGGCTAAGGATTGGTGGTTTGTAACTGGTACACAAAGCGATAATGAATATCCTACTGTAGCCGAAGTGGAGCCAGCAAAAGGTTCTGGTGAAGTTTGTTTAAATACTCCCATCATAGCTGTATTTTCAGAAAAAATGAGTGTAGTCAGTTTAAATCTTGATAATATTATTTTACATAAGGGTGATATAAACGGCGAGAAGATACCACTTAAAGATATTAGAATAGGAAGTTTGTTTAACTCTGTTACTTTATACCCAGCTCAAGCCTTACTACCCAATACGATTTATACAGTTAATCTCAAGAGTGGTCCTACTGGTATAGTTGATACTTGCCATAATCCTTTGGACGGTAATGGTGATAAAGCACCCAATGGTACTCCAGCTGATGATTACAATTGGAGTTTTACTACTGGCGTGAATACAGATTGTGCGCCGGTGCTTGATAGCATCAATCCCAACACAGGGGCTTATGGTGATCCAGTTGTTTTAAATGGTAGGAATTTGGCCATTACTGGCGAAGTTAATTTTGCTGGCCTGGTGGCCGATAGCAATAGTTTTGATGGTAGTACTAATACTATTTGTTGGAACAATAAAGATACTTGTCCTAATCAAATCAAAGTTAAGGTTCCGGTCGGTGCTCGCACTGGTGGAGTCAAGGTTGTGATAGGTAGTAAACAAACTAATAGTTTACCATTTACAGTTACTAGTCCTTACATAGAATCTTTAGATCCAGATTCTGGTGGCAAAGAACAGTTTGTAACCATCAAAGGGCAAAATTTTGGAGCAAATCCTGGTCGAGTGAAGTTTAATACCAAAAGTACAACTCCTATTACCAAAGATGGCTTGCCACCGCAGGCTTGTACTACTTATTGGAGTGATCAGCAAATTATTATAAAAGTTCCAGATCACACAGCTCCACAGCCGCTTGATGTTCAGGTTTTAACAGCGAGTAGTGCGCCTAGTAATTTTGAAACTTTTTCTATAGATACTACTGTACCAGGACCTGGTTTGTGTGCTGTGGCGCCATCAGACGGGCCTATTGCTCAGGCAGTGGATTTAACTGGTGAACATTTTGGCGCTACTCGGGTAGCTACTAGTAATGTAATTTTTAGTGAGGTGCCGGCGGTATCTATTGCTGCTTGGCAAGATACGGCTATTACTACTCAAGTCCCAGAAATAGATGCTGGTAAAAAATACGTTAAAGTAGAAGTGGCTGGTAAGAAATCTAATAAAGTGGCTTTTAATGTACAAGATCAGTTGGCTGTGGTAGAGAACCAAACTTGTGCTAGCGCTCCTCAATCGCCATCACCTTGGAAAGATAGCGCCGAGGCTTGTCGTAATGCTTTAGTGGCAACTTATTTTACAGTACCAGTGAAACAAGAAACTATTATTCCGGCTAATGTTTTTGTGCAAGCTTGTAATGTGGGTGCAGCATTTACTGCAGGTAGCTGTACTACAGCGGTAGCAGGTAGTATGGAAAATATTTTTGGAGGCAGTAATAAGGTGGTTGGTTTTGTGTTTAAACCAGATACTAATTTAACTCCTGACACTTGGTATCAAGGAACTATTAAAAAGGAAGTATTAAATACTAACGGTATCGGCATGGCCAGTGATTATATATGGCGTTGGCATGTAAAAACAGGCAATGCGACTTGTGCAGCAGATACAGTGAATGTATATCCAACCGAAGCTTATCTTAGGACTATTGGCGCCAAACAAAATTATCGCAGTCAAGCTCAAGCGTCTAATTGTAATATTCTTAATACCACTGGGCAGACTTGGGTTTGGAATTCAGATACTCCTACCAAAGCCACTATTACGCCAACCAGCCCGCCCAATACAGCGCAAGCTACGGCCGTGGCTCCGACTGGTGAAACTCCAGTTAAAATTAGTGCTACCCTGGCCAGCGTGACAGGTGAAGCAAAATTATTTGTATCAGCTACAGCTTGTAAGACAACTTCTGATTGCCGTGATTGCGGGGTAGGCGTATCACAGTGTGTGAATAATAATTGTACGCCAGTTATAAGTAATTTTAGTCCGACCGATGGGGCAGTTGGCACTTGGGTGACTATTAAGGGTTGTTATTTTGGCGCCAGACAAGGAAAGATTTTATACCGCAAGGATGTTAGTAATACAGTCGAAGGCTTATGGCCCAATGTGGCTATCTGTACAGATAATTGGACTAATACTCAAATTAATAGTGAAGTGCCAAATAAATCCACGGCCGATACGAGCGATGATGCTGTCAGCGGCCCTTTTGCAGTAGTGCGAGACGTATCTACGCCGGGCGAAGCTACTAGTACAGATTCTTTTGTAGTCAATAATACAAACAGACCCGGGCTTTGTCAGGTTGCACCTACTGTAGTGTATGAAAAAGAATTAGGTACCCCAAGCTCCAAACTGAATTTACTGGGTAGAGGGTTTGGTGCGTCTCGCGATGCGGCTGACAAGGTTAATTTTTATAGTAGCGCACCGCAAGTTACAGCTATACCAGAGGCTGCACCTTGGCTCGATGGTTCAATTTACACTACTGCGCCAACCGCCATAGCTGTGGGTGCCGGCCAAATATCAGTAGTTAAAAATGGTATTGAATCAAATAAATTAAATTTGGAGGTTAAAGCAGGTTCGTCAGCTGAGTTTTCTTGTCCGTCACCTAAACCACTGGCTTTTAATGAGCAGGTTCTACTCATGGCTAATTTTGACGGAACCTTAGATTTACTTACTCCCAAGTCAGCTAGCGAGCGATCAGAGTCTATTAGTTTAGCTCCGACGTCTTCTCAGAATATTATTTTTGAAAGTGGTAAATTTAATCAAGCCGCTTTGTTTTCTAGTGTGATGAAATACAACGAAGTATTAAAGAAAGATAAAATAGTAACCAAAACTATCAATGGCAAGCAGTACTATTTTTATCCAGCCAGTGAATTTGAAAAAGCACATCAAGGTCAGCGTATCAAAAAACCTAGTGACCCTCTTAATGAATGGTGCTCATCTAACACTATATTTTTCCGTCAGACCTTAGTTGGTAGTGTTAGACAGAAAAGATGTATAAGCGGGGCTGATAATGGTAAATCTTGTACCCAAGATTCTGATTGTATGGGTGGTGGAGCAGGTAGTTGTGTGGCGACTTCTATGAATAAAAGGTGTTCGGAAACCGTATCTGGCCCAGTAGGTATTGATACTCAAATTACTATTCCGCCTACGCCCGTACGTTTTAATGGAGAATTTATTGATTTTAATGATACTTCAGCTGCTGCTACCCCAGCAGATAATGGTATTTATTTTACTACACCAGACGGTTCTGATCCTAGGAGCGATGTTTACAACTATGTCATGCATTATCGAGCAACAACTTATAATCCTGGTAGGGCAGTATATAGTTCTGTTAATAGTGCTAGTCAAAATTTATTAAATTATCAAAAAGGCAGTTTAACTTCTTGGTTAAGGCCGGCAGCTTGGGATTCGGGTGATGGCCCAGGTGGTTGGGGAGGCTATATTTTTACTTACGGTAATTGGTGGAATTCCGAAACACCCAATTCATCTAAAGACAATTTACAAATGGCTTTATCGCAAGATGGTAGGTGGATAGGCATGTCTTTATTTAAAAAAGTGCCGACTGAACCTAAAACTTGTAGTGGTGGCACTAATCGTGGCGCGAGTTGTCCTTTAGGTACGGAATGTTTGGGTGGTGGAGTTTGTAAAACCAGGCCACTGTATTTGCTAGATGAAATTTTAAGTGGAGACGCTGGTCGCAAGACGGCAGCTGTTAATGAAAGTAGAACTTATCAATGGGGGACTTCTTGGCCAGTAAATTGGTCAGCCGGACAATGGCACCACATAGCTTTTGTTTGGGATCGCACTGTGGGTAAAGTAGAGTTTTTTATTGATGGCGTTTCGCAAGGCAGTAAAAATGTTCCACTTACAGCTTGGCCAGAAAATCTTGATACCTCTTTGCCATTAGTTCTAGGTGATAATTCGGGCGCAGATTTAGACGATCTAACTATTTGGGATACAACTTTGGACAGTAAATCTGTCAAAGAGATAGCTCAGTGTGTACTTAATGGTGTGAAGGCGCGTATTACTTCTATTACTCCCAATAATGGAATTTCTAGCGCCGTCTCTCCTACAGTAGTTACTATCAAAGGTAATAATTTTGGTACGAATGGTACAGTATATTTTGATAAAGTTCCAGCTGTAGTTAGTGATTGTGGGCACTGGACTGACAAAGAAATTATTGTAGCGGTGCCGCCAGGGTTACTGCCTAATCGCCGTTATGAAGTACATACTGAAAATAGTTCAGGCAGATCAGCTAATATAATTTCTTTTGATACTAATAATATTATACGTCCGGGTATTTGTTCTATATCACCAAGTAGTGGCCAAGAGGGAGATACTATTGCCGTGGCTGGATATAATTTTACTGACAATAAAAAACCTTGGGACAGCAGCGTGGGCAGTTTTGTAAGTATGGCTTGTAATCCAGCTGATGGTGTAGCTGGCTGTGCGGCGAGTGTTAGAGAAGAAAATCCGGCGGTAGTTGATGGCGCTAATCCTATTATAGATTCGGCCAATAGAATGGTTTTGAAAACAGAAAAAACCCAAGTAGTCAGTTGGTCTAATAGTAGTATCAAAATTAAAGCCCCTCCCAAAGTGCGTAGTGGAGAGGTAAGTGTGTCAGTGGATTATGGAGCTAGTAGTGGAGGATTACGGTTGTCTAATAAAGTTAATTTTATCGGTGCTCCTTTTATAACGAGCGTAAGTCCAAACATTGGTCCAGTCGGTAGTTGGGTTACAGTGCAGGGTGGTAATTTTGGAGATTTTAGTGACTGTGGAAACAGTAGAGGGCCTGCAATTAGTAGCGCTTGCGTGGTAACTTTTGCTGGTACTGGTAGTACTAGATTATTAGAAGCCCCTTTGCCTGCTATGTGCGGAGGTGCTTGGACCAATAGCCAAATTGTTACTAAAGTGCCAATTCAAACTAATATTGGTTTAGTAAAAGTAAACACCCCGTCTTGGCCAGGCATAGGTATAAAAACCACTGAAGATAATGTTAGCAAGCCATTTACTAATAATCCCAAGTTGGCAGTGTCTCCGGGCTTGTGTAAATTAGATCCCAATTCAGGTTTAGTGCCGTTGAGTGTTAATTTGATAGGCGATGGCTTTGGTGCTGGAACATCAGCTAATGATAAAGTTAATTTTTCTAACAAAGTATTGTCGTCTACCAGTTGGGGCGAGCAGTTAATTTCAGTTGATGTGCCGGCTGGTACTATTAGTGGAGCAGTGAGAGCACAAAAAGAAGTTACGGTGGTAACAGGACGCAGGTGTACTGGTTTACAATTTGGCAGTAATTGTTTGGGTGGGGATTGGGTAGATGTTTTAACTACTCAATTGTTACCTAGTAACCCTGTAAATTTTTCAGTCGGGTCTACTACTAGTCCAGATATAAATACTTTACCGACAGTCACAGCCTTATTACCAACTGGTAATGATATTTGTCTTAATAATTCTATAAAAGTAACTTTTACTGAAACGATTGGTAATATTTTTGATCAAGTTAGCCCACTGGAGGTAACTAAATCCGGTGCGACCGTACCTGGTAATATTGTAGTGGCGGGCAAGGATTTATTGTTTACACCTAGTAATATTTTTGAACCAACGACCGATTACACTGTTACTTTAAATTCAGATCTAATGAATTGTACTGCCGTGGGTTGCAGTTGGACTTTTAGAACTGGGTCGGCTACTTGTACTTTAGGTAAGGTAGAAATTTCTCCGTCGGGTTATAGTTTTAGCGCGGTAGGTGATAGTAAGGAATTTGTGGCCAAGTCTTACACTACAGATGGTAAAGAATTAGTGGGCGTTAGTTACACTTGGAGTTTGTCTGATGTAGCCTTATTGAATTTAACAGATAAAACCGCTCCTCAGATTACCGCTACAGCCGTGAATCGTAATGGCAAGGCTAGTTTGTCTGTGTTGGCTGAATTTGATGGTGTAGAAAAAACAGCTTCGGTAGGAGTGGATACTTTCTTATGTGAAGTACCTTGGACCTATACGGACAATGAGTACAATTTCCGTTTGCGTTATTGCCGAGGTAATTTTAAGCCAGGTGACAATTTGTTGTATGATGGTGAATTTGAAGGTCATAATCTTACTCTGCCGTTTAGTAACTGGGTAGGGGGAGGATCAAAACATTCAACTGTAAAAATATCTAGTAGTGATAAACATTCTGGCGAGCAGTCTATTAATATTACTCGCGAACCCAATCAGTCTTATCCGGGTATATGCAATAAAGCAACTTGTGACGATCTAACAGGTGAACCATCGGCAGAAGGCTCAAATGTTTGTACTTTTGATGCCGTGAATAATAGATGTAAGTTTGCTAACCAAGATTATGGTTTATCAGCTACTCCAGATGGTACTGGTAAATTTTATTATAATTTGAACGCCCCGTTAGCGTATGGTAATACCCATCGTGTAACTTATGTAACTTTAAATTATGATGTAGTGCCGCTTCATTTACGTCCGGGTAAGGATTATACAATGAGTTTTTATTACAAAGGCGCGCTTGATTCACCTATCAATATGGCTTTATGTTTTGGGTTTTCTTGGTGTGGTCAGATGGATGCTAGAGATCCAATTGCCGGATCTTGTGCTTCTTATGGTGCTAAGTATAATCTTGAATTATATAAGGGAAATCAAAAATGTGTTTGGTATGTTAATGCTCCTCGTCAAAAAGCTGAGTATGAAACTATTAAAATTACTCCGGCGACTATAAATTCAGGTAATTATAATGACTGGCAGAGATTTGTTGGAACCTTTACTTATACTCCCGAAGCAGAAACACATTTAGATAGTGCTGGTAACCTTCATAATAAAATTGGTATGTATATTGGGCATGATGACACTGGTCCTCTGGGAACCGATTTCTTTATAGATGATGTAAAGCTAGAAGAGGGTAGTACAGTTACGGCTTATAACACAGCTAGTCATTTGCCAGATTTGGGCCACCCTTCACCTAACCCTGGCTCTAGTTCTGATATTTTACGAGAATACTTTTTTAAGAATCCAGAAAATAAAGATGCCATTGCTTTGCGTATCTATGATAATGCTTTAGGTTTAACTCCGCGCGCTTGGTATAATTCTCGCCAAGATATTATTAAAGGTTCTCCTAGTGATATTACAGTAGGAGGTTATAAGGCAGTTAAAGATGGAAATACGGTGTATATTTCAGCTCTCAACAAGAAGGGTTCTGATATATTTAGTAATATTTACGTGTTTACTTTTAATATTGGAGCTGGTCAGGCTATTACTACTATTGCTCAGGCTATATTAAGTGATTGGCAATTTAACACCAATATTATTAACACCGAAGACGTAGCTAAACTAAAACGGGACGAGCAGCGTTTGTCTGATTTGTCTACTATGCAAAATACCTTGTCAGCCTATAAAGCTACTCATGGATATTACCCCAAATTACCAGCCGGCACTTATTTGGTTGGGCAAAGTAATAGCACCTGGCCTTCTTGGCAAGCTACTTTGTCTAAGGAATTAAAAGGTTCCTTACCTGTTGATCCTGTAAATAGTTTTAGTTCTTGTCCAGCTGACTCAGACCCGAAAACTTGCTGGAACGCTACTAATAAAACCTTTACTTGTCCGGTAGGATCGTATGTTTACTTATACAATGTTAATAATTCAGAATCGGATATTGTTAAAATGAATTTTGAGTATCCTGGAGTTACTTGGAAAAAGGCTAAATTAGGAGCCGATGGTGTAATTAGTAGATATGACAGAGTTATTGGCAATGACGATATGTGTCCAGGCAAACCCATTGTTCTTACTAACGAGGCAACTAAAGTTTTAAGCAATAAGGCTCAATTAAATTCAACAGTTAGTACTGGCGGTTTAAGTACTGCACTAACTTTTTATTGGAGTACTAATTCTGGTAATTGCAGTGACTTAGATCAAAGAAAGGTAGTAGGTGATATAGGTAATAGTATAGCCACTCTTAAAATTTCAGCTGATTTGCTTAGCTTAAGTACAGATACTACTTATTATTATTGCGCCGTAGTACAAAATGCTTTAGGAACTTCTTTTGGTGAAGTTAAACAATTTATTACCCCGTTGGTTAAATTTTCACTTGATACTTCTGTTGTCAGTGGATTAGGCAGTGTTACTAGCACGCCAGTTGGAATAAGCGTGTGCGAAGGGTCTTGTAGTTTTGATTTTAAGTCTGGCACCACTGTCAATTTAACAGCCACCTCACAGACGGCATATTCTTTTACTGGCTGGGGCGGAGCTTGTTCTGGCACTGGGGCTTGCAGTGTTACTATGGATGCAGCTAAAAGTGTTACAGCTACTTTTGCTAAGGGTAAATATAATTTAACAGTTACAACAGGCGGTACTGGTGTAGGTACTGTATCAAGCACACCAGTTGGTATTAATACTTGTTCAGGTAGTTGTACTTTAGGCTTTGATTCCGGAACCACAGTTACACTTAATCCAACCACTGGATCCAATTCTACTTTCACTGGCTGGGGCGGAGCTTGTTCTGGCGCTGGGGCTTGCAGTGTTACTATGGATGCAGCTAAAAGTGTTACAGCTACTTTTAATAAAGTTCAGTATGGTCTAGGGGTAACCGTAAATGGCACAGGCTCAGGTACTGTATCAAGTGCTCCAGCCGGTATAAATTGCCCAGGCACTTGTAGCGTATCTTTTGATTATAATACTCCAGTCACCCTTACGGCAGCTCCTAATGTTGCTACCTCTACTTTCACTGGCTGGGGCGGAGCTTGTTCTGGCACTGGGGCTTGCAGTGTTACTATGGATGCCATTAGGAATGTTATAGCTACTTTTAATGTAATTAAATATCCTGTAAATTTGACCATGGTTTTTGCTAATAGTTCTTCAGGTACAGTGGTGCTTAATGGCGGGGGGGTTACTAATAATTGTTCAAGTAATTGTGTTACTTCATTTAATTCTGGAACAATTGTTACTCTTACTGCCTCAGCTCCAGCTGGCTTTGGTTTTACTGGTTGGGCTGGAGCTTGTGTGGGAATAGTACCAACTTGTAATGTTACTATGGATGCAGCTAAGAACGTCACAGCTAATTTTAATAAAGTACAATATGGCCTGGGCATAGCCTTAGCTGGTGCTGGTTCAGGTACTGTATCGAGTGCCCCGGCTGGTATAAATTGTCCAGGCACTTGTAGTGCATCTTATGATTACAATACTTCTGTTACTCTTACGGCAACTCCTAATGCAACTTCTACTTTTGCTGGTTGGGGTGCGATTT
>Ga0172379_10010979_pt1 | contig 10874 bp, 10 predicted proteins | sample GrowelOW334metaG_FD_119756 | JGI IMG/M metagenome (GOLD analysis project Ga0172379, IMG submission 119756) | Groundwater microbial communities from an aquifer near a municipal landfill in Southern Ontario, Canada - Groundwater well OW334 metaG | ecosystem: Environmental > Aquatic > Deep... | reverse complement strand
GTGCGCGACACGCACACAACGTCCGCGCCCTCGGCGGCGAACTTCAACGCAATGGCGCGCCCGATTCCGCGGCCCGCACCTGTAACGACAGCAACCTGACCAGCCAGTGAACTCATGAGGGCGGATTTGTCGGCGGGAGCGGAGACGATGTCAATTCGTGAATCAGGGCTTCCAGCAGTCGCTTACCAAACCGGAACAGCTCCGACCCGGAGACGAAGAGAGAAGCCGCGCGGAGAGGTGACCAAACGTTTCCCGCCGCCCAAGGCCATGCTCAAACCGTCACTGAAATCCCAGATCAGAGGCGACCTCCCGCAACCAGAGCTTGCCAAGGGGGGAAAGGTATCTATTCGCCGGATTTGCCGCGCCAGCATTGGGAGCCTGCGTTGTGGCACCGAGGAGATCGCCCAATTCACCCAAATCCGCAGGCCCCACGCCATTCGTCGAGCCCGGGGTGGGAGTCCAAGGAGGAAGTTTGAGAACCTGAGCGTGTCCGTCTCCGGCCAGTCCCGTCATGCTGTTGACATGCCTCACATAGCCCTCGTGGTTTGATAGGCCTGTCGCTGCAACGTCGTTCCAGTTTTTACGGGCTCCGTTTATTCCCTGATACCATTCCTGATACCCTACGGAGTTCTTGTCCTTTTCCCACATGACCAGGATGGAATCGGGCTTCTGAATCATGGGCAAGCGCAGCGGAGAAACATACCGGTTCTGGTTTGCGCCGGTTTTTGGGGTTCGGTTGGGCTGAAAGCGAAAGATTTGCTCGTTGGCCCGATAGCTACAGGGAACCCAGGCATTTGCAGCCGCCGAATCGTCGCGCACGGGGCAGGTGTAAACCTGGATGTCGCTCATTGCGTTGTTCCACTGGGCGGACGGGACTCCGACGTAGTTCCCCATCGCCCTTGGCCATGCATCGACATCGTGAGCCTCAACAAGCGTGGTGATGTCCCGCCCCCAGAAATACTGTTCGTCGTGATCCCCCACGTAGAGCGCGGTCGCCAGCCCGAGCTGCTTCTGGTTGGAAAGACACTTGGTCGTCTGGCTCTTGGCCTTGGCCTTGCCCAAGGCGGGCAGCAGCATGCCCGCCAGAATGGCAATGATGGCAATCACAACGAGCAGTTCGATCAGGGTAAACCCGAAACGGCGGGAGTGACGTAGCGGAGTGTTGGTTTCTTGGTTCTTCATAAACGGGTGGTTGGAGATGAGCCTAACGGCTGATCCGCATTTTAAAAAACGGGAATCGTTTACAATTGTTGTCCTGCATCGGCAAAAAAAGCTAACTCCCACAGCCCCTCTCACCACAAAGCGAGACTTCAAACGCGCCGGAAAGGAGCACACAACGAGATCTCAAACGTGCGCTGAACTTGGTGATCCTACTCCGTGTCAGGACGGCATCAAATAATCAGAATCCACTTCTACATGACGGGAATCCACCAGCCGTGTCCCTTGGCCTGATTGAAACGACCTCGCTGAACTGAACGTCACCGCACCGGGAAACATCCCCCCCGGCGGGAGAAGGAGAGACGAACCGGGAAGCAATTGTTAAGTGTGCTCCTACAGCCAGCGCAGCCCTGTTGCACCAGCTCAGAATCCCTGGAGATTGCCGCGCTCCCGGATCCAGAGCTTGCCCCGGGGAGAAACCCACTTGTTCTGGGCGCCCGCACCAACAGTTGTGGCCCCCAACACGTCGCCGAGCTCACCCAAATCCGGGGCGGCAACCCCATTGGTTCCCGTATCCGGAGGAGTCCACAGCGGAAACTTGATAACCTCGGCGTGTCCGTCTGCGGCGAAGGTCGTGGTCTTGTCCTTGTGCCGGACCAAGCCTTCGTGGTTGGAGGTGCCGGCGGCGCTGATGTCGTTCCAGTTGTTGCGGGTATTGTTCATGTCGGCATATCTGCTGTGATAGCCCACGGTGTCCTTGTCCTTCTCCCACATCATCGAGATGGAGTGGGGCTGCTGGATCATCGGCGTGCGCAACGGGACCGGATAGGGCGGGCTGGCATTGGTCGTCGAGTTGGGCTGATAGCGGAAGGCATGCTCATTGGCCCGGTAGCTGCACGGCACCCAGGCGGTTGCATAGCCATTTCCGTTGTCACGGAGGGGGCAGATATAGACCTGAATGTCGGCCATCGTGTTTTTCCACTGCCTGTCGGGCACCCCGACGTAAGGGCCCATCAGCCTCGGCCAGGCATCCACCGCCCTGGCTTGGGCAAAGGTGGTGATGTCCTTCCCAAAAAAATACTGGTCGTCGTGATCGCTCGTGTAAAGCGCGGTGGCGAGGGCAAGCTGCTTGTGGTTGTTCAGGCATTTGCTCGTCTTGCCCTTCGCCTTGGCCTGGCCCAGGACAGGCAGCAGAAGCCCCGCGAGGATCGCAATGATGGCGATGACGACAAGGAGTTCAATGAGGGTGAATCCAGCACGGCTGGAGCGACGAAGCATGGCAGCTGCGTTAATACTCATAAGGATCGCCATAAGGCTAGCTAGTCATCGACATCCTGCAAGAAAAGAAATCGTGAAATGATCAAACCGCGCTTCACTGTCGCGCCGTCTCTGGCAACAAACGTGGAATCTCGTTGCCCCGCCCGAGTGCGCCCGGCATAACCCCTGTCCGATGCGCCCTGCCTTTCTTCGCTTCGCGACCATCGGATGGCTGCTGGCCACCGGCGCGCATTTTGCGTCTGCCGTGGAGCTGCCGCCTCCCGGCCACCGGCCCACATCGCCGGGCGTCCACGCGCTCGTCGGAGGACGCGTGGTCATCAATCCCAGCAACTGGTGGGAAAACGCGACCGTCATCATCCGCGACGGCCTCATCGAAGCCGCCGGGCGCAAACTGCCCGTGCCTGCCGATGCGCGCGTGTGGCCCGCGAGCAACACCGTCATCTACGCTGGCTTCATTGACCCTTACCTCAGCATCACCGGCACGAACGCGCCGGTCTCGACCACGCACATTGACCCGATTGACGGCCTGACCAGCGGCATCAACTTCCTCGGCGTGGAGAGCCAGGAGAAGGCACGCCTTCAGCCCGGCGGAGGCTACGAGGTCGCCAGCGTCACGCCACATGCGCACGTCGCGGCTGGCTACACGCCGAACGCGAAGACGCTGGAAGGCTTGCGCGAACTCGGCTTCACGGCCGGCAACGTCGTGCCTGCGAAGGGAATCCTACGGGGCACGAGCGCGTTCGTGAACCTCAGCGACGCACCGCCGAACGAGGCGGTTCTCCGGGCGGACACGCACCAGCACATCGCATTTGAGTCGCAGGAGGTCTATCCCAAGTCGCTCATGGGCACGATTGCCGTCGTGCGCCAGACCTTCGCCGACGCGCGACATTACATCCTCGACCAAGCCGACTACCGGGCCAAGCCCACGGCCCGCAAACGCCCCGACCTCAACCCCGCTCTCGACGCGCTCGCGCCCGTCATCAACAAGCAGACCACCATCGTCTTCGAGCCGGGCAGCGTGCTGATGTGCGACCGCGCCGCGCAGCTCGCGCGCGAAGTGGGGCTGAACTTCGTCGTGGTCGCCAGCGGTCACGAGTGGCGTCGGCCTGACTTGATGAAGGCCGTCAACTCGCCGTTCATCGTGCCGCTGAACCTGCCCTCCGCGCCGAAGCTGCCGGATCAGGACGACTGGCTCGACGTGTCGCTGGATCAGCTTCGCCATTGGGACTGGGCGGCGGAGAACGCGGCGTTGCTTCGTGCACAGGGCCTCGAAGTCGCGCTCACCACGCACGCGCTCGCTGATCGGAAAGTTTTCCGCAAGAACCTTCGCCTCGCGCTCGACCGGGGCCTCTCCGAGCGCGACGCACTGGCCGCGCTGACCACCGTGCCCGCGAAGCTGTGCGGCGTCACGGACCGGCTCGGGACCATTGAAAAGGGGAAGATTGCCAACCTCACCGTCGTTGAAGGCGCGGGCTACTTCGATCCCGAGGCAAAGGTAAGGCAGGTTTGGATTGACGGCGTGGTTTTTGAGACGCAGCCGCTCAAATCCCCGGATGGAGCCGGTGCAGGGAACCTCAGTTCAAAAAACGCGCCGACGCCACCGGAAAAAAAGCCGGGGACTGCCAACGTCGCCTCCAACACAGGGAAGGGGGACACGAAAAAGGCGGATGCTGACAAAAAGAAAAGCGACCTGGCCGCAGTTCAGAAGCTGCGCGTCGCCCAGCCCCCGAATGCCTCGCGCGGCCCGTTGCTCACGCCAAAATCCGTGTTCATCCGCAACGCATCGGTCTGGACCTGCGGACCGCAAGGCACGCTCACCAATGCTTCCGTGCTCATCTCCGGCGGCAAGGTGCGGCAGGTCGGTCACTTCAAGGCCGAGTTGAGCCACGACACGCTCGTCATCGACGCCAGCGGCAAGCACGTCACGCCGGGTCTCATTGACTGCCACAGCCACACCGCGATTCTCGGAGACGTCAACGAAGCTTCCCTGCCCTCGACCGCGATGGTTCGCATCGCCGACGTGGTGAACTCCGAGACGGAGAATTTGTTCCAGCAACTCGCGGGCGGACTGACGGTGGCGAACCTGCTCCACGGCTCGGCGAATCCGATTGGCGGTCAGAACAGCGTCATCAAGCTGCGCTTCGGCGCGGGACCGGACGGGCTGAAGTTCACGAACGCGCCGGCCGGCATCAAGTTCGCGCTCGGCGAAAACGTGAAGCAGTCCAACTGGGGCGACAAGAACACCACGCGTTTCCCGCAGTCGCGCATGGGCGTGCCGACGTTCTACGCAAACCGCTTCACCGCCGCGCGGCAGTATCTCGACGCATGGGCGGAGTATCGCCGCAAGGGCGGCGTGCCGCCGCGCACGAACCTGGAGCTGGAGGCGATCGGCGAGATTCTCAACGGCACGCGGCTCATCCACTGCCACAGCTATCGCGGCGACGAGATCATCGCGTTCCTTCGTGTGTGCGAGCAGTTCGATGTGCGCGTGGCGACCCTCCAGCACGTGCTCGAAGGCTACAAGGTCGCCGACGAAATCGCCCGGCATGGCGCCGGCGGCTCGTGCTTCACCGACTGGTGGGCCTACAAGTTTGAGGTCTGGGACGCGATCCCCTACGCCGGGAGTCTCATGCGTGATCGGGGCGTGAACGTGTCCTTCAATTCCGACTCCTCCGAGCTGGCGCGCCGGCTCTATCTCGAAGCTGCCAAGGCCGTGAAATACGGCGGCACGCCGGAGGTCGAGGCGCTGAAATTCGTAACGCTGAATCCAGCGAAGCAGCTCGGCGTGGACAAGTGGGTCGGCTCGCTGGAGCCGGGCAAGGACGCGGACTTCGCGATCTGGTCGCACTCGCCGCTGGCCCACAACACCGTCTGCGAGCAGACGTGGATCGAGGGCGTGAAATACTTTGACCGCGAGGCCGCCGCCGAGCGCGCGGTGTCGCTGGCGAAGGAGCGGACCGACTTGATCGCGAAGGCGAAGAAGATCGCGTCTCTGTCCGGCGGGGGTGTCGAAGGCGGTGCCGCCGCGCAGGCCGCCTTCTTCGAGAATGCGCTGGAGAAGCTTCACGAGCTGGGCATCGCCGAGTGTCTCGACTGCAAACAGAACCGGAAAACGGAATGAGCGACGAGCGTTTCGGCGGCATTGCGCGGCTGGTGGGGGCGGCGGGTTTGCAGCAACTCCGCGCGGCGCATGTGTGCGTCGTGGGCATCGGCGGCGTCGGCTCGTGGACGGTCGAGGCGCTTGCCCGCTCCGGCATCGGTGCGTTGACCCTGATTGATCTCGATGAGGTTTGCGTCACGAACGTCAACCGGCAGCTCCACGCGCTGGACGGCACCGTGGGACGGGCAAAGGTCGAAGTGATGGCCGAGCGGGTGCGCCTCATCAACCCGGAGTGCCGGGTGACGCCGGTCGCGGAGTTCTTCACCGAGCAAAGCGCGCAACGCCTGCTCGCCCCCCGCTTCGACTGCGTCGTGGATGCGATTGACGCCGTCGCGAACAAGTGCCGGCTGCTGTCGCTCTGTGACGCGCGGAAGCTGCCGGTAATCGCCTGTGGCGCGGCCGGCGGACGGCTGGATGCGACGGCGGTGCGCGTCGCCGATCTCGCCGATGTGACGCATGACCGTCTGCTGGCCGAGGTTCGCAAGCGGCTGCGCAAGGAGCACGGCTTTCCCCCGACGGGCAAGCGGCTCGGAATCGCCTGCGTGTTTTCACCGGAAGCGCCCGTTGCGCCGGCTCCGGCGGATTGCGCGAGCGCGGTCGGAGAGCCGGAATCACCGCGCTTGAACTGCGAATGGGGCTACGGCTCGGCGACGTTCGTGACCGGGACGTTTGGTTTCGCTGCGGCGGGCTGGGTGGTGCGGAAGATCGCCGCCGGTTGACCGCCCGGCCCGATGGGGCAAAGCTCCGCCATGGCCAAACTCTTCCCCGCTCAAATCAAAGCCGCGCTCCCCGCCGTCCCGCAGTGGCATCGCAAGGCGTCCGTCATCTCCCGCACCTTCGATTTTTCGGACTTCGTTGCCGCGATGAAGTTCGTGAACGCCGTCGCATGCGCAGCGGAGAAGGCAGGACATCATCCGGACATCGACATCCGCTGGAACAAGGTGACGCTCGCGTTGACGACGCATGATGCGGGCGGTCTGACGGAGAAGGATTTCGCGCTCGCGGCGAAATTCGACCGGCTGGCCAAGCCGTAGGAGACGACATGAGGAGTCTCTGACCTTGTTCCGCATTCCGCGTTCCGAGTTTGAAGTGAGACTCCTCACATCGTCTCCTACGGTTGCTTCGCGCCCCGGCGCGTGACACACTGCCCGCACAGTTCATCGCCACGCCATGCCCCGCGAAACCATCACCGTCGAGCGCTTCTACACAGACCAATCCGGCAAGCTGGACCTCAAGCTGCTTGGCGGGGCCGCCGGCCTGAAGCGGATCATCCGCGAGCCGACGGTGAACCGGCCCGGCCTCGCGCTGGCCGGACACACGAAGTATTTCGCCCGGCACCGTGTGCAGGTCATGGGCCATGCGGAGGTCACGTATCTCAAGACCCTGCCGCGCGAGGAGAGGCGCAGGCGCTACGAGCTGCTCTTCGGCTACAGGCTGCCGTGCGTCGTCTTCTGTCGTGACCTGGGGCCGGACCGCGACTGCCTGCGCGCCGCCGAGGCGAAGAATGTTCCCCTTCTCAAATCGTCACTGATCACGATGAAGTTCATCAACCAGGCCACGCTCGCGCTGGAGCAGCTCTTTGCGCCCCGGGCCAGCGAAATGGGCAGCATGGTGGACATCCACGGCGTGGGCGTCCTCATCCGCGGCGAGAGCGGCATCGGCAAGAGCGAGAGCATCCTGGCCCTCATCGAGCGCGGCTACAGCCTCGTCTCCGACGACATGACCAAGGTGACGCTTGTGGACGGGCGCGACGTGGTGGGCACCAGCTCCGAGCTGACGCGGAACCACATGGAGATTCGCGGTATCGGCATCGTGAACGTGGCGGCGATGTTCGGGGCGAAAAGCGTCCGCAGCGAAAAGCGCATTGATCTCATCGCCACGCTCAAGGTCTGGGACGAGGTGAAGGACATCGACCGGCTGGGCATGGAGGAGGAGTTCCAGGAAATCCTCGGCATCCGGATTCCGCATGTGACGATCCCGGTGCGTCCGGGTCGCGATCTCGCGCGGCTCATCGAAGTCGCCGCGCTGCATGTCAAACTGCGTCGAGCCGGACACAATCCGGCGAAGGAACTGAACGAACGTCTCGTGGCCCAGATGGCGGGCGCCCCGCGCGGTCTCTGACGGCCTGGCCGGGGTGCGGGCGCCCGGCCCAAACTTCACTGGAGCTCAACCCGCATCTTGTAGGCATCGTAGTGCAGCGTGCGGCCGGGAGGAGCCTGGGGCAGGCTCGGCAGGAATTTCTTGTCCACCAGCTCCTGCAGCGTGGCCGGCGGCTTGCCAAAGGCCTCGACGTGTTCCCGTATCTTCGTGTTGATCTTGACCAGGTCCAGCGGCTCCGGCGCCGCCATGGGCGCTGCCTTTGTCCCTTCAGATTTAGGGGCCGGCTTTGCGGCAGGTTTACTGGCAGGGACCACGGGTGCCGCGCCTTCGGCGGGAGCCTCGCCATGCTTCTTGCACGCAACGAGGGACAGGGACAGGACGGTGATGAGCACGAGCAGTCGTGGAGGATTCATGAGATAGCGATCCGTTGAAGTTTTAAGCCTGTCTGAGTATCGGGTGTCATGTGAACCACACAAGCTTCTGCGGCCCCTGGCTGCCGCGCAATCCCGGCGTCCGGTTCAGTCGCCTCTTGTAATCGTCCACATGCCTTTGGGAGCGGAATTGGTGCCCGTGCCCCAGGTCTGCCTCTGGGCGAGCGACTCGACGTGGCCCTCCACGAACAGCCAGCTGAGCCGGTTGTTGTGGTAGGTGCTCATGCTGATGGGCGTCGTTGCTGATACGAGTCCGTCGATCTGCTGGTCACAGTTGTCAGTCACCGTGCAGGAGACGTCGCCCGCGAAGTTTCCGGCCCGGGGCGATTCGATCAGTTCAAGGGTGGTGGCGGGATCCAAAATGTCGAGCACGCGAACCTTGCTGGTGGCATTCGTTATTCCGAAAAACGACCGGCCGACGCCGGTCCCCAGGGCTGTGCGCGGCATCGAGTAGGTGCGCGCAAGATTGACCTGTCTCTGGTCCGACGGACACCTGAGCACCTTCGGCATCTTGCCCACCGGATAGCTGCTCGCATCGAATTCCGCCTGTGTCAGTCCGGGGCCGCCGACGTATTTGTGAAGCAGGTCGTCCCACGCGATGTCCGGCACCCCTCCCGGCCCGTAAACGTAGCCGAAAGGAAGCACATCCTCGTTTTCATCGTGATACAGGCTGAGGCCCAGCCCCATCTGTTTCATGTTGTTGGTGCATTTGATCTGCTGCGCCTTGATCTTGGCCTTGGAGAGCGCGGGCAGAAGCATCCCGGCCAGGATCGCGATGATGGCGATGACAACAAGCAGTTCAATGAGGGTGAAGCCGACTCTGCATCGGGAGCCCTGTCGATGAGTGGACATGAGAATCATTGCCTCACTTGCAATGGCCCGTGTCAAGCGCGGCAATCCGCCGGGCCGGGCTCACAGCTTCCGCACATGAATGTCCCCAAAATCTACCTGGCGGAAATCTTCCCGGTCTGCTGGTCAATCACCCACTTCCCGCCGCCGGGCACGGGCGGAACGGAGGTGATGATCTTGAGGCGCAACATCTCGTCGGTGTCTTTTGGAATCCGCTTGTTCTGCCTGATGTAGTCGCCGAGGAAATCGTTGAGCGTCTGGGTCATCTCCCGCGTGTAGGCCGCGTCGTTGGATTCGCGCGGGCTCACCGCCGCCGGCGGCGGACCGGGCTGGGGCACGGAAGCTGGCGGCGTGGCGGGCTTGGGGGCGGAAGCGGGCGCGGGAGCCCGTGGCCGCACAGGGGCCGGCGGCTCAGGATCGGGAGCCTGGCCGGGCTTGCAGCCGGCGGCAAACACGGCGGCACCGAGGCAGAGCGGCAGGAGAAAACTGGAGGGCACAAGCTTCATGGGAATGGAGGCAAAAACCCTTCAATCGTCCGTCGGATCGATGGTCCACATCCCGGAGGCGGCGTTGATGGGCCTGCCCGTCTTGACCGTCTTCTCCAGGGGGAGGGTTTCCGCGTGACCGTCAACGAACGTCCAGTTCCATTTCCCATTGTGATAATAATTCTGGTCGAAGCCGTTGGAGGTGGGGGTTCCGGAGGCGAGGGTCCCGGGGATGTAGATGAGCCCGTCGGGGGCGTCTGTGACGCTGCTGTTGGAGCCGCCCTGAAAATTGCCGGAGGTCGAGCGCTCGTTGAGCATGAGGGTGTTCACGGGAACCGGAACCATGCTGACGCGCATCCGGGTGACAACGGCTCCCGCGGCCAGCGGATTGTGGAACACGCCCACGCCACCGGTTCGCGGCATCGAGTAGCTGCGTTTGGCCTGGGCGCTGTTGATGCGAAGATAGTTGTCCGCCGGGCACTCAAAGCATTTGACCGAATCGGCGGCCGGCAAGGTGCCGCCGGTCAGCTGCGCAAGCTCCTTTGTGCCGCCGGTGTATTTGTTCAGCAGATCGTCAAAGGACCAGTTCTCCGCCGCCGGCGTCAGGACGAACGCGTAGGGCAATGTGTCGTCGAAGTCGGTGACATAGACCAGCGCGCCCAGGCCGATCTGCTTCATGTTGTTCAGACACTTGACCGACTTGGATTTCATCTTGGCCTTGGAGAGCGCGGGCAGGAGCATCCCGGCCAGGATCGCTATGATGGCGACGACGACAAGCAGTTCAATGAGGGTGAAACCGGCAGCGCGGCGGGAATTTTGCCGACGGGTTGGCATGACAGGCATTGCTCCACTTGCAGAGGCTTCCTGTCAAGCGCGGCAACCCGCAGGTCAGGGTTCAAGCTTCCGCACATGGATGTTTCCGAAATCCAGGCCGGCTCCGGTGTCCTTGAGGCCGAGCGCACCCCTGCCGGCGGGCACGGGCACCCGCGCGGTCTCCTTGTCGTTGAGAAAGACAGTGGCTTCGGTTCCCTTCAACCGCACCCGGACACGACCGCCCTTGCCGGCCTCCACGCCGGTCTTCACCTCGGTTCCCCTGCCGTCACGACCGCGCAACACCAGGGTGGGCGAGGCGTCCCCGGCGGCCGTCTTGCCCGCACGGACATCCATGACGAACTCCACGTCGCCAAACTCGGCCTCCGTCCAGAGGGTCTGCTTCACGGCGGCTGAAGCGTCCTTGAGCACGAGCCGCCAGTCGCTGGCCAGCCAGCGGGCCTTCGCGTCGCCGGCGCTCTTCCACCCGCGCAGGTCCACGCCGTTGTAGAGGGAGATCCAGTCGGTTTCTTCGGGGGCGCTTTGCTCGGCAGTGGCACCGGTGGCGGGGAGTTCCTGGATGCGGATGTTGCGGAACTCGAC